>Ga0315904_10000809_pt1 | contig 49586 bp, 47 predicted proteins | sample LakEriMetagenome_6_FD_203529 | JGI IMG/M metagenome (GOLD analysis project Ga0315904, IMG submission 203529) | Freshwater fungal communities from buoy surface, Lake Erie, Ohio, United States - Buoy 12 MA120 | ecosystem: Environmental > Aquatic > Freshwater > Lake | place: USA: Lake Erie, Ohio...
CCGCATGTGCGGACTCACGAGGAGATTGATCAATGCAAGAGCAAAACGTAGCGCCGATTGAATTCGCCAATGTAGGGCCGGCGCAGCGGACCAACCGCGTGCTGCGCAACACCTACATGCTGACCGCCATCGCCCTGGTACCCATGGCGGTTTGCGCGATGCTGGGATCGCAACTCTCGTTCGGTTTCCTGCGCTCAAGCCCGATCATGGGTGCCATTGTCATGATGGCTGTCCTCTACGGCCTCATGTTCGCCATCGAGCGCTACCGCGACAGCGGGGTCGGCATTGTCCTTCTGCTGGTGTTCACCAGCGTACTTGGTCTCATGACCGGCCCCCTGCTGCAAAGCGTACTCAGCTTCCGCAACGGCGGCTCGCTGGTCGCCTATGCGGTCATGGGCACGGCCATCGTGTTCTTCGGCATGGCGGCGGTGAGCTCGACCATCAAGAAACCGTTGAACGGGCTGGGCAAGTTCCTGATGGTGGGCGGCATCATCCTGCTGGTGGCCGTGGTCGCGAACATCTTCCTGCAGATGCCCGTGCTCTCCCTGGTCATCTCGTCGTTGTTCATCCTGTTTTCCTCGCTGATGATCCTGTGGCAGTTGAACGCCATCGTCACCGGCGGTGAAACCAACTACATTTCGGCGACCCTGAGCTTGGTGCTGAGCATTTACAACCTGTTCGTCTCCCTGCTGCAGATCCTTGGCGTGGTGGGCGGCGATCGCGACTGATCAGGTTTCGCGAGTGAAAAAGCGGCCGCAAGGCCGCTTTTTTTTCGCTGGTGCGAGGGCTCGTTCAGTCGCGCTCGAATAGCGCGATCGACTCGACGTGCGAGGTATGCGGGAACATGTTGACCACGCCCGCCGCCTTCAGGGCGTAGCCCGCCTCGCCGGCCAGGAATCCCGCATCCCTGGCCAGCGTCGCAGGATTGCAGGAAACGTAGACGATGCGCGAGGGCGCGTGAGCGCCTTGCGCGCCCAGGGCCTTGACCAGTTCTATCGCGCCTTCCCGGGGCGGATCGATCAGCACCTTGTCAAGGCGCCCGAGGGCGGCCACGCTCTGGGTGGTGGCCTCGAACAGGTTGGCCGCGATAAAGGTGGCGCGGTCGCTCAAGCCGTTCATGGCCGCGTTGGCGCGGGCGCGCGCCAGAAGCGGTTCGCTCCCCTCAACCCCCACCACCTGCCGGGCCATGCGTGCGATCGGCAGGGTGAAATTGCCGAGACCGCAGAAGAAATCACCGATGCGCTCTTCCGGTCCGGGGGCCAGCAGCCGCAGTGCGCGCGCAACCAGCACCTCGTTGATCTGGTGATTGACCTGCGTGAAGTCGGTCGGATTGAACGGCATGCTCACGCCGAAAGCCGGCAGCTCGTAGGACAGAGCCGGGGCGTCGAGCGGCCAGAATGGATAGGCGGTCGCCGGACCCTTTGGTTGCAGCCAGGCCTGTATGCGGTGCTGCTCGGCAAAGCGTTTCAGGGCGGCTTCGTCGCTCGCCGACAAGGGCTCGAGAATGCGGAACACCAGCACATCGACCCGGCTGCCGAGCGACACCTCGATCTGCGGCAGGCGGTCGCGGATCGACAGCCCGGCCACCAATTCCCGTAAGGGCATGAGCAGGGCCGCGATGCGCCGCGGCAGCACATGGCACTCGCGCATGTCGGCCACGTAGCTGCTGCGCCGCTCGTGAAAACCGACCAGCACCCCGCCTTTCTTGTGGACATGGCGCACCGACAGCCGGGCCCGGTACCGGTATTCCCAGGCCGGGCCCTCGATCGGCCGCAGCATCTGCTCCGCGCATACGCGCCCGATGTGACGCAGGTTGTCCTCGAGGACCCGCTGCTTGATCGCCACCTGCGTGCGCAATTGCGCATGCTGCATGGAGCAACCGCCGCACGTGCCGAAATGGGCGCAGCGCGGCTGCACCCGTGACGAGGAAGGCGCCAGGATGGCGGCGATCTGGGCGTTGTCGAAGCGCTCCTTCTTGCGATAGGGCGCCGCGGTCAGCAGTTCGCCGGGCAGCGCGCCGTCGACGAAGATGACCTTGCCACCGTGGTGCGCGACGCCGCGCGCCTCATGGTCGACCGACTCGATGAAAAGCGGCTCGGGATAGGTCATGTATCGGTGCGTGCCCTTGACGCGAGCCGATCAGAACGCCGCCGGCCAGGCGGCGAGGTACTCGCGCCAGTGCGCCTGCGGCATGGCGGCCAGCGTGTCGCGCACCATGGCCACCTCGCGCGCGTAGCCCTCGGCGGACAGTGCGCCGCGCATTTTCTGGAAGCGCAGGTACACCAGCCAGGTGTTGACCACGTCGGTCTCGCAGTAGTCGCGGATCTCGCCGATGCGCCCGTCGCGATAGGCTCCCCATACGGCCGAGCCGTCCATGCCCATCTTGCCGGGAAAGCCGATCAGCTTGGCCAGTGCGTCCAGGGGTGCGCTGGCGCGCGGCTGATACAGGGCCAGCAGGTCCATCAGGTCGAGATGCCGCGGGTGGTAGCGCGAAATGTAGTTGTTCCACTTGAAGTCGCGGTCTTCCTCGCCCTGGTCCCAGTAGCGCTCGGCGGTGACGCCATGGATCAGGCCGCGGTAGTGCAGCACCTGCGCGTCGAAGCCCTGCCCATTCCAGGACACCAACTGGGGTGTGAACTTCTCCACGCCGTCGAAAAACCGCTGGATCAATTCGCGTTCCGGGTCGTCCGGATGACCGATGGTCCACACTTTCCATGCGTCGCCGCTGCGCAGGACGCAGGAAATCGCCACTACGCGCTGCAGGTAAAGGGGCAGGAAGTCGTTTCCAGTCTGCGCGCGGCGCTGGTGAAAGGCCAGTTCGGCGACTTCATCGTCGCTCAAGGCGTCGGAAAGCCCCTGCAGCCGCCGCACCCCGTCGACATCCGGCACGGTTTCGATGTCGAACACCAGGACTGGCGTCATCGCGTCCGGCTCGCCTCAAGGCGCATCGCAACGGCATGCATGGGAGGCATCAGCGCTGTTCGGGCAGCAGTTTGAGCGGGTCCACCGGCTTGCCCTGGCGACGGATTTCGAAATGGAGTTTGGGCACGTCGGAATCGGAATTGCCCGCTTCGGCGATCCGCTGTCCGCGCGTCACGGTCTGGCCTTCCTTGACCAGCAGCGTGTTGTTGTGCGCATAGGCGGAGAGGTAGGTGTTGTTGTGCTTGATGATGATCAGCTTGCCATAGCCGCGCAGCCCCTGACCGCTGTAGACCACCCTGCCCGGACCGGCTGCCAGGACGGGGTCCCCCACCTTGGCAGCGATGTCGATGCCCTTGTTGGCGCCGTTCTCGGCGAACTGGCCGATCAGTTTTCCGGATGCCGGCCACGCCCATGCCACTTCATCGCTCTCCGCAGGCCTGCCCGCCTCGACCGGCTTGGGCGGCTCGGACGCCTTGGCGGGTTCGGCGGGCTTGGCCGCGGGCGCCGCAACTACCGCCGGCCGCGTGCCGTCGCGCTGCATTTGCGCCAGGGTTTCATCGGAGTAGGGCCGCTTGGCGCCCGATGGCTCGGTCCTTGGGGCGGACGCGCCCGGGCCTGCGCCGCCGGGCGGCGTAATGGCGCGCACCACGACGCCGGGCTCCGCCGTGGCCGCGGGCGGTGGGGTGACGCGCAAGACCTGCCCCACCTGGATGAGGTTGGGATTGGCGATGTTGTTCCAGGCCGCCAGATCCTTGTAGTCCTGGCCGTGATCCAGCGCGATTCCATACAGCGTATCGCCGCGCTTGACCGTGTAGAAATCCGCGTTGGCGCCTTGCGGCGCGCTCGCCGGTGCGGCAGCGGCGGGCGCGGCCGGCCTGGCGGCAGGCGCCGACGGCGCCGGCGCACGGTCTATGACGGGCGCGCTTTGCCGGGAACCGCAGCCCGCCAGGGCCAACAGCGCGACGGCGATCACGGCGAGCACATTCACGGGGATCACGGATGCGCCTCCTATCTGACCAAGCCCGGCAGCATCGGCACGAAGCGCACCAGATCAAGCCGGGTTTCGATATAGCCCGCCACACGCCGCTCGACGAGCAATAGTTGCTGCTCGGCACTGCCGACCGGCACAATCAGCTTGCCGCCGCGCTTCAATTGCCCCAGCAACGCTTCAGGCACGACAGGCGCGGCGGCAGCCACCACGATGGCGTCAAAAGGCGCAGCCTCGGGAAGACCTGCGTAGCCGTCGCCATACGCCAACCGGACGTTAGGCAGGCGCAGCACGCGCAAGTTCGATCGGGCACGCTCGTACAAACCCTTGATGCGCTCGATCGAATAGACCTCGCCGGCCACCTGGGACAGCACCGCAGCCTGGTAGCCGCAACCGGTGCCGACTTCAAGCACCCTCGCCAGGCGGCCTTTGACCGGGAGGATGGCCTCGATCATGCGCGCCACCACGACGGGCTGCGAGATGGTCTGCTCGAACCCGATCGGCAGGGCGGTGTCTTCATAGGCGCGGCTCCATAACGCCTCGTCGACAAAACGCTCGCGCGGAATCCGCGCGATGGCCGCAAGCACCGCTTCGGCGACGATGCCTTGCTCGCGCAAGCGGCGTACCAGCGCCAGGCGCGGCGCGGTCGGCGCGGCCCAGTCGCCTTCATGCAGGACGGCGCCGCCTTTCGGGCGCGCCGTCTCGACCGCCGGCGCCGCCCTATGCGCCGAGCCACGCACGAATGCGCCCCACTTGCTCGAAATGCGTGAGGTCCACCTTCAGCGGTGTGACCGATACATACCCGGATGCGACCGCATGGAAATCGGTTCCCGGTCCGTCGTCGGCGGCCGGCCCCGCCGGCCCCACCCAGTACACCGCATCGCCATGCGGATTGGCCGCCTTGATCGCCGGTTCCGCCTTGTGGCGGCGCCCGAGGCGGGTCGCGGCAAACCCCTTGATGTCCGCACGCGGCAGTGCCGGCAGGTTCACGTTGAGCAAAGGTGCCCCCTCGAGCGCGCTCGCCATGCTGCGCATGACCACCTCGCGGGCGCACTGCGCGGCCGCGTCGAGATGGTCGTAACCCTTGCGCGCCAGCGAAAACGCGATCGCCGGGATGCCCAGCAGGTAACCTTCCATCGCCGCGGCCACAGTGCCGGAATAGATGGTGTCATCGCCCATGTTGGCGCCGTCGTTGATGCCGGAGACGACGATGTCGGGACGAAAATCAAGGAAGCCGGTCACTGCGAGATGCACGCAATCGGTAGGCGTGCCGTTGACGAACCAGAAACCGTTGTAGCCCTTGCGCACGCTGAGCGGCCGGGTCAGGGTCAGCGAATTGGACGCGCCGCTGTGGTTTTGCTCCGGCGCGACGACCGTCACCTCCCCGAGGTCGCGGATGGCGTCGACCAAGGCAGCAAGACCGGGGGCGAGGTAACCATCATCATTGCTGACCAGGATTTTCATCGAAAGCATGCCGAAAACACGTTCCACATTCTAACAAACGCCCCCCCAAAGTAGGCTCAGCCCGGCGCCGGTGGCGCCTGTGGCTTGAGCAGCACCAGGGCCAGGGAAGCGGCGCAACACGCCATCGCGGCGAATTGCAGGGGGCCGAGCGGTTCGCCATGCACGATGGCGCCGGAGATCATGGCCACCACCGGCACCATCACCGAGGAAAGCCCGGCGACATTTGCCGGCAGCAGGCCGACGATGGCGAACCAGCAGACGTTGCCGATGCACATCGGCATCAGGGTGATGTAGCTCACCACGGCGATGGTCTGCCAGGACGGCATGAACCATTTGCCATCGCCCAGCGCGAAAGCGCCGGCAATGATGGGGATCGAGGTGAGGATCATCTGCCAGCCGGTCAACACCAGCACGTGGGTCTGCCAGGCGTGCCGCTTGAGGATCAGGGTGCCGATCGCCCAGCCGATGGCCGCCGTCAAGCCCGCCGCCAGCCCCGCCGGCGCCTGGGCATAGGCGCGGAAGCTCGGCACCATCAGGAGGGTGACCGACGCCGCGCCCAGGGCCAGCGCCAGCAACAGGCGCGCCGACAGCCGCTCGCCCAGGATCGCCCAGGAAATCAGAGCTGACCACAGAGGCATGGTGAAACCCAGTACGGCGCCCTGCCCTGACGGCAGCAGAACCGCGGCATAGGTGCTGCCGATGTTCCACACCACCAGATACGCGAAAGTGGCGGCAATCAGGCGCGGCCAGTCGGCGCGCGGCACGGCCAGGGGCATGCCGCGCACAGCGGCGAACCCGAGCAGCACCAGGCCGGAAACCGGCACGGCGATGGCGCGAAACGTCCAGACCGACATCTCGCGCACCGCGAGCGGAAACAAGGGCCAGTTCGTGCCCCAGATCAGGGTGAGCACGACCAGCAGCGCCAGGGCCTTGCGCTTGTCCGTCAAGATTTACGCAAAGCCGCCGCGACCTGCTCACGCCCCTGCGGCGTGGCCATCACGATCAGCGCATGCCCGGGCCGGATCTCGTGCTCGGCGTCGGGGTTGAACACCCAATGACCGTTTTCATGCGTGGCCATGAGGACGAAATCGCGCGACTGCAACTTGAGCGTGGCCAGGGTGCGCGGCTGGAAGGTCGGCGGCACCAGCACCTCCTCTACCCGCAAGCCATCGTCGCGCCGCAGCATCTGGTCCATGAAATTGACTACATGCGGCCGTATCATCGCCGACGCGATGCGCATCCCCCCGGTGAAGTCGGGAGAGACGATCTCGTCGGCACCGGCGCGGCGCGCCTTGTCGCCGTTGCGGATGTCATGCACCCGCGCCACCACCCGCAAGAGCGGGTTGATCTGCTTGGCGGAGAGCGCAATGACGATGTTCCTGCTGTCGTCTCCGGTCACGGCGAACACGCCGGCGGCATGGGCGATGCCAGCCCGCGCGAGCACGTCATCGTCAGCCGCGTCGCCATGCACGAACAGCACGTCGGGATGCTGCTCCTGATAGGCCTCCAGGGCATGCATGTCTTCTTCGATCACCGTGAACCGCCGCGCGGTCTTGAGCAGTTCGGCGGCCACGTTGCTGCCGACGCGGCCGATGCCGCAGATGATGTAGTGGCCGTCCAGCCTGCCGATCTCCTTTTCCATCCGTCGCCTCCTCAGGGTCTGGTTCAGGTCGCTCTCGAGAATCCAGGCGGTGACTGACGAGAACATGTAGGTCATCGCGGCGATGCCGAAGAACGCCACTCCGACTGTGAACAAGCGCCCGCCCGGGTGGGTGGACAGGTCGATCATCTCACCATAGCCGATCGTGGCCACGGTGATGAAGGTCATGTAGAAGCAGTCGGTCCAGGTCGCCTGCTCACCACCGATGATCTTGTAGCCGATCGTTCCTATGATGTTGACGGCAATCAGCGCACCGCCTGCCCACATGAGGCTCATGGCATGGATGCTGGGGGTGCGGCGGCGCAATGGCAAGGGCGAGGCAATCTGCAAGACAACGGTGCTCGGACCCGGGTGCCTCCAAGTCGGACGGGTGCCCGGTTCCGCCTCGAGCATTGTAGCGGCTCGTCAGGTGGACACCTCCGCGACTGCGTCACCTTCGCGCCCGAGCGCATACCAATCCACCCGTCGTGTGCCGAGCATCACCGCCGCCAGCACGGCGAACATGAAAAATGCCCCTGCCAACAGTGCGTGCTCCTCGCTGCGCAGCAGGCCAAACAAAACCGCGTACATGGCGCACAACAAAAGTCCAACCCCGGCGGCACGACGCCAGCTTGCAAGCGCTGCCGCGAGATAGGTGACAACAAGGCTGCTGCAGGCGAGTGCCGCCAGGACATAGGCCGGTGCGAATCCCAAGTGCTCCGCCAACGAGACCAGCAAAACGAAAAACAGCGCGAGTGCCAACCCCACCATCGCATATTGCACCGGATGGAGCGCCAGCGATTGCAGGGCCTCAAACAGGAAAAACGCACCGAAGGTGAGACCCACAAACAGAAAGCCGTACTTGGCCGCGCGTTCCAGTTGCTGATAAAGATCGGCCGGCTGGATGAATGCGACGCCGAATTCATTGGCTTCGAACGTTTCGCACTTCGCTCTCTCGGCACAGGCGGCATAGGCCTGCTCAACGTTGGTGGCAAAGAGCGTGCTTTTCCAGACCGCGGAAAAGCCTTCCCGATCTGAAGTATGGTCCGGCGAAAAGCGGCCGAAGAAGCTCGGGTGTGGCCATGCGGCGGCAATGGTCGCCACGTTCTCGCGCCCGGTGGGAACGACGCTCAGTCGTTCCATGCCCATGACGTCCAGGTCGAGACTGAAGTCGACGCGCCTGCCCGCAGTGTCTGCTGCGCCCAAACGCGCCGACACGCCAGGGCCGAGACGCGACAAATCGCCTGCGGTGCCTGGCTGCATCGCGATCCGATTGCCGTTCCAGATCAATACCGGGGTGCTGCGAATGCCGCGCGGATCCGACACGCCGGCTGCCAGGAACGGCTCGCCCCAATCTACGCGTCCTTCCTTAGGCGCGAATCCGAAATCCTTTGGAATATCGAAGTGGCCGCGGATGGCGACAACGCCGCCGTAGGTAAGCACCCGGTACAGGCCGCGGTACTTGTGCGACAAGTCCGGGCGCGACTCCAACGCGACACGCTCAGGCAGCAGCCGCACGGCGCCGCTGACGCTACGCTGATGCGTGGTTGTGCGCTTGCCGCCGGCTTCGTCCTGAACTTCAACGCTTTCCTGCCAACGATGCGTGTACGGGATCAACAATACTGGTGTGATGATCCGCTGCCGATCCGCCGCTGATTGCGCGACGTCCCTTACCACCCCATCCTTCAGTGCCGCGCGCTCGGCAATGAGTCCGCGCACCATCATGAGGGGGATCAGGAAAGCGATCGCCAGCAAGCCGACGATCAGAAGTTTGACGGAAAGGGCCTTGCGGTACATGACGCCTCCTGGCGGGATTGGACAGCAGCAATCCTCGACCGGCGCCGTGACGGAAATCTGGCAAGGGCGCGGCATTGATCTGATCAATGAGGCCGCGCTGGCAACATGCGGTCAACCCGCGCCGTCGCGCCACCGTCAGGTCAACGCGGCGCCTTTCGCGACGAAGTGCTCGACGATCGCCCGGAGTACCGGCCGCACGCCAGCGGCAAGCGACTCGTCAAACGCAAACGTCCCGCCTTCGTCCATGTAGGTCCGCCAGGCGAGCTCAAGTTGCACCGCATGCAAGCCGTCCGCGGGGCTGCCATGATGCCGTGTGATGAAGCCGCCCTTGAAACGGCCGTTGAGCACGGCGCTGTAGTGTGGAAACCGCGTTGCCGTTGCCAACAACCCGGGCCCGATCGACGGATCGGCACTCTCCTGATCGGCGGTGCCGAGATTGATGTCCGGCAATCGTCCGTCAAAGAAGCGCGGCAGCACTGACTTGATGGAATGCGCGTCAAACAGCAATGCGTAACCATGTCGCGCCTTGATTTCCGCCAGGGTTTCGGCCAGCTTGACGTGGTACGGCCGCCAGTAGGTCGCGATCCGTTCGTCGATCTCGCCGGCATCCGGTGCCTGCCCCGGCAGATAAACCGGCTCGCGCTGCGCGGTCGAAAGCGGGCAAAGTTCCGTATTGTCAGCCCCCGGATATAGCGGAACACCGGTCGGGTCGCGATTGAGATCGATCACGTAGCGCGAGTTGATCGCTACCAGCAGGTTGGCCCCCATTGCGCCAAGAAAGTTGTAGAGCCTGGGCAGGTGCCAGTCGGTATCGGCGAGCGTCAACGCGGCAGGAGTCAGGCGTGCGGCGATGGCGCTCGGTAGCTGGGTTCCGACATGCGGCATGCTCACCAGAAGCGGCAGGCGGCCGCGTTCGAAAAACCAGGTGAAATCAGCCATGCCCGCCCCTCCGGAGAACGGCTCGGACTACATCTTCGGCAAGGTCACGCCTTGCTGGCCCTGGTACTTGCCGCCACGATCCTTGTAGGACATCTCGCAGACCTCGTCGCTCTCGAAGAACAGCACCTGCGCGCAGCCCTCGCCGGCATAGATCTTGGCAGGCAGAGGCGTGGTGTTGGAGAATTCGAGGGTGACATAGCCTTCCCATTCCGGTTCGAAAGGCGTCACGTTGACGATGATGCCGCAGCGGGCATAGGTGCTCTTGCCCAGGCATACGGTCAGCACGCTGCGCGGGATGCGGAAATACTCGACCGTTCGCGCCAGCGCGAAGGAGTTGGGCGGGATGATGCACACTTCGCCCTTGAAGTCGACGAAAGATTTCTCGTCGAAGTTCTTGGGGTCGACGATCGTTGAATTGATGTTGGTGAAGATCTTGAACTCGTCGGAACAGCGGATGTCATAGCCGTAGCTCGAGGTGCCATAGGACACGATGCGCCGGCCGTCGACCTCGCGCACCTGGCCGGGTTCGAACGGCTCGATCATGCGCTGCGACTGCGCCATGCGGCGGATCCAGCGGTCGGACTTGATGCTCATGCCTGGCCTTTCACTTGGCCGCCGCGGACGGCTTCCAGTCGCGCGCCTTGTCTTCCGCGGCCTTGATCTCCTCGGGGCTCATGCGCGCCATGAGGTCGGGCAGCAGTTTCTCGGCGCCCGGCAAGCGCTCCGAGCCGGCCACCATCAGCCATTTGGCCGCCTCGATGCGCAGCGCGCCGGCTTCTGCCGGCCCCACGCCGGCGGCCGCGCTTTTCTGCATGAGCTGATTGGCCAGCATCACCTGCGCGCGCACCATGCCGCGATCGGCCGACCTGTTCCACCAGGCCTCGGCCCTGGCCGGATCGCGCGTGACGCCGGTCCCGGTGTGGTAGCGCATGCCGAGGATGAACTGCGAGATGGGGTCCCCCTTGTCGGCCGCCCGGGTCGCGAACTCGAGCGACTTGGCTTCGTCGCGCGCGGTGCCTATCCCCTCGCTGTAGTACATGGCGAGCGTGCTCTCGGCACGGGTACTGCCGCCCGCCGCGGCTTTCTCCATCCACTGGAACGCCAGTTTCAGATCCTGCTTGACGCCCTTGCCTTCCGCATACAGCCTCGAGAGCATGAACATCGCGTCGAGGTCGCCCTTTGCGGCATCGGCATCGAGTTCGGCAAGCGCCGCCTTGTAGTCGCCAGCCTCGAGCGCCGCCCTGCCCTTTTCCGGATCGGCCGCAGCCGGGCCGCACACAAGAGAGCCGGCGGCCAGGATCGCGGCCGCTGCAGCCCGGAATGGCGCCATGGATGTGGCAATCGGCTTCATCAGGTGTTTTTCGAGACGACGATGTTCGGGAACTTCGAGGACATGTCCTTCAGGCTTTCCGCGATCTTGACGGCGACCTTGCGGGCGATCGACTTGTAGATCGCCGAGACCGGGCCGTCTGGGTCGGAAACGACGGTCGGCTTGCCGGAATCGGCCTGCTGGCGGATGCCGATATCGAGTGGCAACTGCCCCAGCAAATCCACCCCGTAGTCCTGCGACATGCGGGCGCCGCCGCCGGTACCGAATATCGGTTCGGCATGGCCGCACTTGGAGCAAATGTGGGTGCTCATGTTCTCCACGATGCCCAGAATCGGTATGCCGACCTTCTCGAACATCTTCAGGCCCTTGCGGGCGTCCAGCAGGGCGATATCCTGCGGCGTGGTGACGATCACGGCCCCCGTCACGGGCACCTTCTGGGCGAGCGTCAGCTGGATGTCGCCGGTACCCGGCGGCATGTCGACGACCAGATAGTCGAGTTCGCGCCAGTTGGTTTCCTTGAGCAGTTGCTCGAGCGCCTGGGTGACCATCGGCCCGCGCCACACCATCGGGGTCTCGACGTCGATCATGAATCCGATCGAACTGGCCTGCACGCCATGCCCTTCCATCGGCTCGAGCGTCTTGCCGTCCTTCGATTCGGGCCGGCCGGTGATGCCCAGCATCTGCGGCTGCGACGGGCCGTAGATGTCGGCATCGAGCACACCCACCGACGCGCCTTCAGCCGCGAGGGCGAGCGCGAGATTGACCGCCGTGGTGCTCTTGCCCACGCCGCCCTTGCCGGAGGCGACGGCGATGATGTTCTTGACGTTCGGCAGAAGCTTGACGCCGCGCTGCACGGCGTGCGAGACGATGCGCACGCTGAGGTTGGCACTGACGTTGCCGACCCCCGCAACGGTCTTGACAGCCTTGATGACTTCGCGCCGCAACGGCTCGATCTGCGATTTGGCCGGATAGCCCAGTTCGATGTCGACGCTGACATCGGCGCCGTCGATGCGCAGGTTCCTGGCCGCCTTGCTGGAGACGAAATCGCGGCCTGTGTTGGGATCGACGACGCCCTTGAGCGCCGCGAGAATTTGTTCCTGGGTGATGGCCATGGGAAAAACGGGTCTTCCTGAAGATAAAGATAAAGAAGCGGGAGGTTCGGCGCGACAATCGCGCAAAGTCTGAAAGTCTAGCGCAAATGCTCTCGGTAACAGCCCGAGCCCTGATAAAATCTAGGGTTTTCCATGCCCGGTTTGCGCGCACCTGCCCCAGCCCCATGACCACGCGGCGCCTATTCGTCACCACAGCCCTGCCGTACGCGAACGGCTCGTTTCACATCGGCCACATCATGGAGTACATCCAGGCGGACATCTGGGTGCGCTTCCAGCGCATGCGCGGCAACCAGGTGCATTTCGTGTGCGCCGACGATGCCCACGGCGCGCCGATCATGCTCAAGGCCGAAGCCGAAGGCATCACCCCGCGCGAACTGGTGGCACGGATCGCCGCCGAGCGCCCGAAATACCTCGAGGGCTTCCATATCGCCTTCGACCACTGGCACTCCACCGAATCCCCCGAGAACACCGCGCTTTCGCAGGACATCTACAGGCGCCTGCGCGACCAGGCGGGACTCACCTACACCCGGTCGGTCGAGCAGTTCTACGACCCGGTCAAGCGCATGTTCCTGGCCGATCGCTACATCAAGGGCGAATGCCCGAAATGCGGCGCCCGCGACCAGTACGGCGATGCCTGCGAGGTATGCGGCGCGGTGTATTCCCCCACCGACCTGAAGAGCCCCTATTCGGCGCTCTCCGGCGCGACGCCGGTGCTGAAGTCCTCGGAGCACCATTTCTTCCGCCTGTCGGACCCGAAATGCGTGGAGTTCCTGCGCCGCTGGGCGCTGGACGGACGCCTGCAGCCGCAGGTAGCCAACAAGGCGAGGGAGTGGCTGGAAGGTCAGGGCGATAGCGCGCTGGGGGACTGGGACATCTCGCGCGACGCGCCCTATTTCGGCATCGAGATTCCGGACGCGCCGGGCAAGTATTTCTACGTTTGGCTCGATGCGCCGGTCGGCTATCTCGCCAGCCTCAAGAGCTATTTCGACAGCGGCCGTGCCGCGGCGCGCGGCGAGACCCGCAGCTTCGCCGAGTTCATGGCCGCCGACGATACCGAGCAGATCCATTTCATCGGCAAGGACATCATTTACTTCCACACCCTGTTCTGGCCCGCCATGCTGCACTTCGCCGGCAAACCCTACAGGGTGCCGGACAACATCTACGTGCACGGATTCATCACAGTGTCCGGCGAGAAGATGAGCAAGTCGCGCGGCACCGGCATCTCGCCGCTACGCTATCTGGACATCGGCATGAATCCCGAGTGGTTGCGCTACTACATCGCCGCCAAGCTCAATGCAAACGTCGAGGACGTCGATTTCAACCCGGATGATTTCGTCGCCCGCGTCAACAGCGACCTGGTGGGCAAGTACGTCAACATCGCCAGCCGCGCCGAGCGCTTTCTCACCGACGGCAAACTGGCCGGTTCGGGCTTCGCCGATGACGCGCGGGTCGCCCCGCTCCTGGCGGGCGTGGCAAGGAGCTTCGAGGAGCGCGAGTTCGGGCGCGCGATCCGCGACATCATGGCCTATGCCGACGAGGTCAACCAGAAATTCGACCACGCCGCTCCCTGGAAACTGGTCAAGGAAGGCAAGGACGACCGGGCGCGCGAGGTATGCAGCGAATCGATCGAGGCTTTCAGGGTGATCACGGCCTGCCTGAAGCCGATCCTGCCACGCCTGGCGGAGCGCGCGGAGGCCTTCCTGCGGTGCGCGCCGCTGGATTTCGACAACGCCGCCGCGCCGCTCGGCGCCGGGCATGCCATCGGCAAGTATGAGCACCTGATGACGCGCGTCGACCCGAAGCTGCTGGATGCGCTTTTCGACCTGCCCGAGCCGCCCGGCCAGCCGCCCAAGCCGGCAGCCCCGTCCCGCGCGGCGCAGAAGCCGCCCGGCGCGGCGCCCGCCGCGCCGGGCGGCCCCATCAGCATCGACGACTTCACCAAGGTCGATCTGCGGATCGCCCGCATCGTCGATGCAAAGCCGGTCGAGGGCGCGGACAAGCTGGTCCAACTCACGCTCGACATCGGCGAGGCGGCCACGCGCAATGTATTCGCCGGCATCAAGTCGGCCTACGCACCGGAGGCGCTGGTCGGAAAACTCACCGTGATGGTGGCCAACCTGGCGCCGCGCAAGATGAAGTTCGGCCTGTCAGAAGGCATGGTGCTGGCCGCCAGCGACGGCAACGGCACGCATCCGGGCCTGTTCCTCCTCGAACCCCATGCCGGTGCAGTGCCCGGCATGCGCGTGAAGTGAACGGCAGAACCGCCTGCTAGAGCGGTCATGCTGCGCGCTCGCTCGGCTGCCATGAAGCCTTGCCGCATGTCGCGGCGACGCAGATACACCGCCAGGCTGCATCACTGCGGGCCCCCGCTGCAACCCGCGCGCGCGATCCCCCGGAACGGCGCACCGGTTCTCAACGGAAACCCGCCATGGCCCTGCCCCTTCAGCCCTTCAAGCCCTATCTCCTCAAAAGCCTGCGCAGCTACGATCGCGGGCAGTTCGCCGGCGACCTGATCGCCGGCCTCACGGTCGGCATCGTCGCGCTGCCGCTGGCGATGGCTTTCGCCATCGCCTCGGGCGTGAAGCCCGAGGCGGGCATATTCACGGCCATCATCGCCGGCTTCCTCATCTCCGCGCTGGGCGGATCCCGCGTTCAGATCGGCGGCCCCGCGGGCGCCTTCATCGTCATCGTCTACGGCATCATCGCCGAGTACGGCCTGGCCAACCTGCTGCTCTCGACCATCCTGGCGGGCGTCCTGCTTTGCATCATGGGATGGATGCGCCTAGGGTCGTTGATCCGCTTCATCCCGGTGTCGATCATCATCGGCTTCACCAGCGGCATCGCGGTGCTCATCGCGCTGTCGCAGATCAAGGACTTCCTGGGGCTGCGCATCGAGGGCGCGATGCCCGCTGAATTCTTTGCCCTCATCCGTACCCTGGGGACGCACACACACACTGTCGACCCCGTCACCGTAGGGCTGGGACTGGCTTCTCTGGGCGTCATCCTGGCCTGGCCGCGCCTGACCGGGCGCCTGCCGGGGCGGCTGCGCGCGCTCACGCGCCTGCCAGGCACCATCGTAGCCCTCGCGCTGGCCACGCTCGCCACTGCCGCCCTGCATTTGCCGATCGACACCATCGGCTCCAGGTTCGGCGGCATTCCGCAGACGCTTCCTGGCTTCGCCCTGCCTGCTTTCAGCTGGGAAAGCGTACGCAACCTGCTCGCCCCGACCTTGACCATCGCGCTGCTGGGTGCGATCGAATCGCTGCTCTGCGCCAGGGTTGCCGACGCAATGATCGATGACAGGCATGACCCGAACCAGGAACTGATGGCACAGGGCGTGGCCAATGTCATCGGGCCGTTTTTCGGCTGCATCCCCGCCACCGGCACGATCGCGCGCACCACCACCAACGTGCGCTCGGGCGCCCGGTCGCCGATGGCGGGCATCATCCACGCGCTGGTGCTGCTGGCCATCGTCCTGGTGGCGGCGCCGGTCGCCAGACATGTGCCCCTCGCGGCGCTCGCGGCCATCCTTCTTTTCGTCGCGTACAACATGGGCGAATGGAGCGAGTTTGCGCGCCTCAAGCGGTTTTCGGTGCCCTACCGGGCCACCATGCTGTCGACCTTCCTGCTTACCGTCATGGTGGATCTGACCGTTGCGGTCGAAGTCGGGCTGGCGCTCGCCTGCCTGTTCTTCATCTATCGCATATCCAGCCTCACCCGCGTCGAGGCGATACACACGCAATCCCTGCCGGCCGGTGCGGCGATGCCCGCGCAGGTCTGCGGCTACAGGCTCCACGGATCGCTGTTTTTCGGCGCGGTCGGCAAACTCGAAGCCCTGTTCGACATGGAAAGCGAGGGCGCGCGCACCAGAGTGGTGGTGCTGGACCTGCATCACGTGATCAACGTCGACACCACCGGCCTCGAAACACTGGAGACGCTCCGCAGGCGCCTGGCGAGGCGCGGCTGCGACCTCCTCCTGTGCGACATCAACGACCAGGCGCGCTCCCTGATGCAACGCGCCGGGTTCGTCGCAGACCTGGGACCCGAAAACCTCTTGCCCGACCTCGCGGCGGCGCTGGCGCGGGCGGCGCGCCTGCTTGCCCGGTCGCCGGGCCGGAGCGAATAAGACGAACGGGCGCGCTCGCCCCCGGGCCTTCAGGCAAACAAGGCGCGCAGTTTCGCGAGATAAGCAGGCACGGCACCGTCGCCCTCGGCCGGGGCCCACGGCGCCAGTTCATCGGGCGAGAGGGCCGCATAAGGGCCCGCCTTGCACTCGAAGAACACCGACCCGCCCTCAAGTGCGACGATGGAATGAAACGAGCCGTGTTCGATATCCACGCCTACACACTCCCCGGCGGGGGCGATTACGGCATGCTCGATGACCGCGCCGGCGGCGTCGAAGAAGACGACGCCGAACCGCCCTCGCAGGGCAATGATGGTTTCGTCCTTGCTTGCGTCCTTGTGGCAATGGGGTCTGACGTAAGAGTCAGGCTCGAGCGCATTGAGCAAGCGGTGAGCAGGCGCGTCGCTGGAGGCATGGAAATTGCGGTTCTTGCGACGTCGCGGGCTGGCGTCCGCCTCAAGGGTCAGCGCGGATAGCACGGACTGCGTGATCAGCATGGCAAGGCGCGGCGTGGGGAAAACTGGATTATCCTACGCAGTCGCGAGGTCATGCACTGCATGCTGAAACTTTCGCTCCACCGCCTTTTTCCTGCATGCATCCCACTACCCATCAGCGCGCGACAGACATCGGGAACAAGGCCGCGGCAGGCGTTTCCATCGGATTCGCCATCACGGGCGTATTGCTGTTGGCGCTGCTAGCGTCTGCAACCGGCAGCGCGCCGTTGGTCGCCGGCAACGCGAAGCTGGCTTTGCTCTGGGCGGCGGCACTGGCCTTTGTGGGCTGCGCCTCGGCCACGCTGTACTGGGCATTGCGCCGGCACGGCGCCCGCCTGGCCGGCCGGGCGGGCGATGCGGCGCGGATGCCCGACCTGCTGCAACGCGCGAACGCCATGTTCGAGCTTGCCAACATGGGAATCTCGGAGGTAGCGCTGGACGGCCGCTTCCTGCGCGTCAATCACGCCCTGTGCGCCATCACGGGATACTCGCAAGAAGAGCTCCTCGCCATGCACGGCCAGGACCTCACCCCGGCAGAGGACCGGCATCTCAGCCTCGACCTGATGAGAAACGCCATCGAGGGAAAAGGCGACCGCTTCACCGTCGAAAAGCGTTATGTCCGCAAGGACGGCAGCCTGGTCTGGATCGAGTTGTATTCCGCCCTGGCCAGGGATGCGGCAGGCAACGCCGCCTACTTCATTTCCCAGACCCATGACATCTCCCAGCGACGGGCCGCCGAGGGCGCCCTGCGCGAGAGCGAGGCGCGCTACCGGTCCGTGATCGATCACATGAGCGCCGGCCTGATCCAGCATGACGCGGACGGCGCCATCGTCGCATGCAACGCGCGAGCGCTCGCGCTATTGGGCCTGACGCGCGAGCAGATGTTCGCGCGCCGCCCGATGGACCCGGCCTGGCGGACCGTCCATGAGGACGGCAGCCCCATGGAGGCGGCTGCACGGCCCCTCTGGCGGGTGCTCGATTCAGGCACGGCGGTGGAAGGCGAAGTCGTCGGCATCCGCAGGCCGGACGGGACGCTCGTCTGGCTGCAGGTCAGTGCGGCGCCCTTGCCAGGGCAGACGGGCGCGCGGCATGGCGCCTTGGTGACTTTCGCGGACGTCACGCACGAACGCGAGACCTTGCAGGCGCTGCGCATGGGTGAACTGCGTTATCGGACCGTGGTCGATGCGCTCGGCGAGGCCGTCATGCTCATCGGCGCCGACAACGAGTTGCTGACGGTCAACCCGGCGGCCAAGGCGATCTACGGCGCGGATTTTGCCCGCCTGATGTCCGACGGCCCGGCCGCCGGCGTGTTGAGCCTGTTCGACGAGCACGGTGCCCCGATCGCGCCGCAAGACCGCCCCATCAGCCGCGCGCGGCGCACCGGTGAGGGCGTGCGCGACCTGATCGCGCGCGCCGAGCGCAGCGACGGCTCGAGCGCCTGGCTGCGCATCACCGCCCTGCCGGTCACGCTTGCCGGCGGCAGCGGCGTGCTGCTCGTCATCGCCGACGTATCGGCCGCCCGCGCGACCGAGTCCGCCCTCAAGGCCCTCACCGACACCCTGGAGCGGCGCGTGGCGGAGCGCACCGCCGAGTTATCCCAGCTGAACCGCGAACTTGAATCGTTCGCCTATTCGGTCTCGCACGACCTGCGCGCACCGCTGCGCGCGATCACCGGTTTCTCCAGCCTGCTGCGCCGGGATGAAACACCGAACATGAGCCCCGAGGGCGCGACGCTCCTCGAGCGGATCGGCGCCAATGCCGCGCGCATGGGCACCTTGATCGACGATGTGCTCACCTATTCACGCGTGATCCGCATCGACCACAAGCGCGAGGATGTCGATGTGGGCGCGCTCGTCCAGGAAGTGCTGGCCCCCCTTCAGCAAAGCCATCCGGAGACGACCTGCCGCATCCTGCCGCTCGGGCATGCGAATGCGGACATCGTCATGCTGCGGCAGATTCTCCAGAACCTGCTGGGGAACGCGTTCAAGTATTCGTCGCGCACGCCCGATGCGACTGTCACGATGGACGTAGTCGAAGAAAACGGGGTGCGGTGGTTCCGCGTCAGCGATAACGGCGCCGGATTCGACATGCGCTACGCCGACCGGCTGTTCGGCATGTTCCAGCGCATGCACCCGGCGGCGGAATTCAGCGGAACGGGGGTAGGCCTCGCCATCGTCAAGCGCCTGGTGGAACGGCATGGAGGGCAGGTCCAGGCCCATGCGGAACGCGGCAAAGGCGCGACCTTCAGGTTCCATCTGGGCGCGCAAGCCGCCGAACTGCCGGCGTGAGGCGCAGCGGCACGGTCGCCACCGTTCTGGCGCTGCTTTCCCTCTTGATCCCCAACGCTCTCCCGGCACAGGCAGCCATCGAGGTCGCCGACTCCAGCGGCAGACGCGTGCGGCTGGCCGCGCCCGCCCGCCGCATCGTCAGCCTCGCACCGGGGATCACGGAACTGTTGTTCGAGATCGGCGCCGGCGCACGGGTGGTTGGCGCCGACGAGGCAAGCGACTTCCCCCCTGCGGCCAAGGCCGTGCCGCGCGTCGGCAACAGCATGGCGCTCAATCTGGAGCAGGTCGCCGCATTGCGCCCGGATCTGCTGATCGCGTGGCCGCATGGCGCCGCGCAGCGCCAGCTTGCCGGACTGCGTTCCCTGGGGATTCCGGTTTTCCTTTCCGAGCCGGACTCGATCGAGGCGATCGCAGGCGAGATGCGGGCATTCGGCCGTCTGACCGGCAACTCGCCGGCCGCGGAAGAGCGCGCGCAGGCGCTGCTTGCGCGCGCCCGCAAGATCGCCGGCGATCACGCCGGACGCGAGCCCATCCGGGTGTTTGTCCAGATATGGGACCGGCCGCTGATGACCGTCAATGACCGGCACCTGATCTCGAACGCGCTGCGCCTGTGCGGCGCGCGCAACGTGTTCGCCGATGCAGCCCGCCTGACGCCGACGCCAAACCGTGAAGCCGTGGCGGCGCTCGATCCGCCGGCGATCGTGCTGCTGGCCGGCCCGGCGCAGGCAGCCGCATGGGTGCGGGACTGGAAGGCGCTCGCGCAATTGCAGGCGGTGCGGACAGGCGCGCTCGTGGCGATCGATCCGGACCGCCTGGCGCGCCCGACGTCGCGTCTTCTCGAAGGCGTCGCCGCGGCCTGCGACGCCCTGGCCGCGCACCGCGCCCCAGCGCGCCCGCCCTAGAAGCGCAGGCCGATGCTCGCGCGCAAGGTTCGCAGCGCGTCCGGATAGAAGAACAGCCTTCCCGCGCTTGCACCCGCCGTCACCACGCCCGCATAGCTGGCGAAGGCGCTGTTGAACAGGTTGTCGACCGCCAGGGCGAATTCCGCGGGGCCGCGCCTGACTGCGTAGCGCACATCGAAGGTCTGATAGGCCCCCAGGCGCCGCCCGCCGGCGGCGCCGTTGGTCCAGTCGTTGTCGAGGACTTGTTCGCCTACCCATCGGGCACCGGCGTTGAGCGTTTGCGCGGCGTCGATGCGCCAGGTCACGCGCACCCAGGCCCGCTGCCTCGGCACGACCGGGATGCGCCGTCCGGCCACCTCCAGTCCGTTGATGGCCCCTGAGCGAAAGCGTGCGTCCACCCATTGGTAGCCGGCACTGAGGTCCAGGCCCGCATCGGGAATCCAGCGGGCGTCGAGTTCGAGCCCGGAACGTTCGGTGGGCGGCAGGTTGATGTTCTGGCCGAAAGGGGGAATGACCGCCGCGGACACGAAGGCGATCTCGTTCTCGAGGCGGCTGCGAAAAAGCCGAGCCTCGGCCTGCCAGCGTGCGCTGCGCCAGCGCGCACCGGCGTTGATGTCCCGGGACGACTGGATGTCGAGCGGCCCGCTGCGACCGCGGTTTTCGTCCACATTGGCAATCCGGAAACTTGTTCCGCCATGCGCGAAGATCGTCCATCCGCCCCCGGCCGCGAAACTGGCAGCCAACTCGCGCCCCATGGCCGATCGCTCGGCCGCGTAGGCGTAGTTCTGGCCGAAGCCGGAGGAGAACGGCTGGGACATTTCCAGCCGGGCCGATTCACGCCGCAATCCTGCCGACAGGCGCAGCGAATTGCCGATCCCAATCTCGTCCTTGATGTACCAGGCACGGTTGCGTTGGGTTCCGGCTTCGTCGGTCCCGGAAAACGCGTCGAAGGTGGCCGATTCAAGCAAGGTATCGTTCGCGACGCTATTCGAAATGTTGCGATAGCGCCAGCGGCTTTCATCGAACCCGCCCACCAGGGTGTGCGAGGTGGCCGCGAGCGTGAATTCCGCCCGGGCGCGCGGGCTGACACCATTTTCATGGGCGCTGGTGCGGCTGAAAAAATCGAAAAACGCACCGCCAAATGCACGACCCGGCAGGTAGGCGCGTGTGACGCGCTCGCGGCGAAACGCATCCATGGCAAATTCGATTCCGGCAATCCGGGTCTTGCCGTGCAGGGTGTAGCGATTCGCGTCGGTATCGGCGTAATCGAGAGGCAAGAAGGACTGCCTCCGGTTCGTCCGTACCTCGTCCTCGAACAGGGCCCCCGGCAAGCGCGCGGTTAGGCGCTCGCTCGCCACCCTGAGGCCCAGTTCCCCCGCTGTCCCGAACCAGCGCACAGCCGCTGTGGTGTTGTGCTGGCGCGTGGCGTTGTTGTCGCGATAGTTCTGGCTGTCGGTGCGCGTGGACGCAAACGTTACGCCGACGCTGTCCCCAGCGATGGCGCCGCTGGCGCGCGCGTCGCTGGTGCGCCCCGAGGCGGCCGCCAGCCGTAGGTCCGCCTGCCGCTGTCCGGCCACCGGTGCGCGCGTGATGATGTTGATGACGCCCGCGGTGGCGCCCGGCCCGTACAGCACCGTGCCGCCCCCGCGCAGGATCTCTATGCGCTCGACCGTGTCGATCGGAATGCCGGCCAGGCGCGCGCTGGCAAGTTCGTTTTCCGAAAGCCGCACGCCATCGAGCAGCACCACCGCGTTCTGGTCGCCGGTGATGCCGAAGCCGCGCAGGTCCAGCGGTTCATCGGGCGTGCCGAAGAAGCTGATGCGCGCATGCACCCCCCCCAGCCTCTTGAGCGCATCGACAACGGTCACCGCGCCGGAGGCGCGGATGCTGGCGGAACTGATGATCTGCGTGCCAATGGCGGCCGAGGATTCCGCTTCACTCTGGAAGCGTGTTGCGGTCACAATGACATGCGCATCGTCGCCCGCGTTCGCGATACCCGCAGACTGCGCAGGCATGCCCGAAACGGCGAGCAGGCCCGCTGCGGCTCGTGCGGCCACAACAAGGTAGTTCAACTGCATAGATGTCTCCTCGAAGCGGCAAGCGTCCCCGCAAGCCGCGATTGATGCGAAGAGCGGACGCGGGAATGCGCAAGGAGAACAGGGTCGCAGTCATGCGACGGCCGTCAGCCCGGTTGCATCCCCGCAACCACTCACGATTGTCCGGCCGGTCTCCGGGCTGGCGCATCTGGCATTCGGACCCTTCCCGCAGACATGAACATGCTCTGCAGTGGTGTTTTCCGTGCCTCGCGAACCGGGTGGTTCGCAGCGCTTACCGTTGCGGGGGCAGCTCAGGTTATCGACACGTTCGACGTTGCGAGCGCGTATCGACGTCTGATTCCCGTTTAACCTCGCGGCGCGACCGCGCCGCGAGGCACCAGAACGGCGCTAGTCTACAAGGGTTCCTGTCGGCGGGGCGGACTGCGAGCGGACTGAGGGCGCACCGTTGACCTTCATGGCGCGCAGGCGACGCCGCCGGCGCGCCCCCCGACCTTGACTTGCCCCGCCTTTTCGACCACCATCTCCTCCATGACCGACTTCGAAAATCTGGAGCAAAAGCTGACCCAGCTGGTCGTCCTGCACAGGCAGATCAAGGACGAAAACCGCGACATGCGCCTGCAGGTGGCCAAGCTGGAGAGCGAGAATCGGGCGCTCGGCGAAAAGCTAGCCCAGGCGCGCTCGCGCATCGAAGCGGTGATTGCCCGCCTGCCCGCCACCACAGAGGACGCGTGACCCGCATGGCCACCGCAAAATCAACGGTCAAGAATATCGAGGTCACCATCCTCGACCGCCAGTACCGCGTCGCGTGCCCGGACGACGAGCGCGAAAACCTGATGGCATCGGTCGCTTATCTGGACCAGAAGATGCGCGAGATCAAGGGGGCTGGCAAGATCGCCGGTGCGGACCGTATCGCCGTCATGGCCGCCCTCAACATCACCCATGAACTGCTCGCCGCCAAGACCGGGGCCGGGTTTGACATGGCGGAATACAAGCGTAGAATGAATTCGATGCACACGCTGGTCGATGAAGCGCTGGCATCGCAGGAAAAACTGTTTTGATCCGGCCGCAGGCGCTGTTTCGCTGTTGTCGGCGAGTGGTTTTAAGCGAGGGTTCGGCCCTGCCTTAAAACGAATTCCCTGCGGTGTTGGTTGAGGTCTTAAATTCCTTGAACCAATAAGCTGAAAAGCACGGTTGCTGACGAATCGATTGCTGTTGTGTGTCTCGTCAGGCTTCATAGCGAAAGCTCCCTGTCGCCCGCTCAAGACCCTGATGTGATCTTCATGAGGCAGCCAACCTGAACCACCGGTTCAGGATGAGGGCCTGGCCGCATTTGCGGGGAACCACGCATGATGTCTTCCGGTGCGCCTGGCGGCGCTCCGGATGGCCGGTCAAAGGCAGCCAGCGCTGCCTTTTTTCCTTTTTGTGCCCCGCAAACGCTCGACATGGGTTACTGGCTGATGAAATCGGAGCCCGACGAGGTATCGATAGACGATCTCGCCGCTGCTCCAGGCCGGAAGCTGCCATGGTTCGGGGTACGGAACTACCAGGCGCGCAACTTCATGCGCGACCAGATGAAGGTCGGCGATCTGGCCTTCTTCTACCACTCGTCCTGCCCGAAACCCGGCATCGCCGGTATCTGCAAGATCGCCAGCGCCGCCTATCCGGACGCTACGCAGTTCGAGCGCGGCAGCCCTTATTTCGATGCGGCTTCGGAACCCGACAATCCCCGCTGGCTCAACGTGGACGTGCGATTTGTCAGGAAGACCAGGCTGCTGGGTCTGGACGAAATGCGGTCCCGCGCGGAATTGGCGGACATGCTTGTTCTCAAGCGCGGCAACCGCCTTTCGATCACGCCCGTCAGCGCAGCACACTGGGTCGCGATCGAAGAATTGCTCGCCGGCCCTTCCGCCCGGTGATCTGGATCGCCGGTTACGCGCTCGCCGGGGCGCTTGTCGGATTCCTCGCAGGCATGCTCGGCATCGGCGGCGGCATGACGCTGGTGCCTATCCTCGCGGCCCTGTTCCTGGCGCAGGGAATGACGCCCGAACACAACGTCCACCTGGCCCTGGGCACCTGCATGGCTTCGATCATGTTCACATCCGGATCGAGCGTTCGCGAGCACCATCGCCATGGCGCGGTCGACTGGAGCATCGTCAAGCGCATGACGCCGGGCATGGTGGCCGGCACGCTTGCCTCCTCGGCCGGCGCCGGCTTTCTGCAGCAGCGCACCCTGGCGATCGCATTCGCCTTCATCGTGTATGCCGGTGCTACGCAAATCCTCCTCGGTCGCAGGCCGACGGCCGCGCGAACCCTTCCCGGGCCGCCGGCGCTGTTCGGGGTGGGCCTCGTCATCGGCGCGATCTCGGGCCTGGTGTCCGCGGGCGGTTCGTTCCTCTCCATGCCGTTCCTGATGTTCTGCGGCGTACCGGTGCGAACCGCCATCGCGACCGCAGGCGCCATCGGCATTCCCATTGGCATGGTTGGAACGCTCGGCTATGTCGCCTCGGGCTGGTCCGTCGCCGGCTTGCCGCCAGCCAGCCTCGGATTCGTGTATCTGCCCGCCCTGCTCTCGCTGGTCGCGGCGAGCATGATTACCGCCCCGTACGGCGCGCGCGCGGCGCACAAGATGCCGGTCGATACGCTGCGGCGCCTGTTTGCCTGTTCGCTGTTTCTGCTCGCCACCAAGATGATCGTCACCTACTGGTGACAAACCGGCGCGGATATCTGCTGCGCCGCCGCGGATGCGGCCGCGCCACTGATAAAATCCGCCCATGATCCTTCCTTCAGACTTCGAGCCCCTGTGGGCCGCTCCGGAGAGCGCCGGCCAGGATGGCCTGTGGTTCGTGTTCCACCGCAGCAACCTGCTGGTCTACACCGAGCACGCGACGCCGATGTTGCCACTGCCTGCGGACGTGCTTTCCGGCGGCCTCGAGATCGACCATGCGGGCGCGCGCTTTGTCGGCATGTTGCGCGATACGCCGGTATGGGCGGCACGTTCAGCGAGCGACCGCGCCCCTGATGGGCACGGTTTCGAGAACATGCGCGGGCTCTTCAACCGCCTGCCTGACGATCTACTCGCCATCGGCGGGCGCGCCGTGCAGATGCTCGAGTTCGATCGTACGCACCGTTTCTGCGGTGCCTGCGGCACGCCGTCCGAGATCTTCGAGGGCGGCCGCTCGCGCAAATGCCCGAACTGCGGGGAAACCTACTACCCCAAGGTTTCGCCGGCGATGATGGTACTGATCAAGCGGGACGGTCCGAACGGGCGCGAGTTGCTGCTGGCGCGCTCAGGCCGCTTCGCACGCGGCATGTACAGCGCTCTGGCCGGCTTCGTCGAGCCCTCCGAATCCATCGAGGAATGCATCCACCGGGAGGCGTTCGAGGAAGTCGGGGTCAGGGTGCACAACCTCGCGTACTTTTCCAGCCAGGGCTGGCCTTTCCCGAACTCCCTCATGGTGGCCTATGTGGCCGACTATGAGAGCGGCGAAATCATTCCCCAGGAAGGTGAGATCGAGGACGCGCGCTGGTTCACCCTCGACGACCTGCCCGGCCTGCCGCATCGCCTGTCGATCGCACGCCGGCTGATCAGCCATGTGATCCGGGAAGTGGACCCGGATCATCCCGCGCTGAGAGTCTGACCGCGCACCGACGGCGGCCCGGTCAGCCCGGCTGCAGGCGCCCGCCGCGCAGTTCCAGCCGCCGGTCCATGGCGGCGGCGAGTGCCGCGTCGTGCGTTACCACGACGATGGCGGTGCCGAAATCGCGCTTCAGACCGAGCATCATGGCGAAGACGCCCTCGGCCGTGCCGCGGTCCAGGTTGCCGGTCGGCTCATCGGCAAGAATGCAGCGCGGCCGCGTCACCAGGGCGCGGGCGAGCGCGGCGCGCTGGCGCTCGCCGCCGGACAGTTCTCCCGGCGTGTGGTCCAGCCGGGCGCCCAGGCCCACCGCGGCAAGAACTTCCGCTGCCGCCGCCAGTGCCGGCGCGCGCGACTGGCGGCGTATCAACAGGGGCATCGCCACATTCTCCTGGGCGGTGAACTCCGGCAGCAGATGGTGGAACTGGTAAACGAACCCGAGTTCCCGATTGCGCAACTCGCATCGACGCGTCTCGTTCATCCCGGCCAGGTCTTCGCCGGCGATCTCGACACGCCCCGATGTCGGGCTGTCCAGGCCGCCCAGGCAGTGCAGCAGCGTACTCTTGCCGGACCCGGAGGCGCCGACGATGGCCACCGTCTCGGCGACCTTGACCGCGAGATCGACGCTTCGCAAAACCTCCACCGCAGCTGCGCCTTCGCGAAAGCTCTTGCACAACCCCGCGGCAGCGATAACGGGGGCCTCACTCATAGCGCAGGGTCTCTGCCGGTTTCAGGCGCGCCGCCCGCCAGCTCGGGTACAGGGTCGCGAGCAGCGACATGAACAAGGCGATGCCGACGATCGCCGCGATATCGGCCGGACGCGGGTCCGACGGCAGCGTGTTGATGAAGTAGATGTCCTTGGCAAGAAACTGGATGCCGAACGCGCGCTCGATCGCGGGCACCCAGACGTCCAGGTTGAGCGCCGTGACAACGCCGGCCGCGGCCCCCGCGAACGTGCCGGCCGCGCCGGAGACGGCGCCCTGGATCATGAATATGCGCAAGATGGTGCCGGGCGTGGCGCCGAGGGTCCGCAGGATCGCGATGTCCGCGCGCTTGTCGGTCACGGTCATCACCAGCGACGACACCAGATTGAAGGCCGCCACCGCCACGATCAGCGTCAGGATGATGAACATCATGCGCTTCTCGACCTGCACCGCGGCGAACCAGTTGCGGTTGATGCGCCCCCAGTCACGGATCAGCACATCGCCCTCGAGAATTCGGGTCAGGTCGCGCGCAATGGCGGGCGCTTCATCGAGATCCGCCACCCTCAGCCGGATGCCCGTGACACCGTCGACGCGAAACAGCTTCTGTGCGTCCTCCAGGGCCACCAATGCGAGCGCCGAGTCGTACTCGAAGTGCCCTGATTCGAAGACCCCGGCCACCTGGAACTGCTTCAGGCGCGGAATCACGCCTGCGGGCGTGATGTTGCCCTGGGGCGAGATCAATGTCACCTTGTCGCCGGCGGACACGCCCAGGGCCCGCGCCAGTTCGTTGCCGAGCAGCACCCTGAATTCGCCGGGCACCAGATCCTCGAGGCGCCCGGTCTTGATCGACAGCGACGCAACCTGGGTTTCGCGCGCCGGCAGTATGCCGCGCACCACCGCCCCGCGCACGACATCCCCGTTGGCCAGCATGCCTTGCCCCATCACATAGGGAGCGCCGGCGACCACGCGCGGATGCGACTTCGCCTGGGCCAGCAGCGGCTCCCAGGACGGCAGCGCGCCGGCTGCGGCGAACACCTCGATGTGCGCCACCACCGACAGCATACGGTCCCGTACCTCCTTCTGGAAACCGTTCATGACCGACAGCACCACGATCAGAGCCCATACCCCGACACCGATGCCCGCCACGGAGGCGAAGGAGATGAAGGAGAGGAAGCCGCCGGCGGTGCCATGCGCGCCCTTGCGCGAGGTGACATAGCGCGCCGCAACGAAGGCTTCAAACCACATGGAATGCGGGCGGAACGACATGCTGCGGGTCCGGCCGCGGCGGCACTGCCGGGGGCTGGCGCAACGGGACGCGACCTGGATGTAGCGCGATCATCATGGAATGTCGCGCATCTTAGCGTGTATCGGCGCGGCCCCTGCGTCGGGCCACTGCGGCCCGGCCGCTGGCCCGGCAGGCGGGCCGCCGACGCCGATGATCATGCCCGCCGTGACCGCGCAGAGACCCATGACCACCAGCAGGGAAAGCGGTTCGCCCAGCAGGGGCACCGCGGCCAGCGCCGCGAGCGCGGGGGCCACCGCGGTCATCATGGTCGTCCTGACCGGCCCGAACACATCGACCACGCGCGTGAAGGCCCACATCGACACCACGAACGCGATGATCCCCTGGAAGAATCCCGTGGCGATGATGGTGGCCCACGATAGCTTCGCCAGGCCGCCCGTGGAAAACATCCAGTACACCGGCGCGTAGAGCAGGAAGGCCGTCAACGGGACCAGCAGCGTTGCATCGATCGCGTTGATGCGCCACTTGCGCATCAGGACGGTAAATATCGCCCAGTTCAGGCTGGCCAGCGGGAACATGATGTCGCCCAACCATGTGCGAGCCCCCGCATCGGCCAGGGATTGCAGCGCCATCAGCGCAACGCCCGCAAGGATGGCTGCGAGGCCGAGCGCCTTGCGGCCGGAGATGCGCTCGCCCAATACGCACAGCGCCACCAGCGCCGTCGCGAAAGGTAGCGTGCCCGGCATCAGCACAGCGGCATGCGCTGCCGGCGCGCGGGCGAATCCGGCGAATGCGAACCCGGTGAAGCCCAGGGCGCCGAAGCATGCGAGGACGACCAGGCGTGAAGCGCTAAGGCTGCCGAGGCGCCGCCCTGCGGGCCTGGCAAGAATGAACGGGAGGACCGCGACCGCACCAAAGGCGAAACGCAGGAAGGCGAGATCGAATACGTCGATAAGGCCGCGCACGCCCATCCGTGAAAAGATGATGAACGACGCCCAGATCAGTATCACCGCGATGGCGCAGGCGACGCCGATGCGTAATTCCCTGACGGTCAAGGGCAAGCTATTTCCACTCGCCGCGCTGAATCTTCTCCAGCCAGAAAAGCCCGATGATGGTTTTCACGTCGGTGACCTGTCCTTCCCGCACCCAGCGCAACGCCTCGATCGGATTCGCCGTGAAAACCTCGAGGAACTCGCCGGCCTCGAGTGAAGCCTGCGATTGCACCAGTTTGCGCGCCACGAAGACCTCGATGCGCTCGGTGGAATAGGAAATGATGGGATGGATGGTGGTCAGATGGGACCATTCGCCGGCCTCGTAGCCGGTTTCCTCGCGCAACTCCCGCCTGGCGGTCGCAAGCGGCTCCTCACCCGGGTCGATCTTGCCGGCAGGAAACTCGATGAACTCGCGATGCAACGGATAGCGGAACTGCCTCTCCAGAACCACCCGGCCGTCCGGCAGCAACGGAATGATCATCACGGCGCCCGGATGCTCGATGTACTCGCGGACCGCCTGCTTTCCGTCCGGCAGGCGGACGGTGTCTGAACGCACCCTCAGGAGCACGCCGTCATACACCTGCTGCGAGGCGACCGTCTTTTCTTCCAGTTTGCTCATCGCGCCGCCGGGTCGGAATGGCCGCAGGCGCGCGGCCCTACAGCGAGCCCCGCATGGCCGCCAAGCAGACGCCCATCAACCCACCGGGCACCAGGCCGAGGGCTAGAAGCGCCAGCCCGTTGGCCGACAACAGGATCCGCACGCCCTTGCCGGCGGCAAGCGGCGCACTGTCCACGGGGGCGTCAAAGAACATGACCTTGACCACACGCAGGTAATAGAACGCCCCGATCAGCGAAAACAGCACGGCCACGACGGCAAGCCAGAGCATGTTCGCCCCGGCGGCCGCCTGCAGGACGGAGAGCTTGGCGTAGAAGCCGACCGTGGGCGGAATGCCCGCCAGCGAGAACATGACGATCAGCATCATCCATGCGAACCACGGGCTGCGCGCGTACAGCCCCTTGAAATCCTCCAGCGTCTCGGCCTCGAAACCGCGCCGCGTCATCAGGAGAATGGTGCCGAACGAGGCCAGGGTCGTCAGCACGTAGACAATGACGTAGAAAAGCGACGACCCGTAGGCATCGACGGTATTGAGCTTGTTGCCGCCGACCACGCCCGAGAGCAGGCCCAGCAGCATGAAGCCCATGTGGGAAATCGTCGAATAGGCGAGCATGCGCTTGATGTTTGTCTGCGCGATCGCCGCGAGGTTGCCGATCGCCATCGACAGCACCGCGAGGATGACCAGCATGTCCTGCCAGTCGGAAGCGACGCCGATCAGTCCGACCACGAGCATGCGTACCGCGAGCGCGAACCCCGCGAGTTTCGGCGCCGCCCCGATCATCAGGGTGATGGCGGTGGGCGCACCGTGGTAGACGTCCGGTATCCACATGTGGAAGGGAACCACACCCAGCTTGAAGGCGAGGCCCGCGACCACGAACACCAGCCCGAAAGTCACCATGCCGCGCCGCGCCTCGCCGGAGGCCAGTTCGCGCGCCACCTGCTCCAGGTTGAGGTGGCCGCCGGTGCCTCCGTAGATCATCGATATCCCGTACAGCAGCAGGCCGGACGCCAGGGCGCCCAGCACGAAATACTTGATCGCGGCCTCGGTCGAGACGGCCGAATCGCGATTCAGCGCCACCATCGCGTAGAGCGACAGCGAGAGCATTTCAAGCCCCAGGTACAGCATGATGAAGTGGTTCGAGGAGATCATCACCATCATGCCGAGCAGAGCGAACATGGCCAGAATGTAGTACTCGCCGGTAAGGAGTCCGCGTTCGGCCATGTAGCGACGCGAATAGATGAACGAGGTGGCCACCGCGATGTAGGCGCCAAGCTTGAGAAGGTTGGCCAGAGGGTCGGCGATGAACATGTTCGAGAACGCGTACGCCCGGGTACCATCGACGAGTAGGGCGAGCGAAAGCATGCCGGCGGCGGCGATACCGGCCAGACTGATCCATTCCAGAACGTGCTTGCGGTGCTTGGCCACCCAGAGGTCCGCCATCAACACCACGCCGATGGTGATGCCGATGATGATTTCGGGGTAGGCGGGGATGAAGCTGGTCATGTTGAAGGTGGTCTGCACGTCTTGGCCCCTTACATCTTGGTCTTGGCGACGTGCTTGGCCAATTGCGCCACCGACGCATGCATGACGTCGGTGAAAGGCTTGGGATTGACGCCCATGTAGATCACCGCCGCCGCCAGCAGGGCTAGGATGGTGAACTCGCGGGAATTGATGTCGGTGAGCTGCCGGACATGGTCGTTCGCGATCTCGCCAAAGATCACCCGCTTGACCATCCAGAGCGAATAGGCTGCGCCGAAGATCAGGGTGGTCGCCGCGGCGAACGCGACCCAGAAGTTGTACTTGACTGCGCCCAGGATGACGAGGAACTCGCCGACGAATCCCGAGGTGGCCGGCAATCCGCTGTTGGCCATCGCGAACAGGACGGCGAAGGCCGCGAACTTCGGCATCGTGTTGACCACCCCCCCGTAATCACCGATCTCGCGCGTGTGCATGCGGTCGTAGAGCACGCCGATGCAGAGGAACATGGCGCCGGAAATGAAGCCGTGCGAAACCATCTGCACGATGCCGCCCTCGACCGCCATGCCGATCAGCTGCCCGTCCTTGAACATGAAGAACCCCAGCGTCACGAACCCCATGTGCGCGATCGAGGAGTAGGCCACCAGTTTCTTCATGTCCTGCTGGACCAGGGCGACAAGGCCGATATACACCACGGCGATCAGCGACAGGGCGATCATCAGACCGGACAGGTCGCGGCTGGCATCCGGCGCGATCGGCAGGGAGAAGCGCAGGAACCCGTAGGCGCCGAGTTTGAGCATGATCGCGGCCAGCACGACGGACCCGCCGGTGGGTGCCTGGACGTGCGCATCGGGCAGCCAGGTGTGCACCGGCCACATCGGCACCTTGACCGCGAATGCGGCGAGGAAGGCCAGGAACAGCAGTTTCTGCGCCGGCAAGGTGAGCGGCAGCGAATGCCAGGCCGTGATGTCGAAGCTTCCGCCCGACTTCAGGTAGAGGTAGATGATGGCCACCAGCGTCAACAGCGAGCCCATCAGCGTGTAGAGGAAGAACTTGAAGGCGGCGTAGACCCGGTTCTGGCCGCCCCACACGCCGATGATGATGAACATCGGGATCAGCGTGGCCTCGAAAAACACGTAGAACAGGGCCCCGTCGAGCGCGCAGAACACCCCGATCATGAGGCCGGACAGGATCAGGAACGAGCCCATGTACTGGGCGACCCGGGTTTCGATGACCTCCCAGCCCGCCAGCACCACCAGCACCGTGATGAAGGCGGTGAGCGGGATGAACAGCATCGAAATGCCGTCCACGCCGAGAAAATACTGGATGTGGAAGCGCTCGATCCAGTCGAAACGCTCGACGAACTGGAACTGCGCGGAGGCCGGATTGAAATCCAGCAGCAGCGGCAAGGTGACCAGGAACGCGGCGACCGCACCGATCAGCGCGAAGGTGCGCGCCAAGCCGGCATTGCGGTCCGCGCCGGTGGCGAACACCGCCAGCCCGGCGAGGATGGGCACCCAGATGGACAGGCTGAGGATCGGTACGGTTGACTGCATGATTTGTTGTTGATTGGCTTACTTGCGCAGCCCGATGCCCAGGAATGCGAATTTGGTGACGGCGAACCAGACCGCGACGATCATCACGAACGCATACTGGTAAACATGCCCGGTCTGGAAAAACCGGGTGATCCTGGCCACGAACCCGACCAGGCGCGCGCTGCCGTTGACAAGCCCGTCGATGATGGCCACGTCGCCGCCCTTCCAGAGCCCGCGCCCGAACATGCGCGCGCCTCCGGCGAACACGGCCTCGTTGAAGCGGTCGAGGTAGTACTTGTTGTCGAGCAGGTTGAACACCGGCATGACCCGTGCCTTGATCGCGGCGGGAATCTCCGGCTTGACGAGGTAGAAGAGCCATGCGGTCACCACACCGGCCAAGGCGAGCCAGAACGGCACGGTGGCCAGTGCGTGGGTGGCCATCCCGACCGCGCCGTGATGCTCGCGGAAGACCTCGGCGAGCCCTGCCATGGCCTTGTGGCTCTCGGCGACGAAGATCACGTCCTTGAAGTAGTCGCCGAAGAGCATCGGTTCGATGGTGAGGAAGCCGATCGCCACCGAGGGGATCGCAAGAAGGATGAGCGGCACGCCGACCACCCACGGAGACTCGTGCGGCTTTTCGCCGTGCCCCAGGCCGTGATGTTCGTCATGCCCATGGTCGTCATGCGGCATCTCCTCGTAGCGCTCGCGGCCGTGGAAGACGAGGAAATACATGCGGAAGGAGTAGAACGCGGTGACGAACACACCGGCAAGTACGCACACGTAGGCAAAGCCGGCGCCCGGAACACTCGCGAAACGGACCGCCTCGATGATGCTGTCCTTGGAATAGAAACCCGAGAAGAACGGCGTGCCGATCAGGGCCAGGGAGCCGATCAGCGAGGTGATCCAGGTGACTTTCATGTACTTCCAGGCGCCGCCCATATAGCGCATGTCCTGGTTGTGGTGCATGCCCATGATGACCGATCCGGCGCCGAGGAAAAGCAGCGCCTTGAAGAAGGCGTGCGTCATCAGGTGGAAGATGGCCACCGAGTAGGCAGAGCAGCCCAGCGCGACGGTCATGTAACCGAGTTGGGACAGCGTCGAGTAGGCCACCACACGCTTGATGTCGTTCTGCACGATGCCGAGAAAGCCCATGAACAGGGCGGTGATCGCGCCGATGACGATGACGAACGACAGGGCGGCCTCGGACAGCTCGAACAGCGGCGACATGCGCGCCACCATGAATATCCCGGCCGTCACCATGGTCGCGGCGTGGATCAGCGCCGAGATCGGCGTGGGGCCCTCCATCGAGTCGGGCAGCCACACATGCAGCGGAAACTGGGCGCTCTTGCCCATGGCGCCGACGAACAGCCCGATGCAGGCCGCGGTGATCACCGTCGGCGAACCCGGGAGGATGTCGATGGTGGTTCCCGCCAGCTTCTGCAGGTCGGGATGGGCGAACACTTCCGTGTAGTTCATGCTGCCGAAGTAGGCCAGCACCAGCCCGATCCCGAGAAGGAAGCCGAAGTCGCCGACGCGATTGACCAGGAATGCCTTGAGATTGGCGTAGATGGCAGTCGGGCGCGTGTACCAGAAACCGATCAGCAGGTAGGACACCAGGCCGACGGCCTCCCAGCCGAAGAACAGCTGCAGGAAGTTGTTGCTCATGACGAGCATGAGCATCGAGAAGGTGAACAGCGAGATGTAGGCGAAGAAGCGCTGGTAGCCGGGATCCTCCGCCATGTATCCGATGGTGTAGACATGGACCATGAGGGACACGAAGGTCACCACCAGCATCATGGTCACGGTGAGCCGGTCGATCAGGAAGCCGATGTCGAACTTCACGCCGTCGGCGACGGTCCAGGTGTACAAAGCCTCGTTGAACAGGGCCCCCGGGGCAGCGAAGGCCTGCTGCGCGACCAGCACCGACCCGACGAAGGAGACCAGCACGCCCAGGATGGTCACGCTGTGTGCGGCGCTGCGCCCCACGAACGCGCCCAGGAAGCGCGTGCCGAACATGCCGGCGATCACCGCGCCGGCAAGCGGCGCCAGCGCGATCAGCAGCAACAGGCCCTTGAGGCTCATTGTTGTCCTAGCCTTTCAGCGAGTCGAGTTCGTCGACGCTGATGGAATTGAGATTGCGGAACAGCACCACCAGGATCGCGAGGCCGATGGCGGATTCCGCCGCCGCCACGGTGAGAATGAAGAACACGAAGATCTGGCCGTCGGGATCGTTGAGGTAGTGCGAGAAGGTCACGAAGTTCATGTTGACCGCAAGCAGCATCAACTCGATGGCCATGAGCAGGATGATGAGGTTCTTGCGGTTGAGGAAAATCCCCACGACGGAAATCGCGAACAGCATCGAGCCCAGTACAAGCAGGCTGGTCTGGCTCATTTGGCCTCCCCTTGGGCTTGGTCGGCGGCTCCCGGTCGCGGTTCCGGATCCATGCGGATGACCTTGAGTCGGTCGCGCGCCTTGACGCGCACCTGCGCCGCCGGGTCCTGGGTCTTGGCGTCCTTGCGCCCGCGCAGGGTCAGCGCGATGGCGGCCACGATGGCCACCAGGAGGATCAGCGCCGCCAGCTCGAACGGGAAGGCGTAGTCGGTGTAGATCAGCCGACCCAGTTCCTTGATGTTGCTGTATCCGGGCTGGCCGGACACCGGGTTGACCGGTTCGCTGCCGGAGAACGCCGGGCTCATCAACAGGAAGGCCATTTCAAGCAGCATCGCCCCGCCTACCGCGAGGCCTAGCCACGAACTCTTCCAGAAGCCTTCGCGCAGCTTGTCCAGGTTGATGTCAAGCATCATGACCACGAAAAGGAACAGCACCATCACCGCGCCGACATAGACCAGCACCAGCGAGATGGCGAGGAACTCCGCCTTGAGCAGCACCCAGATGCCGGCGGCGCTGAAGAAAGAAAGCACGAGCAGCAGGGCCGCGTGCACGGGGTTGCGCACCGTGATGACGCCCAGCGCAGCCAGCACCAGGATGCCGGAGAACGCGTAGAAAACGATGTCTTTGAACATGGCCTGCGGCAGCGTCCTAGCGGTAGGCGGCATCGGCGGCGCGCGCGGCCGCGATGTCCTTCTCGTAACGATCCCCCACCGCAAGAAGCATCTCCTTGGTGTAGTAGAGGTCGCCGCGTTTCTCGCCGTGGTATTCGAGGATGTGCGTCTCTACGATCGAGTCGACCGGGCATGATTCCTCGCAGAAACCGCAGAAGATGCACTTGGTCAGGTCGATGTCGTAGCGGGTGGTGCGCCGCGAACCGTCGTCGCGCACGTCGGATTCGATGGTGATCGCCATGGCCGGGCAGACCGCTTCGCACAGCTTGCAGGCGATGCAGCGCTCCTCGCCGTTCGGATAGCGCCGCAGGGCGTGCAGGCCGCGGAAGCGCGGCGACTGCGGCGTCTTCTCCTCGGGAAACATCACCGTGATCTTGCGCTCGAACAAATGGCGCCCGGTCAGGGCCATGCCCTTGAACAATTCGCGCAGCATCAGGCTGGCGAAGAACTCCTTGACTGAGGTCGCAACTGACATATCAGGTCCAGATGTTGAAGGGCGACACAGTCCACAGGCCGATCAGCGTGAGCCAGACCAGGGTGAGCGGAATGAAGACCTTCCATCCCAGGCGCATGATCTGGTCGTAGCGGTAGCGCGGAAATGCGGCGCGGATCCAGATGAAGAAGGTGAGGCCGCCGAACACCTTGAGTCCCAGCCAGCACCAGCCGGGAATCCAGTCGAACAGGGCGGAACTGACCGGCGCCGACCAGCCGCCGAGGAAGAAGATCGCGGCGAGTCCGGAGATCAGGATCATATTGGCATATTCGGCCAGGAAGAACAGCGCGAATGCCATGCCCGAGTACTCCACCATATGGCCGGCCACGATCTCGGACTCCCCCTCGACCACGTCGAAGGGGTGACGGTTGGTCTCAGCCACGCCTGACACCAGGTAGATGACGAAGATCGGCAGCAGCGGCAGCCAGTTCCAGGAGAGGAAATTAAGCCCCATGTCGGCGAACATGCCGCGCTGCTGCCCTTCGACGATGTCGGTCATGTTCAGGCTGCCGGCCACCAGCAGCACGATCAGCAGCGAAAAGCCCATGGCCAGTTCGTAGGACACCATCTGCGCCGACGCGCGCAGGGCGCCCAGGAACGCATACTTTGAATTCGACGCCCAGCCGGCCAGAATCACGCCGTACACTTCGAGGGATGTGATCGCCATGATGTAGAGGAGCCCCGCGTTGATGTCGGCCAGCACGACATCGGGACCGAACGGCATGACCGCCCAGGCCGCCAGCGCGGGCATCAGCACCAGGATCGGAGCAAGGATGAAAAGCCCCTTGTTGGCGCCGGCGGGGACGATGATTTCCTTGAACAGAAGCTTGATGCCGTCGGCGATCGGCTGCGCCAGCCCGCCCAGCCACCGGATGCCGAAGAACGTGACCACGTTCGGGCCCTTGCGCACCTGCATGGCGCCGATGAACTTGCGCTCGTACAGGGTGGTGTAGGCCACCGCCCCCATCAGCGGCAGGACGATGGCCACGATCAGCACCAGCGTCTTGACGAAGGTGAACAGGTACGGCCAGGCGGCGCCGACATGCGCCGTGCCCCAGGCGTGCAGGCCTTGTGCGAGGGCATCCATCAGGCACGCTCCACTGACAGCATGCCGGCCATCGGCCCCGCGTCGACGGTCAGGGGATGACCCGCGGACAGGCGCACGCAGCGCGCCGGAACTCCGCCATCGGCCACCGCGGCGATCGTCATCTGTGCGTCCCCGTGCGAGACCCGGACCTGGCCGCCGGAGGCCACGCCCAGCGCCGCGAGATCGGCCGGGTTGAGGCGCGCGACCGGCGCCTTCGCGTCCGACGTCTGCTGCAACGACGCGGCGCGCCGGACGAGCGGATCCGCGAAATAGATCGGCACGTCGGCCACGCGTTCGAAACCGGCGCCGGGCGCCGCAGCGGGCGGCAGGATCCCGACATCGACTTCGTTGCCGAGACGGAACCCGACATCCGCCGGCAGGGCATCGGCCCGGACCGCCTCGGCGCTCTCGTACTCGAAGCCGTCAAGACCTAGCAGGTTGCCGAGAACGCGCAGAACCTTCCAGGCCGGACGGGTTTCGCCCAGCGGGCGCACCACGCCCGTGAAGGACTGCGCCCGGCCCTCGGTGTTTACGAAGGTGCCGGCCGTCTCGGTGAACGGCGCCACCGGCAACAGGACATCGGCCTCCAGTTCGGAATGACGGAAGGGCGTCATCACCACCGACAGGTCGGCGGCCGCGAGACGCCGGCGGGCCAGCCGCCCGTCGGCCATGTCGAGGGCCGGCTCCGCATGGATGACCAGGTAGGCCTTCAACTGGGACTCGAGCATGCGCCCGGCGTCAAGCGCGCCGGCATCCGGCAGCGCGCCGGCCAATGCGGTGCCGACGCTATTGGCGGCCTCGCCGAGGACCCCGAAGCGCACCCGCGCGGCGGCATTCGCGGCACCCAGCTGCCTGGCGATCGCCTGCAGCCGCGCTTGCAGTTGGGCGGCGTCGCCGGCCTGCGCCGCGCCATTGCCGAGAAACAGCCCGACGTTCGTTCCGCCGGCAAGGCTGGCGGCCATCGCCGCGGCGACCGGTTCGGCCGCGCCGCCCTTTAGGGCGGCGAGCACGGCGTCGAGCAGCACCACCATGCGCGACGGCGGCACAACGGCCTTGTGCGCCAGGTTGATGAGTTGGTCGTCATCATGCGCCGCGATGAAGCTGACCTGCGCACGCTTCCTGGCGATCTGGCGCAGGCGTTGCGCCAGCAGGGGCTGGTCCTTGCGCAGGAACGCGCCCACCACCAGCACACGGTCTAGCTGGCTGACCTCGGCAATCTTCATGCCGAGCCAGGGAATGCCCGCCGCCTTGCCGTCGGCCGAGAAATCGGCGCGGCGCAGCCGGCTGTCCACGTTGCCGCTGCCGAGGCCGCGCGCCAGCTTCTGGGCCAGGAAGGCCTCCTCGACGGTGGCATGCGGCGCGACCAGGGTACCGATCGATGCGCCGCCGTGCCGCGATGCCACGTCCCTCAGGCCGCGCGCGACAAAATCGAGCGCCGTCTCCCAATCGACTTCGCTCCAGACGCCGCCCTGCTTGATCATCGGCACGGTCAGCCGCTGTTCCGAATTCAAGCCCTCGTACGAGAAGCGGTCCTTGTCGGAAATCCAGCATTCGTTGATGTCATCGTTTTCGAGCGGGACGACGCGCATCACCCTGTCGGCCTTGACCTGCACGACCAGGTTCGCGCCCAGGGAATCATGCGGGCTCACGCTGCGCCGGCGCGACAGTTCCCAGGTGCGGGCCGAATAGCGGAACGGCTTGCTGGTCAGCGCGCCCACCGGGCAGATGTCGATCATGTTCCCGGACAGCTCCGAATCCACCGTCTTGCCGACGAAGGACGTGATCTCCGAATGCTCGCCGCGCCCGAGCATGCCGAGTTCCATGACGCCCGCGATCTCCTGGCCGAAGCGGACGCAGCGCGTGCAATGGATGCAGCGGCTCATCTCCTCCATCGAAACCAGCGGACCGACATTCTTGTGGAACACCACGCGCTTTTCTTCCTGGTAGCGCGAGGCGGAGCCGCCGTAGCCGACCGCGAGATCCTGCAACTGGCACTCGCCGCCCTGGTCGCAAATCGGGCAGTCGAGCGGGTGGTTGATCAGCAGAAACTCCATCACGCCGGCCTGGGCCTTGCGGGCCTGCTCGGAGGCGGTGAACACCTTCATGCCCTGCGTGACCGGCGTGGCGCATGCAGGCAGGGGCTTGGGGGCCTTCTCGACCTGCACCAGGCACATGCGGCAGTTCGCGGCGATGGACAGTTTCTTGTGGTAGCAGAAATGCGGGATGTACGTGCCGAGCTTGTTGGCGGCGTCCATCACCATGCTGCCTTCCAGCACTTCCACCTTCTGACCGTCGATTTCGAGTTCAACCATGGATTCGGAGTCCTGTGCCCGGCCTAGACGTACGCCGGCACGAGGCAGCGCTTGTGCTCGATGTGATATGCGAATTCGTCGCGGTAATTCTTGATGAAGGCACGCACCGGCATGGCCGCGGCGTCGCCAAGCGCGCAGATGGTGCGCCCCTGGATGTTGTCGGCCACCGAATTGAGCATGTCCAGGTCGTCCGGGCGCCCCTGCCCGTGCTCGATGCGATGAACCATGCGGTACAGCCAGCCGGTGCCCTCGCGGCACGGTGTGCACTGACCGCACGACTCCTCATAATAGAAATAGGACAGGCGCAGCAGCGATTTCACCATGCAGCGGGTTTCGTCCATCACGATCACCGCACCCGAGCCGAGCATCGAGCCGGCCTTGGCGATAGAGTCATAGTCCATGTCGGTGGCCATCATGACCTCCCCGGTCAGCACCGGCATGGACGAACCGCCCGGGATCACTGCCTTGATCTTCTTGCCGCCGCGCATGCCGCCGGCCAGCTCGAGCAGCTTGGCGAACGGCGTCCCCAGCGGTATCTCGTAGTTGCCCGGTTTTTCCACATCGCCTGAAATGGAGAATATCTTGGTGCCGCCGTTGTTGGGCTTGCCCAGTTCGAGGAACTTCTCCCCGCCGTTGCGGATGATCCACGGCACGGCGGCGAAGGTCTCGGTGTTGTTAATGGTCGTCGGCTTGCCGTAGAGCCCGAAGCTGGCCGGGAACGGCGGCTTGAAGCGCGGTTGGCCCTTCTTGCCTTCCAGCGATTCGAGCAGCGCGGTCTCTTCGCCGCAGATGTAGGCGCCGTAGCCGTGGTGGGCATGCAGTTGGAAGGAGAAATCCGTACCGAGAATCTTCTGCCCGAGGTATCCGGCCGCGCGCGCTTCCTCGAGGGCCTCCTCGAACCGCTCGTACGCCTCCCAGATCTCGCCGTGGATGTAGTTGTAGCCCACCGGCACGCCCATCGCATAACCGGCGATGATCATGCCTTCGATCAGGATATGCGGGTTGTAGCGGATGATGTCGCGGTCCTTGAAGGTGCCGGGTTCGCCCTCGTCGGAATTGCACACGACATACTTGGCGCCGGGGAAACCGCGCGGCATGAAGCTCCACTTCAGGCCGGTGGGAAAGCCGGCTCCGCCGCGGCCGCGCAGGGCCGACTTCTTGAGTTCGGCCACGACGTCTTCCGGCTTGATTCCCGCCGAAAGTATCTTCCTGAGGGCCTCGTATCCACCGCGCTTTTCATAATCGGCGAGGCGCCAGTTGTCGCCGTCGAGCCCTGCGAGGATCAGCGGGTTGATGTGGCGTCCGTGGAGGCAGGTCACTTCAGTTCCTCCAGAAGTTCATCGATGCGCTCGTTGGACATGAAACTGCACATGCGCTTGTTGTTCACCAGCAGCACCGGCGCGTCGCCGCAGGCGCCCATGCACTCGCCTTCCATCAGTGTGATGCGCCCGTCGGCCGTGGTCTCGCGGAAACCGATGCCAAGCTTGGACTTGATGTACCCGGCGGCCCGCTCGCCCCCTGAAAGGGCGCAGGGAAGGTTGGTGCACACCGTGAGCTTGTACCGGCCCAGCGGCTTCAGGTTGTACATGTTGTAGAAGGTCGCCACCTCCTGCACCGCCACCGCGGGCATGCCGAGATAATCGGCCACGGCCTGCATGGTCTCGGGCGCGAGCCAGCCCTTCTCGTCCTGCGCGATGGCCAGGGCCGACATCACGGCGGATTGCTTCTGGTCGGCCGGATACTTGGCCAACTCGCGGTCGATCTTCTTGAATGCTTCCGGGCTGAGCATGGAATGTCTGGGCCTATCGGTCGATCTCGCCGAACACGATGTCCTGGGTGCCGATGATGGTCACCACGTCGGCCAGCATGTGGCCGCGCGACATTTCATCCAGGCCTTGCAGGTGCGCAAAGCCGGGTGCGCGGATCTTGAGTCGGTAGGGTTTGTTGGCGCCGTCTGACACGAGGTAGATGCCGAACTCGCCCTTGGGGTGTTCGACGGCGGAATACGCCTCGCCGGCCGGCACATGGAATCCCTCGGTGAAGAGCTTGAAATGGTGGATCAACTCTTCCATGTTGGTCTTCATCGCCACGCGCGAGGGCGGCGCGACCTTGTGGTTGTCGGTCATCACAGGACCCGGATTGTTGCGCAGCCACTCCACGCACTGCCGGATGATCTTGTTGGACTCGCGGAACTCCTGCACGCGCACGAGATAGCGGTCGTAGCAGTCGCCGTTGGTGCCTACCGGGATATCGAAGTCGAGCAGGTCGTAGACCTCGTAGGGCTGCTTCTTGCGCAGGTCCCAGGCAATCCCGGAACCGCGCAGCATCGGGCCGGTGAAACCCATGGCGAGCGCCCGCTCGGGAGAGACGATGCCGACGTCGACCAGGCGCTGCTTCCAGATGCGGTTGTCGGTCAGCAACGTTTCGTACTCGTCGACATAGCGCGGGAACCGGTTCGTGAAATCCTCGATGAAGTCGAGCATGGAGCCGCTGCGATTCTCGTTGAGCGCGGCCATGGTCTTGGCGTTGCGGAACTTCGACGCCTGGTATTGCGGCATCGCGTCGGGCAGATCGCGATACACGCCGCCCGGCCGGTAGTAGGCCGCATGCATGCGCGCGCCGGACACCGCCTCGTAGCAATCCATGAGGTCTTCGCGCTCGCGGAAGGCGTAGAGAAACACCGTCATGGCGCCTACGTCGAGCGCGTGCGCCCCGAGCCACAACAAATGGTTGAGGATGCGCGTGATCTCGTCGAACATCACGCGGATGTACTGGGCGCGCGGCGGCACTTCGACGCCGAGCAGCTTTTCGATCGCCATCACATAGGCGTGCTCGTTGACCATCATCGACACGTAGTCGAGCCGATCCATGTACGGCACGGACTGGATGAACGTCTTCTGCTCGGCCAGCTTTTCAGTGGCCCGATGCAGCAGGCCGATATGCGGATCGGCCCGCTGGACGACCTCGCCGTCGAGTTCGAGCACCAGGCGCAGAACCCCGTGCGCCGCGGGATGCTGCGGGCCGAAGTTGAGGGTGTAGTTCTTGATTTCGGCCATCGTTATTTCTTGAGTCCCGCGTACTTTTCTTCGCGGATGATGCGTGGCGTGATTTCGCGCGGTTCGATGGAAACCGGCTGGTAAATCACCCGGCGCTGCTCAGGGTCGTAGCGCATTTCGACATGACCGGAGACCGGGAAGTCCTTGCGGAACGGATGGCCGATGAAGCCGTAGTCGGTCAGGATGCGGCGCAGGTCGCTGTGCCCCTCGAAGATGATGCCGAACAGGTCGAAGGCCTCGCGCTCGTACCAGCCGGCCGAGGGCCAGACGCTGCAGAGGGATGCGATGACCGGGAAGTCATCATCCGGGCAGAACGCGCGCACGCGCAGGCGCCAGTTATGGCTGATCGACAGCAGATGGGTGACCACGGCAAAACGCGGGCCATCCCAGGCACCGTCGCCGTAAGTCGAATAATCCATGCCGCATACGTCAAGGCATTCGGCGAATGCCAGAGAGGGGTCGTCGCGCAGGATCACCGCGGCCTCGAGGTAGGCGGCCGGCCTGACCACCAGCGTGACCTCGTCGAGGGCGGTGGAAACGGAAACGATGCGGTCTCCGAGCGCAGCCTGGAGATTCGATTCGAGCGTGGAGAGCCGGGTCATGGTCGAACTTCTCTGGGCGTCCGCAGTTCAGCGCGCGATCGTGTTGGTGCGCCGGATCTTGTTCTGCAATTGCAGGATGCCGTACAGGAGGGCCTCGGCTGTCGGCGGACAGCCGGGCACGTAGACGTCCACCGGGACGATACGGTCGCAACCGCGCACCACGGAGTAGGAGTAGTGGTAGTAGCCGCCTCCGTTGGCGCAGGAACCCATCGAGATCACCCAGCGCGGCTCGGCCATCTGGTCATACACCTTGCGCAGGGCCGGCGCCATCTTGTTGCACAGGGTACCGGCGACGATCATGACGTCGGATTGGCGCGGGCTCGGCCGGAACACCAGCCCGAACCGGTCTAGATCGTATCGCGCGGCGCCCGCCTGCATCATCTCGACGGCGCAGCATGCGAGACCGAAGGTCATGGGCCATAGCGATCCGGTGCGGGTCCAGTTGATCAACTTGTCCGCGGTGGTCGTGACGAACCCTTCGGAGAGTACGCCTTCAATGCTCATTGCTCAGTCATCCCGCGGTCACTCCCAATCAAGCGCTCCCTTTTTCCACAGGTATACGAACCCGAGGACCAGTTCGAAAATGAAAACTAGGATTACGATGAACACCTCCGGCCCCAGCTCGCGGGCCACCGACGCCCACGGAAAAAGCAGCGCCGTTTCCAGGTCGAAGAGGATGAAAAGAATTGCCACGAGATAGTAGCGGACATCGAACTTCATCCGCGCGTCCTCGAATGCCTCGAAACCGCATTCGTAGGGAGAAAGTTTCTCGCTGTCCGGCCGATGCGGCCCGAACACCCTGCCCAGCAGCATCGGCACAACGCCGACGCCGATCCCGACAAGAATGAAGAGCAGGATCGGGAAGTAGTTTTCGAGATTCATTCGATGATCTGCTGGCGCCCCGGCAGAGGGACCGGAGCGTTGCTACTGCGGTACTACGTTGGTGCCGACGATGAGACTCGAACTCATACGCCTTTCGGCACTGCCCCCTCAAGACAGCGTGTCTACCAATTCCACCACGTCGGCATGCTTTACAACCCGTTTATTGTATCGCGTTTACTTCGGAATCTGCGTACTTTTTGGCACTTCCGCGGCACCATTCGCAGGCTGCGCGGGAGGGGCTGCGGGCACCGCCGGCGCAACCGCGCCCGACTGCCCGGGAATCGCAGCCGGTGAGGGCACACCCGGCACAACCGGTGTGGCCGGAGTCGCCGGCACGGTAGTGACCGAATCCATCACGCCGCCCCCGCCCTTTGGCTTGTGGGTCGCGAGGTAGGCCATCGACAGGCTGGTCAGGAAAAACACCGTGGCAAGAATCCCGGTCAGGCGCGACATGAAATTCGCGCTGCCTGATGCTCCGAACAAGCTGCCCGCCGAACCGCCGCCGAAGGCCGCCCCCATGTCCGCGCCCTTTCCATGCTGCAACAACACCAGAACGATGATGCCTATGGCTGCCACCACGTGCAGCAGAAGAATGATGTTGAATGCGATGTTCATTGAGCGCCCTGGTTGGATGCAGCGAAGCAAATGGAAACGAAATCCGCCGCCTTCAGCGAGGCGCCGCCGACGAGCCCCCCGTCGATATCGGCACAAGCAAAAAGCCCTGCGGCGTTGGCAGCCCCCACCGAACCGCCATACAGGATGCGCAGGGAGGCGGCGCTCGCCGGATAACGTGCGGCAATGCGGGAACGAATGAAAGCATGCACGGCCTGCGCCTCCGCGGGTGAAGCGGTCTTCCCGGTGCCGATGGCCCACACCGGCTCATACGCGACAACCGCCGCGGACCATGCGGATTCGCCGGCGGCGTCCAGCAGCGCATCGAGTTGCGCGCCAACCACCGCCTCAGTTGTGCCTGCCTGGCGTTCCGGCCAGGTTTCTCCGACGCAGGCGATCGGCTCCAGGCCGGCGCGATGCGCGGCGACGAACTTGGCCGCCACCTGGGCGCTGGTTTCGCCATAAAGCGCGCGACGCTCCGAATGCCCGACGATGACGAAACGACAGCCCATCTCCTTGAGCATGCCGGCAGATACCTCACCAGTGAACGCACCGGCGCCATGCTCATTGACCGTCTGCGCGCCCAATGCAATGCCCGTGCTGGCGGCGAGCGCCCCCACCTGAGCCAGGTAGGGCGCAGGTACGCATACCGCCGTATCGGCCCCTTTGAAAGCGCGCAACCCGTCGGCAAGCGACGCCATCAACACGGCGTTGGCTGCCAGCGAGCCGTTCATCTTCCAGTTGCCGGCGACCAGCTTGCGGCGTGCTTGCGTCATGCGGAGAATATCCAGTGTCAAAAAAGCTTTTTATTATAGGAGCTTGCACGCACCCAGGTCAAACACGCGCTTGGGCAGCGGCAGGCTCAGCGCGCGCTGCGAAACGCGGTGATGCGCGCCTTGAGGTCGCCATCGCAAAGTGACCCGATCAGGCTCGCCATGTCCTCGGCGCGCGTGTCCTCACGCAATATGCCGAGCAACCGGCCTTGCGCGACACCCTCCAGAACAAGAGCTCCCTGACGCTGCGACAGGACCCGCTCGGGCCAGTGCGCAGCTTCCAGCGCCTCGTCCACCAGCGATATGTTCAGCGCTTCCGCACAGGTCAGGGTTGCCGAAGCCCGTAGCAGCCGCAAGGCTTGCGCGGCACCGACGCGTGCGGCCAGCCGCCGCGTTCCGAGCGCGAGTCCGAACCTCCAGCCAGGCATGCGGAACTTAGCATCCGCGGCAGCCACAGCTGTCCCGCAGGCCGCGACCAGGTCCGCCCCCGCGCCGAAACACCCTCCCTGCGCCAACGCCATGGTTTCAAAGGGCGCATGGAAAAGTTTTTGAAGGAATTGCTCGATCCGAACGAACCGCCAGCCCAATTCAGATACCGGCAGTTCCTCAAACCCGGAGAAATCGAAGCCAGCACAGAAATGGCGCCCCGCGCCGCGCATGACTAGCAAGCGCACCTTGGCTCCGACGGCCGTATCGAAGGCGGAATGTAGTAGCTCTACCAGAGCCGCATCGAGCGCATTGGCCTTGTCTGGGCGGTTCAGCGTCATCGTCGCGACAGCGCCGTCCAAAGAAAAATCAAGCCCGCTCACTTTGTCTCCATGGAATCGCATCGGGCCCGGCCACCAACGTACACGGCGCGCGACAAGGCGCGCCCGCCATCCTCTGGGCAGTCAAGAGGTGCGCTGCGCGGGCGCCGCAATAAACCCGGCATTACCAGGCGCCCCGTACCGGGATGCACCAGGCGGGGGCTGCACCGCCCGCCGTTACAGGGAATTTGATGGGGTGGCTGATGGGGTTCGAACCCACGACAACCGGAATCACAATCCGGGACTCTACCGCTGAGCTACAGCCACCACCGCGACGACGTGGCGTAAATCCGCGTCACCGTGAAAACTCTGGCCTGCCCGGCGGGACTCGAACCCACAACCCCCGGCTTAGAAGGCCGGTGCTCTATCCGGTTGAGCTACGGGCAGAGTCGTTGCCGCCAAGGCTGGCTTGGGACCAACCGTACTGCTAATTGCACCTACCGCTTGCACCTACCGCTTGTACCTACCGCTTGTACCTACCACTTGTACCTACCACTTGTACCTACCACTTACACATACCGCGAATCGTACGCCTGATCTCGCGCCGGAGATATCAGGCCCATTGAGCCAATCACAGCAAATCTGGTCGGGGTGGAGAGATTCGAACTCCCGACATCCTGGTCCCAAACCAGGCGCGCTACCAGGCTACGCTACACCCCGAAAACATGAATTATAGCCCGCAGCGCCCCTCTTTCACAACGCGTTTCGGATTACTCCGCAGGCGTCGGCGCAGGCGCGGGCGCGGGCGCCGCCTCGGCCATCGCTGCCTTCATCGACAGGCGCAGGCGGCCCTTGTCATCGGCCTCGAGTACCTTGACCTTGATGATCTGGCCCTCCTTGAGGTAGTCCGCGACCGCGTTGACACGTTCGTTGGCAATCTGCGAGATATGCAACAGGCCGTCCTTGCCCGGCAGCACCTGGACGATCGCGCCGAAGTCGAGCAGGCGCAACACCGGGCCTTCGTAGATCTTCCCGACCTCGACCTCGGCGGTGATCTGCGCGATACGCTCCTGCGCGGCGCGTCCGGCTTCCGCCGAAACGCTGGCGATGGTCACCGACCCGTCGTCCTGGATGTCGATGGTGGCGCCGGTCTCCTCGCACAGGGCACGGATGACCGCGCCGCCCTTGCCGATGACGTCGCGGATCTTCTCCGGATTGATCTTCATGGTGATCATGCGCGGCGCGAAATCGGACAGCTGCGTGTTGGCCCCGCCCATGGCCTGCTTCATTTGCGCCAGGATGTGCAGACGCGCTTCGAGCGCCTGGTCGAGGGCGACCTTCATGATTTCCTTGGTGATGCCCTGGATCTTGATGTCCATCTGCAGCGCGGTGACTCCCGTCTCGCTGCCGGCCACCTTGAAGTCCATGTCGCCTAGGTGGTCCTCGTCACCCAGAATGTCGGTCAGGACGGCAAACTTGTTGCCCTCCTTGATCAGGCCCATGGCGATGCCGGCGACATGCGCCTTGAGCGGCACGCCTGCGTCAAGCAGCGAAAGGCAGCCGCCGCATACGGAGGCCATCGATGACGAGCCATTGGACTCGGTGATCTCGGACACCACGCGCATGGTGTAGGCAAAATCCTCATGCTTGGGCAGGACAGCCAGGAGTGCGCGCTTGGCCAGCCGGCCGTGGCCGATTTCGCGGCGCTTGGGCGTGCCCACCCGGCCGGTTTCGCCGGTGGCGTACGGTGGCATGTTGTAGTGGAGCATGAAGCGATCGGTATATTCGCCCATCAGCGCATCGATGCGCTGTTCGTCACGGGCCGTGCCGAGCGTCGCCACGACCATGGCCTGGGTTTCACCGCGGGTGAATAACGCCGAACCGTGCGCGCGCGGCAGTACCGAGGTGCGGATCGCGATCGGACGGACGGTGCGGGTGTCGCGCCCGTCGATGCGCGGCTCGCCCTCGAGGATCTGCGAGCGCACGATCTTCGATTCCAGGTTGAAGCAGATGTCCTTGACGGTCTGGCTGCTCGGGCCCTCGGGTTCGCCCACCTTGAGTTCGGCGAACAGCTCCTTCCAGATCGCGTCGATGGTTTGCGAACGCGCCTGCTTCTGCTTGATCTGGAACGCGTCGCGCAGCTTGGCCTCGGAGAACCCGGCGATCCGCGCCACCAGGGCCTCGTCCTTGGGGGCCGGTTTCCAGTCCCATTCGGGCTTTCCGGCCTCGACGACCAGTTCGTTGATCGCCTTGATCGCCGCCTGCATCTGCTCGTGTCCGAACACCACCGCACCTAGCATGGTTTCCTCGTTGAGCTGGTCTGCCTCCGACTCGACCATCAGCACGGCCTGCTCGGTGCCGGCGACCACCAGGTCGAGGCGGCTGTTGACGAGCTGGGACTTGGTCGGGTTAAGGACATACTGGCCGTCGATGTAGCCGACGCGGGCCGCGCCGATCGGTCCGTTGAACGGCAGGCCGGCGATGGCCAGCGCGGCCGAAGAGCCCAGCAGCGCGGCGATGTCGGGATCGACTTCCGGGTTGCACGACATGACCGTGCAGACCACCTGGACCTCGTTGTAGAAGCCGTCGGGAAACAGCGGGCGGATGGGCCGATCGATCAGGCGCGAGGTCAGCGTCTCCTTTTCCGACGGCTTGCCTTCGCGCTTGAAGAATCCTCCGGGGATCTTGCCGGCCGCATAGGTTTTCTCGATGTAATCGACGGTCAGCGGGAAGAAGTCCTGGCCGGGCTTGGCGCTCTTGGCGGCCGTCACGGCCGCAAGGACGACCGTGTCGTCGATGGTGACCATCACCGCGCCGGAAGCCTGGCGGGCGATCTCGCCGGTTTCCAGGGTAACGGTATGGGCGCCGTATTGGAACGATTTCTTGTGGATGTTGAACAAGGCTTTATCCTCGATGCATTGATTCGGACCACCGGATCAATCCGCTGATGCGCCGCACGCGCCGCATCAGCGGATTGCCTGATTTCCCCTCGTCAGGAGGGACGCAAGAACCGGCCGGCCGGATCGGGTTGACTGGAGAGAGACTTAAAGAACGGCTGCGGGCGGGCGCGCCGGCAGCCGTTCGACGGCGCGGTTACTTGCGCAGCCCGAGCTTTTCGATCAGGGCGCGGTAGCTGTCCTGATTGCGCCCCTTGAGATAGTCAAGAAGCTTGCGGCGCTTGCTCACCATCTTGAGCAGGCCGCGGCGCGAATGATGATCCTTCGTGTGCGCCTTGAAATGGTCGGTCAGGCCATTGATGCGCGCCGTGAGAAGCGCGACTTGGACTTCGGGGGAGCCGGTGTCGCCTTGCGCGCGTTGATGCGCGGCGACCACCTCGGCCTTGTTTACACTGGCAGCGGTCATGAGATCCTCGTGGATGTGATGGGCGTCATCCCAGAACATCGGGCGAAACGTCATATCCAGCTAGACGGGCCGAGGGTCGATGAACCGAGAAAACCCGCTGAGTATAGCAAACTGCACGGTGATTCATGAGGTGCGGCCGCAAGGCGGCCGGCCGGCGCTGCCCGTGTTGCGCGGGGGCCCGCTAGGATTTTCCCGAGGAAATATGCAACACTTCTGGTCCGCCGCCCGCGGGCAGCCACGCATGCCGGCCATGCGGCAGCACCGACGCCCGTTTGCGCGGCGAAAAACCTGGCATCTCAGGCAGCGTTCGCGCCCCTGCCGGTGTGCTCTGCTGTCGTGC
>Ga0315904_10000810_pt1 | contig 49581 bp, 45 predicted proteins | sample LakEriMetagenome_6_FD_203529 | JGI IMG/M metagenome (GOLD analysis project Ga0315904, IMG submission 203529) | Freshwater fungal communities from buoy surface, Lake Erie, Ohio, United States - Buoy 12 MA120 | ecosystem: Environmental > Aquatic > Freshwater > Lake | place: USA: Lake Erie, Ohio...
GAGCGTCCAATACCGCAGGGGCGGCAGGCCCTCGCCCGGGATGTCATCGAAGGGATTGACGAGCCAGACGGTGAGGGGCCGAGGGGCGAGGGGCTCGGGCGCGGGGCTGGGCATGGTGCGAGACTAACAGACCGGCTCCGGCGGGCGGAGTGCCGCGCGCCCCGCCCGGGGGCAACGGGGCTCGCAACCGCGAAACCCCGCGGGAGAGCCGCCGGAAGGCCGCCTTCTAACCTGGGCGAAACGGGCAGTTCGTCCGGGTCGCGAAAGTCGTCACGCTGCTGCTCACCGCGGCCGAGGAACGGGATCTGCCTCGGCTGCATCAGCAACTGGCCAAGATCGATCGTCTCATCCTCGAAGAGCTGGGCTGCGTGCCCATTTGCGAGACGGGGCAGAATTGCTCTTCGATGACATCGCCACGAAAGCAGCGCTGGACAGGCTCACGCACCGCTGCCGCATTCCGGAAACAAACAGCGAAAACACCGCCCCCAGGATGCCAACCCGCGGCGCTGGCGGATGGATCGACAAGGGGATTGCACCAACCGCGACATGCCCACGGACTCAGAGGATACCGACACAACCGAGCGCCAACATTTTGACCGCCCAGCGCCGCCGTTCTCAACCGCCGGCAACATGCGTCTCGGTCACGGCTGGGCATCGAGCCAGGCGAGCATCTCGGCAAGGCCGTCGCGGGTCGACTGCGGATGCTCGAAGCCGGCGGCCAGGAGCTTGTCGCAGGGAAATACGCTCGTCTCGCGGATGGCACGCAGTCTGGCGGTCGTGAGCGGGAAGTCACGGCCGGAGAGCGCCTCGATCAGGTTGCCCAGTGGCGCTGCGAACGTCGCCAGCGGAGCAGGAATCGACCGCGGCGCTGGCGCCGAGGCGAGCGAGGCGATGAGCGTGGCGAGTTCGGCGAGCGAGTATGTCTCGCGGTCGGACACGTTGAACACCTCGCAGCCCGGGCTGCTGTGGGTCAACGCAAAGGCGATCGCCGCGGCAAGGTTCGTGCGCGATACGACCGACTTGCGGGTCTCGCCTCGGCCGATCAGTGCGGGCCTGCCGGCCACGATCTGGCGCACGAACGCGGCCAGGTTGGCCTCGTTGCCGGGGCCGTAGACCGGCGCCGGCCGGAGAATCACAGCCTTTCGCGAAGGATCGGCGGCCGCCCAGTCGGCCACGAGCCGCTCAGCGGCGGCCTTCGAGCAGCCATACGGGGTGTTCGGGGCCAGTGGCGTCGCCTCGGTCTGCGGCGTGACTGCAGACGCCACGGCCTTGATCGTGCTCACGAACACGAAGCGCCGCACGCCCTGCCGCGTGGCCCAGTCGAGCCACGCGCCGGTGCCGGCAACATTCACTCGCTGAAACTCCGATTCGTCGGCGGCAGTGGGCCGCGGCACGTGCTGTTTTACCTCCAGATGTACGACTGCATCGACCCGCTCGATGTCGGCCCCGCCTCCCAGCACGTCGCGCCGCGCCAGCCCTCGCCAGCCGGCCGGAAGCGCCGTTGGCGGTTCACGGCCGGTCGCTGTGCCGTCGTTGCCCCGCGACGCCAGGAAGGGCACGAGCCCCCGGCCGACGAAACCACGTGATCCGGTGACCAGGACGTGCGTCATGTCGCATCACGATTTCGGAAACGAAGCACGGGAGGAGCGTCGAGAACACTCCAGTTGCGGCCAGGAGACATGGAGCCAATCCGCCCCAGCCGGGTCGCCGCGGAGCCTGAAGCCCGAGGGAGGAACTGGCGACCGTGCCTTTCACTGGGGCGCAGGCCGGCCGATCCGCAACGAAAACCGAACCGAAGTCGGCGGTCACTGGCGTGACCATACGAATGCGGCAGTGAGTCCGGCAAGGCATCTCCGGCACTCATGAAAGACGCTCTGCATTGGAATAAGCCGGGGCATCGTCCGCCCATACCTTCGTCGGGTTCGCCCGGGAAAAGGCTCCTCAGTCGCGATCCAGGCCCGATCGTGCGCCGCTTGGTGCGACAGTTCGTCCGGCCTCGGAGGCTGATCGTCTTGCTGCGCGATTGATGGCACAAAGCCCGGATCGCATCGCCAATCTCTAGGAGCAAGAGCCTGGGCATCATTTGCGCCTCCGATGGCGACGGTGAAAAGTACTCCTTAGGCTTCCGCCGGACCTGCGACACCCACCCTGCAAGCACCCGGACGACTCGCTCCGCAGGTGCGCACCTAAACCAACCCACGAGGGAAGCAACACGAGAAACCGCTCGCCGGAGCACGCGGCGCACTTTGCCATCGGTTCATGCGACAGGGTGTCATCCGTAGTAAACACTGCTTTGGCACGCACGGATCGGTGAGGTGAATCGAGCCACGCCGACGCCAAATAAGCGATCCCCCCCCTGTGCCGAGGCACCGTGAATCTCTTCATCGATCTCTGCGCGACTGTCGGATGGCAATCATCTCCGAGGCTGTGAAGGTCCGCTCGCCGGCTGACTTTCGCTGAAAAGTGCTTCATATGGATGGCTGTGGTCTTGGTTTCCTCTGAATCGGAATCGCCTGGCAGGGCGTAAGGAAACAGGCCGCAGTTCTATGCCGCTTCAATCGCGGCCTTCGGGCGCGAATGTCTATCGCATCGTTGCCGACCCCGAAGGGCTGGGGCGATGCCGCTTTGGACATCCGCCCTTCCTTCGGTCTCGGTCCCTGGAGCGGCGCTCGGGCCGGTCGTCACCGAAGCCCGATCCTCCATCCAGATCGAGTCGCAGTCTACCGCGCGTGTCAACGTCACATGAGCACCGTGTGTGATCGCCTGCTCGGAGGCGAGTGCCGCGAGAAGAAACCACACCCGCTCGGTCAATCCAGGTCTTCAGAGGTGGGTCATCTGGATTCCATGTTCGGGGAGGCTCTTTCACTTCCCCAGTCTTCCCTTCTCTCTGAACGGGTGGCAGAGGCAACGGACGGCGACAAGTTGGAGATGGCGGCCGGGAGCCAACCCCATCTCGGGATCCGCCGCGTCGGCGTGCCGGTGGATGCCACGCTGCTGCCCGATGCCTGGCGAAACTGGTTCGCCTCGAGCGATCCTCCGAGCATCGACAGCTTCACCACCTGAGTCGTCAGCCTTCGGTTGGCGGCCGAAGGGGTCGTCGTCGGGCTGCCCGGGGATCAAGCGTCGGTGCGTGGCAATCAGGAAATCGTTGCGACGGCGGGCATGCCGGGGAACGCTGCCTCTGATGGTGACGATACGGCCCAAACCGGCTTCACCCTGCCGATCGGTTGCTGGATCCGTAACCAGAGGCACGATGCCCGTGAGGAGGCGATCCAGCGACTGGAGCGGACACCCGTCCTTCCGGGTGCGGCAACGCGACGCACGTGGGATGAATTTCCCGTAAGCCTGCGATCTCGCCACTGGTCGCGACTCCTGACCCTTGTGGTATTGGCCCAGCCGATCGGCTAGGCTCCAACGACATTTTTTGGGGTTCTATGTGCGGCATCGCGGGCTTTCTGAGCAGTGACCCTGGGGGCGTCGAGCCGGCCGTCCGCCGCATGATGCGGGCTCTGGTCCACCGCGGGCCCGACGACGAGGGATTCGAGCGGTTCCCGCTCGGCACCGATACGGCCGGACCGACGGTCGGCTTCGGCTTCCGCCGCCTGGCGATCCTCGACCTGTCTCCCCTCGGCCACCAGCCGATGGTGGACGCTGGCACGGGAAACGCCATCATTTTCAACGGCGAGATCTACAACTTTGTCGACCTCCGCCGCCGGCTTCGATCAGAGGGGCATGAGATCCGCTCGACGGGCGACACGGAGGTCCTGCTCCGCGCCCTGTCGGTCTGGGGCGAGCGAGCCCTCGAGGAACTCGACGGCATGTTCGCCCTTGCCTTCTACCACGCCGCCTCGCGGCGTGTGCTGCTCGCCCGCGATCCGCAGGGCATCAAGCCGCTGTACGTGGCGCGGCTGCCCGGCGCGATCCTGTTCGCAAGCGAGGTGCGGGCGCTGTTGGCATCGGGTGCGGTTCCGTCTGATCTCGATCCGGCAGGGATCGCTTGCTACCTGGCCTACGGCGCGCCCCAAGATCCGCTCACCATCCACCGCGCGATCCGCTCGATGGCGGCCGGCAGTTTCGAATGGCTCGACGCGGGCTCGCTGGAAGGGCGGTCGGCGCGGCTGCGCCGCTACTGGCGATTTCCCGATATAGTCGCCCGGGCCGAGGCTGAGACGGCGGTCGTGCGCCGCGTTCGGAGCCTGCTCGAGGATTCGGTGCGGCACCAGTGCATCGCCGACGTGCCGCTGGGCGTGTTTCTGTCTGGCGGCATCGACAGTGCGAGCATGGCCGCCCTGGCAGTCGGCTCGCAGGGCATCGCCTCTACGTTCGCGGTAGGGTATCAGGTGGCCGGTGTCATCGACGAGACGGGCGCAGCGGCGGAGTCAGCGGCGGTCCTCGGAACGCATCACTTCCAGACGATCGTCGATGACGACTGGGTGATGCTCCAATGGAGTGAATGGCTGAAGGCGGCCGATCGGCCCAGCATTGACGGTCTCAACACCTACATTGTCAGCGGAGCGGTGCGCGACCGTGACATCACCGTGGCCCTGTCGGGCCTGGGTGCGGACGAGTTGTTTGGCGGGTACCCGACGTTTCGGCAGGTGCCGCGACTGCAGAAGGCGATGCGGGCGATCAGTTGGATTCCTCGGGGGATGCGCCGGGCGGCTGCGGCAAGTCTGCTGGCATGGCTGCCCGCCGGCAAACGGGCCAAGGTGATTGATCTTCTCTCGAACGGATCCTCGGCGATCGAACTCACCGCGCTCGGCCGTCGTGCGCTGGGCGACAAGACATTGCGGACTTTGGGTTTCCAGCCCCAACGGCTCAATCTTTCGCCCGCGTTTCTCCCAGCCGAAGCATACGACGCTTTTACGCCCACGCGGGACGCCTTCGCTGCGGTGGCCGAAGCGGAGGCGTGCTTGTACATGGGCAACACGCTGTTGCGCGACTCCGACATCAACAGCATGGCTCATTCGCTCGAACTCCGGGTGCCATTTCTCGGGCGGAGGATTTTCGACTATGTCAGCAGTCTGCCCGGCCGGGTCCGGTCGCCGCAGGGCTCTCTGCCGAAGCACCTGCTCCGTAGAGCACTCGCCGATAGCCTGCCGCCGTCCGTGTTCGACCGGCCCAAGCAGGGTTTCGGACTGCCTTTGAACGATTGGATGTTCGGACCGCTCCGCGATCAGTGCGAGGCGGCGATCGACACTATCGCAGCATGCCCGCTGATGGACGAAGGCAAAGTTCGTCAGACGTGGAAGTATTTTCGCGATCAACGTAAACAGATCTACTGGTCCCGGCCGCTTACGCTGGTGGCCTTGGGAAGCTACTTGCGTCGGATAGCACGGCTGTCACAGGATCACGGCTTGCCCACGTGAGATTACCGCGAGTTCGCGCGGATACCGGACGATCTGCGCGATTCGACTCAGGAACCGCCGCAGCGACGAATCAGAGCCCGCCGCAGAACCAGCTGCCGGGCGAGAACCGGCCCGCGCGCCGACCGGGAATCGACGGCCCAAAGCAGCCGCCGCGACGGCCACTGGAACCGATCAGATCGTCACGAACTGCCCCCCCCCACACACACACACATGGGGGCCGGTTTTAACGCGCCGAATGACACAACGGCCCTAGCCAGCGGGGGTCGGTGGCCCGAGCGGCGGATGTGCCGCCGGAGATCGCAAGCTCCGCAGATTGCACCGCCTCGGGACATTGGTGCCTTGCCGAAATGCTTCGCCTTGGTCGGCAGCAGGGTGTGCCGATGGGAATACTCGTGTGGCCAGGCCGCGACGAGGCGAAGCACGGTCGTTGGTGGCGAGAGGTAGATGAGATCCGTGACGAAGCCGAACTGGCCGGAGTGCGTCTGATCTCGCTCATGAAAAAAGTGCGCGGACGGCCAGGATTCGAACGGAGCTTATATCGTGACGGCATCCATCCCACGGCCGCGGGCAATCGACTTATCGCCGGAGCGGTAGTCGAAATCACGCAGGCGCTTTTTGACGAGCAACCGCGGTTCAGCAGTCGAGGACGGGCTGTATCGCCCGATTCCAGTGCTGCGGAAGTTCACGAAGACAGATGAGCCGCGAGCCAGCGAGACAGGCTACCCGCGATCACCCCTGCCTCTGGTCGCAGCGCAGCGGCGACGAGTGGCGATATGCTCCCGGCCCGTGTGGTCGAGAACACCACCGGCACTCCAGTGGCCATCGCGTGGGCAAGAAGCACGGCAGCGAGGGAATCCCGATCCCGCGGTAAGGCTAGTTCCCTATCCCATGCCCGGGTCGCTTCGGCAGATGACTCCAACGCGGCCGCGGTTCGGTCTAACGCCTCGGCGAATGGGGCGTACGTTATCCGGGGCAGCGGCGGCAGGGCGGGTTCTGCAACGCGAGTGAGCGCATCGCTGGCGTATTGAAGAACCTGCACGATGCCCGGTCGGGACTGCTGCACCGGCAGTACCTCGGAAAGCCGCCCGGACACACCCCAGGCGCGAATCTGCCCGCGATCCCTGGCCGCGGCGAGAAACTCCTCCATCTCGGGGGGGATGGTCGATAGGGCGCTCGGCTCGTGAAGATAAAAAATGTCTATCGTCTCGACGCGTAGAGACCGCAGGCTGGTTTCCAGGCACTTGCGGGCCGTGGCAAGGTCGAAACACCGTCCCGCCATCAGCGGGGACGGTCGCTTCCGAAGTCGTTGCTGCACTCCGGGCATCGAGCCGACGACACGCCTCACCAGTCCCTGAATCGGCCGCAGGAGGCTGCCCGTCGTGCTGACTGGAATCCCGAACTTGGTTGCGACCGTAACCGCACCGCGATGCCGCGCCAAAAAGCGGCCCAGTTCGTGCTCGGCCATGCCCAGTCCGTACATCCGCGCCGTGTCGAAGTGGCGGATGCCAGCTTCGAAAGCGGCGTCAAGAACCTGCTGCCGCTCGCGGGATGTGTGCAGCCGAAAGAGCTTGGATGTGCCGAAGCCTATTCGACTGATGTTCAGCCCGGCAACGCCGAGGCTCACGAAATCGGAAGTAGAGTGTGCGGTCACGGTCGCGTGTGGTTGAGATGATCAGCCAGCCGCAGGGCGAAGGCGACTAGCATGAAGGTGCTGTTCGCCTGGCCGCTCGTGACGAATGTCGAGCTGCTGGCCACGTACAGGTTGTCGATGCCGTGAACCCGAAGGTTTGGATCGACGACGCCGTCGTCAGAATTGGCTGCCATCCGCGTCATGCCCGACTGATGATATCCGCCGCCCTGCCCCGTCCGGGCGTTTTCGAGTGGATCGCCCGCGTCGTATTCCAGGCGGCCGCAGCGATGCTTGCGCAGATAAGCGTCCCAAACGGTATGGGCCCGCACGACGCCGGCGAAGTCGGCGTCTTGGAACCGGTACTGGATCCTCAGCCGCGGCATGCCGAGCCGGTCGACGCTGTCGTCGAGCATCACACGGCTTTCGTGATTCGGCATGTGCTCGCCGTAGTAATGGAGGACGTAGCGGTTGTTGGGGCTGCGGACGAAGAAGCCGGGGGCCTTGCGCCGTTTGAGAAAGCGGCGATATGCAAACATGGGAATGAAACTGGCTGTGGCAGGCAGGTCACGGAGCATGTTCGCGACATGCGGCCAGACGACCCGGGGTCCGGAGCCGACGGCGGCGCGGCGGATGCCCTCGGCGACAAAGCGCTTGCCGAACATGGGCGACGACAGCGCCAAGTAGGCGAACGACAGGATACCGCTCCCGTGGCTGGGGTCCGCTAGATGCGGATTCACCAGCCAGGCGACGATATTCGGCAGCCGCTCCCGATGTTGTACCGCTCGCGACAACGACAGCCGGTGGCGCACGTAGACGCCGTCCCGGTCGCGTTCGTATTCGTACGCGGTCTCGCCGGGGGGCGTTTCAAAGATGACCCTGCAGATGTTGCCCGAAACGTGCCCCATGTAATAGCGGCCCAAAAGTCCGGAATGGTTGCCCAGGCCGGAAGGCACGACCGACCGGGAGGCGAGCAGCAGCCGGGTCGATTCCAGCCCCCCGCAGGCCACGACGTAGCGACGGGCTGTGAGCAACTCCTCTGTGCCATCCATGCGCCGACACCGCAGTCCGCGGACCGTTCGACCTGATGGATCTGTCATGATTTCGACGCAGGTCAGGCCTGTTGCAAGCCGCAATCCGGGCGTGGACGCCAGTGGTCTTGCGTATTCTGTGCGAAAGTTGGTGGGCAGGCTCCAGCGCTCCAGGTCGGATGACCGCATGTCGCCGTCCGGAAGCCCCGGCACCAGCGTTTTGCGTCGCACCTCTGGGATGTCTTGCGTGTTAAAGACGGCGTGTCCGGTCATGAACCAGTCGCTCGTCCGCTGGAAATAGGCGGCCATTTCCTCGTAGGTCACCGGCCATTTTGTGCGCGTCACGTAAGGACGCTCGTCGAAATCGACCGGATCGAAGGGCACGCAACGGCCGCCCCAGATGTTCGACGCCCCGCCGACCTGCCGGCGGGTCGCGAGGCGCATGGCTACATGGGCTTGAGTGTCGTCAATCGTCGCGTCCCCGAGCGATTGGATCGCGTCATCCGGAGCGTGCCGGCCACTCTCCACGAGAAGCACGTCGTGACCGGCCCGAGCCAGTTCCAAAGCCAACACAACGCCCGCCGGTCCCGACCCGATGATGCAGACGCCGGCGGCGGGAATTGCGGTCGTCATGCGGGGGAGCCTCGATTGGCGAGCGACCGCAACGAATCGCGGAACCGTTCGAAAGACAGGGTGTCTCTCGCCCATGCGGCGCCAGCTGCACCCAGTTTGTCCCCCTTGGCCGCGGGCATGCGACAAAAAGTCTCGATCGCTTCTACTGCCGATCTTCGATCATCATCCGGCAACAGCCAGCCACACGCAAGTTGCCCGCCGCATTGCGGCAGTTCATGCGCGAGATCATGCCCAGGCGAGAGGATGACGGGAAGGCCGCGGGCAATCGCTTCGGCGGCGGCATAACCGAAGTTCTCCCGGAATGAAAGTGAGATGAAGCCGTCGGCTGCCAGGTAGGCTGTCGACAGATCGTCGCCGGATAGTGGTCCGACCACGTGCACTCGCTCGCGGCAGGCGGCGGGTATCGAAGCCTCCACCTGCGCAGCCGTGACGTCACCGTCCATGCCCACCAGGGCGAGGTGGCAATTGTCGGCTGCGGCCGCGCAGAACGCTGCGACTGTCGCGAGCGGTCGCTTCATCGAATGCAGCCTGCCAACCGTGAGCAGCAGTCGCTGGGAATCATGAAGGGCGAGTTGGTCGCGAAAATGCCGCCGACGAAGTTCGTGATCCTTGACTTCACACGCCTCGACAGGCCAGTGGAGGACGTCGCTTCGGCCTTTCGGAATCCATCGTCGGGCTTTCTCGGCCTCGCGCTGGGTGGCAAAAATCACCCAGTCGGCCGCCGCAAGGTAGCGGGTGCCGAAGGCGGTCAGCCACGCCTGTTTGGCCCAGCGGCGCTGGGAAAGACCCCACGGATCCAGGCAGCCGTGGGGCACCGCCCAGTAGGAAGCTCCCCGACGCCGGGCAACGCGGGCCGCCCAGGGTGCATGTCCACGGAACAGCGAATGCACGACCAGGAGCCCGGCATCTGCGATCGTCGTCTCGGCCAGTCGCGCTGCGGAGGCCGACACGATATGGCAGTCGCGTGAAAGCCAGCCGGTGCCGGCTGGAATCCGCAGAACCGGGCGGGGCTCCGTTGCCCCTAGTGAGGACCGGTCAGTGCGACCGTCGTCGAACGAGACGATCGGGGCGTCCAGGGCCAAGGCGAAATCGTTGACGGCCCTGTAGAGCCCGGCGAGTGCCGGGTCGTGCGTCAAGCACACGTTCACGGCCCGTGCTCGCATGGCAGCGGTTGTCATCGGTCACCGAGACGGGGGCTGCGGCAGCGGTTCCAGCCCGCCTCGAACCATCGCACAGCAGCGGCCGGCCCGGGTGAAGGCATCGGCGGCGGCGGCCGCGTGGCGCATGGCGTCCGCAGGAGGCACCAGCCCTGCAAGGTGAAGTTGGGCCTGGCCGAGCAGCAACGGCAGGCGGGCGTTTCGCCGATCCCAGCCACTCATGCATTCGCCCACCTCGATCGCCGTGTCGAGCCTCGCTATCGCTCCGGCCCGCTCCTCGTCGTCATTCGCCAGCCGAGCCAATGTGACGGCGGTCCGCAGACGCCGTTCCACGGTTTCGGACATTGCGTCCCGGGCCAGCGTCGTGGGTGCAGCGATGGCCCCGCACACGAGCAATGACGTGCATGCGATCCGAGCCGCATTCACCACCGAGACTGTCGATTGCGATCTCGACAGCCCACCGGTGGCCGCGCAGATGCCCAGCACGAGGCCGGCCGCAAGAGCGTTTGCCGGCACGTGCATGTTCCAGTCGAAGGCCGCATGAAAGGCGAGGCCGGCAACCGCTGCCCAAGGTCCGGCCTCGAGGAGCCGCGCTGCCGGTGGCACCCGCCAGTAAAATCGGTGTCCGCGGACGAGCAACGCGCAGCCGATTCCGATCGCCAGCGCCGACCCCACGACGCCCGACTCGGCGAGCAGTTGGGCATAGTCATTGTGGGCGTAGAGCAGCGTGATGTCTCCAGGCTGAAACCTTGGATACACGGCACTGAACGTGTCGAGGCCCGTGCCCAGGAGCGGTGACGCCCAGAACATACGGATCGCGACCCGCGCAGCCGTGACCCGAGGATCGTTGACCAGGGCCGCGACGTGCGATTGGAGTCCCGCCGGAAACCAGCCTACGACCCCGCCAAACGCCCCGTAGAGCACGCCGCACAACAAGACCGCCGCGGCGACGGCCGCCACCGAAGCAGCCTCGGCTAACCGCCTGGTCCAACGGCCGTCGACGACTAGATTCACGAGCACGACGCAGGCGAACAGCAGAGCTCCCGTACCCGCCCGCGACTTCGCCACCACGCCGGTCGTCCAAACCGCCGCTGCGAGAATCGCGGTCGCCACTGCGACACGCATCGCGATGTGCAAGCGGCCGCGGGTCAGGTGCAGCCATGCCGCAACTGCCACGGGGATCGTGAGCACGAGGAAGTTGGCGAACTGGTTGCTGGAGATGAAGCAGCCCATGCCATCGCCGATGACGGCTCCTGCAAACGGGTAGCGGCCGGAGCCGACGGTCGCCCAATTCACGTAGGCGACCCCACTGGTCTGCCACGGCGGATCGACGCTCGTCTGCCAGTAGCCCGTCGGGCTCTTGAGGTCGATGAACCCCAACAGCACGCGGTCGATGTTGGCCACTGGGAACAGGATCGCCAGGCTCCAGACAGTCAGGCCGGAAGCGGCCAAGGCCCAGATCAGGCTGCGGCGGTGAGCCAAGGTCCTGCACAGATCAGCCACGACGACCGTGGCGGCCAAAGCCAGAAACAGTCGGCGGCCGGCGGCTGCCGTGGCCCCCGGATCGATCGAGATCGTGCCCCAGCTCCCCGGTGCCGAGGTTTTCCACGCCCCGGCCGACACCGGTGCCAAGCCGACGAGCAGACGGTCGGGAAGAGGCACCATCTGGGCGATGGCGATCCCAGCGGCCAGCAGCGGCAAGACAAGCAGGGGCAACGACCGCTTTGCGGAGCAGGCCCAGAGCACGGCCGCTGTGGCCATCGTGCCCTCGATCGCCAACCTCGCCCACACCCAAGTGCCGCCCAAAAAAAGTGGACCGACGACCACGCCGACGCCCAGCAGCGTGAGCGCGGCGGATTCCGCCCACCTGCGGGCAGGCGGCGACACGGGCCCGCAATCGGCCGTCATCGCTCCGCCCCCTGCGGCAACCGCTCGCCCGCGATAAGGTCGCAGACGGTCGCCAGGAGCGTCGCCGGCCGATAGTGGGATAGCAGGGATGCCACCGACCGCGCACCGATGGCATCCCGTTCGCCTTGGGGAAGGTCCGCGAACCGCTCGAGCGTCGCCACGACCCCATCCACATCGCCGTGGCGGTGAATCCAGCCGCCCTTGGACTCCCGGACGATGTCGCCCAGGTGCGAGGCATCCGGCCCGAGTGCCAGAATCGGCTTCCCGAGTGCCATGGCGCCGTAGATCTTGCAAGGGTGGATGATTCCCACGCTGTCGTCACCGATGCTCACGACGTGCATATCCGCCGCCGACAGCGAATACTTGATCCGTTCCAGCGGCTGGTATGGCAAGCAGGAGACGTTGGGAGGTGACTCACGCTGCACCATGTCGTCGATCTGCCGCTTGATGATTCCGCCCCCGATGAACATGAAGTGAAATCGCGAGTCGTTTTCGAGCCGTTTGGCAGCGGCCAGCAGCGTGTCGAGCGGTGTCGACAGCCCGGCGTTGCCCGAGTACATGATCACGCACTTGCCTTCGAGTCCGTGACTGGACCGAAATGGATTTTCGGAGTGGGAAATCACCTCCAGATGCTGTTCATGTGCCCAGGGAGGAATGATCTTCATTCGAGTGCCGACGTCGCGCTTGCCGCGGATCCGGTCCGCCATGAACCTGTCGAGCACGATCACGTCGCCGGCGCGGTTCAACGTCAGCTTGTTGAGCCACTCGAAGACCCGCACCGGTAGCGACTTCGGCCCCAATTTGCCCGCCGCCACCATCTGGTCTGGGTTGATGTCCATCGCCCACCAGATCGACCGACACCGCCGCAGCATCGTGACCAGGCCGCCGCCCGCGCCGCCGAAAGGCGGGCTCGTGGACGTGAGCACGGCCGTCAACCTGGGAACGAACAGGGTCCGTAGCACGGCCTGGCCGAGAAACAGCGACTGCGCGAGCAACCGGATCGGAATCGACGTCTTACCGAAGCTCGAGAGCGGTAGCCGACGGATTTCTACCCCGTTGCGCCGCTCCCGCGACGGGAAGCGTACGTCCGGATCGTCATAGCCGCGGTTCGATGTGTAAACGATCACCCGCCAGCCTCGCCGTGCCATCTCTTCGGCCGCGTCGGCAAGTTGCTGCCCTACGGCCATCGCATCGGGCACATACACCTGGCTGATGACGACGAGCGTTTCCACGGGCGTAAATTCCGGCATGGATGCTGCGCGACCGTCGTCACTCATGGCGGGATAACTTACCGGTCGCCCAATCGCGCAGCCGCGTCGGCCAGTCCGGAGCCATGCACGGCTTCTCGATGAGCAGATAAAAGAAGGCGCCCACGACGATGACGAACGGATAAGTGGCAAAACACACGAACAGCACGTCACCGGTGAAGAATCCGAACCAGTCTCGGCGGGCCAGGAACCCGTGCACGAGTATCGCCAGGGTCTTGCCGTGATACAGGTAGAGTGAGTAGCACATGCCGCCGATCAGCGGAATGGCTCCCCAGGACAGCAGGCGGGAAGACAACCGGCCCTGGAGGGCGGAATAGCAGACCATCGCCAGAAGCCAGGGCATGGCCGTGACGGTGGTGTGGTGGTGATGCAGCCACCCCACGAAGGGGCATGCCAGGATCGCGAGTAGCCCAGGCACGTCGCCAGTCCACGTGGGATTGCCAAGAAGGGCACCGCTTGTTCGGAGGTCCGCGAGGAGGATGCCGGCCAGGAAATACTGTGCAAATCTCAAGATTGTCCGCTTGTGCTCCGGAGGGAGCCAATCCCCGTTGAGCGAAAAGAAGACGATGGCCGCCACGAGCAGACCGCGTCGGACGAGCGGTTTGAGCCATAGAACGCCGGCGACCAGAGGCATCAACAAGTAAAACTGTACCTCCACCTCGAGCGTCCACGTCGCGTTGTTGATGGTGCTTCCTCGACCATAAAAAAGTTCGTGCGTGTAGGTGAGCGTGGCCCAGAGATGGGGAAGACCGTCACCGAACGAGTACTTTTTTGTGAAGACGTCGGCCGCGAAGAACAGCACCGTCGAGAGCAGGAACGGGGGCTCCAGTCGGGTGACTCTCCGCCAGAGGTACTTTTTTAGGTCGACCGGTGTGCCGCCACGGGCAGCTTTGCAAAAGGGCAGGGCGAGGATAAAGCCGCTGAGTACGAAGAACAGATGCACGCCGTATGCGCCGAACTCGATCACTTCCGCCACGTATCGATCGCCGATGGTCATGGGATACGTGCGGCCCGCCCGGTCGGTCCAATAACCGACGGCGTGGTGGAAGATTACGCCGGTGATCGCCAGAAACCGCAGGCCATCGACGGCGGGCAGATACGTGCCCCCGGTCGTGACCCGAGCGAAAATCGAGAGCCAACTCATGCTTCCACCGGACTTCGAGCGTGCGACCCGTCAACGTACCACAAGGGACATCTGCCAGGCCTGCAGAACATGCCCGGTTCGACTACCATTAATCGGTATCAGGACGGGTTGCATTGCGCGTCGCAGGCAGCCGGGATTCGAAGACCTCGTCACCGGGTTTTGAGTGTCGCGTGAGATCACGTTTTCCATCAACCGTCGCGGCCGTCGGATCCAGTTGCTCGGACACCAGATCCCGCGTGCAGCAACGCGAGGAGGCTGTCCTGCGGTTACCGCTGGAGCCGTGCGTGCACTATCCGGAAATGACGGTTCATCGGGAGATCATGCATTGGTTGTGCACGTTCATGGATTTCCTGGAGGGGTTCTACCTGGCATGGTCGCGGTCCGACGCGGCGGTCAGCCAGCCGCCGAAGCAGGTTTTCTCCCGAGCCGCTGTGCGAGGCGATTGGCGGGTCATGCCATGCGCTGTCGAAATCGCGGGGGCTATCCATGGATTCCCGGGCGGGGCGATCGACGCGGTGAAGATCATCGGCACCAACGAGGAGGAAAAGTTCGTCCGAGACAAGATATCGGTCGGAAAGGCGCTGCTGCTGCACCCCACTGATCACCACGTGGAAGCCATCTTCGACGTGGCGGCGTTGTCGTCGTTTCGTACCGCGGCCATCAGTGTGTTGGCCTACAAATACTGCGGTCACAGGCGGGATGATGTTCTCGGGATCATCGGCGCGGGCCGGATTGGCTACTACACGGCGGCGATCCTTCGGCAGTGGATGTGGATGCCGCGTCTGCTCGTCTATGATGTCGAGACTACTCGCAGCGGCACTTTCACGGAAACCGTCAGCGCACGGTTCGGCGGCGAGGCTCACAGCGTCACCCTCGCTGAACTCTGTCGCCACAGCCAGGCGGTTTTCCTAGCCACCAACTCCGCGCAACCAGTGGTCGACGGCGGGCTTGGTGAAAGTATCCGTTTTATTTCCAGCGTCGGCGCTGACGCGGACAACCTCTCTGAACTCACTCCTGACCTGCTCGACGGACGACTGCTTTTGAGCGAGTCGAGGCAGAACATCGCTATCGGCGATCTTTGCCGTTGGCACTCTGCCGGACTGATCGGGCCCGAGGACATTCGCACGTTGGAAGCCGTCATCGGTGAAGTGGAGGCAGGTGCGCCGCCCGACAAGCGGGTCGTGTTTATCTCGACGGGCACCGCCGTCCAAGATGCGCTCGTCTGCCGATTTCTCCATGACAGGCTGTGCGGCCGTGGCGGCCTGCCTCTGGGCTCTTCGGCGCCCAGTCGGGGATGAAGCATGCGCGAAGCGATTCGGGCTGCGTGCCATCGTATTCTGCCCCCAGGGGTTCGGCGGACGCGACGCGTGATTCTGAAGCTGCATCGCGTGATCGGGCGGACGGCCACCCACATGCGGAATCAAGTGATCCGCCGGGGGATGGGGGGGCCGGACACGCTTCTGGTGCATCCCTGGCGTCCGCACATCGAAGATGACTACACGGTCACGCTGATCGCGTGTCGGCTGGGACTGCGACTCACGACCGACCCTGGCCGGAAGGTGGGGGCGGCGATGCATTGGCATGACACGACGCTTCGGCCGCGCAACTCGGTGCTTGAGGGCCTGGCTGAGTCGCTGCCCGTGATCAATCTTCATGGTAACGACATCAGCAAAACCCGCGTCGATGAGGCAATGCGGGAAGTATTTGGATATGGTCTCGCCGTCGATCCCCGCACGACGTTCGGGCCGCTCGTGGAAAAGTCCGATCGCAATGCCCTGCACGATGGGCGGATCGTGGACGGGCCGTTGTTCGCGACCACCACCGGGCGGGTTTACCAACGATTTATCCAGGGCCGATTGGTGGGCGGCCTCGTCGAGGAGATCCGCGTGCCCGTGGTCGGCGAGCAGGTGCCTTTTGTGCATTTGAAGTACAAGCAGCCGCGCAATCCGCTCGCGCTTTCGGTTCGAGGTGTGATCGCCAAGCCGTCGGCGGTGCTCGAAAAAGATGAGATCGAATTGCTCGTGCGGTTCGCGCGCGCGATGAGAATCGACTTCGGGGAGTTTGACGTAATGCGGCATCATGCCGACGGCCGTGTCTACGTCTTCGACGCCAACAACACGCCGTGTGTACGGTTCTTCGGCGTCTCGAAGGTCGATCGCCGAGCGACCGTCGAGTTGCTGGCCGAGGCTTTCGACGTTGCGTTCCTGTGTCGGCGGTAGATGACCCGCGAAAGAGGGGATGGCCTGGCGAGGGGTGCCACGCGTCAGCCGCGAATCGTCACCAGCGTGTCGTTGACGGGTAGATAACGATCGAGATCGAGATACGGCCCTTCGTCCAGAAGGCAGGCGATATGCTGCCGAACCATGACAGCGATGTTGTCTTCCAGGATCTCTTCGCGGCGACCGTCGGTCTCGATCGCCGGATACTTCTCCGCGATGCCGTCCCGGAACACCCCAAGAAAATCGGCGGCCACGCGGTGTCCGGCGGCGTCCTCCACGGCAATCACGCGTCGACGCTCGCCCGTCTCGAGGTCGGTGTGGAGGAGGATTTCCCCGCCCGCTCGCGCCACGACCCGCACTTGCAGTCGTGTAGCCGCCTCATCCACCTTCATGATTCGGTCGCCGGGGGCGTGCCGCCAAAGCCCGGTGGAGTGCAGGATCTGGAGCATGTGCGGCAGGAGCGCCGTGTAGGGTGTGTAGTGTCGCAACTGATCCGAAGAGAAGCATTGCGAGAAGTCAGCCTCGACGCACAGCGGTTTTACCAGCGAGCCGACGGCTTTGCTCAGCTTGCCCGTCACCGTTGAGTAGTGCCATTGGGACGCCACGGCCACACGAAGGTCGGAGCCGCGGATGAACCTTACGAGTTCGTCCAGCCCCGCTCTCGTCGTGGCCAACGGCTTCGGGAGCACGAACGTCCGAGCTCCGATCTCGACTAAGGGCCGCATCGCGGCCAGGATTGCGTCGGGATGGATGCAGAGGTCGAACACGTCATGCTCTGTGGGTGGGCCATGCAGCCCTCGCCACTCTGCGGCACTTCGCACCAACGGCAGACCGTGGAGGGGCGTGCCGTACAGCCGTTCCGCGGAAGTCCGTGGGCTGATCACACCCAGGAGCGTGCAGCCGGCACTTTCCGCATACTTCCGCGACACGATCGACCGCGCGTAGTGGCCGGCGCCGACGATTGTGACGCGGATCACGTGGTGGCCATCGGCGTCGGACTGGACTTGTTGTCGCGCTCGTCGAGATGTTTCTTGATCTCGAGCGTGAGTTGCTCCGCCGTGGGGATCGCGAGGCTGATCTTACCAGCGAAGATCGACCATACGCCGTTGGCATGCTTGAGAATTTCCGTCGGGCGGGCGTCGTCAGAGTCGCGATGGGCGAGGACCACTCGCGGCACGTACGTCGAGTAAAGGTGGAGGCAGTCGGCCATCTCCTTGATGTACTGCGAGGCCTTCTGCTGGTAGCGGCGGAACCGCTCGGCCCGGATGATCTCGTGGTCGTAATAGGAGACTTCACGGTTGAAGGTCGGGCTGTGCGCGAACGTCCGCTCGAGCACGGAGATTTCGACGTCGTACAGCAGGTACGAGCCGGATTTGCCGAACGGTAGGATTCCGAAGAATGGCCCGTCCATCACGCCGCAGCCAACCCGGGTCTCCCACGGCACTTTGACCACCGCCACCTCGCAGAGTTCGAACTGGTACGTGCGCGGCGCGCAGCCCAGCATCGAGATCAAGCGATTTATGTTGCTGTACGTCGCGTTGATCACGGCATCGACGTTCATCCGCTCGATGCCGGCAAGCCCGTGGTAGTGAATCTCGAAGCCGTCGTGAAATTGGTTGATCCCCAAAAGCTCGGTGTTCACCATCACATGGACGTTCGGCTCCTGCTCCAGCATCCGGCGTAGCGACTGGCGGAGGACGTTTGCGTCGTACAGTTTTTCCGGCACACGGAGACAGATCTCGATCGCATCGCGGTCGAGAGTGATCGCCGTCGGCCAGGCTTCTTCGTAGGGCAGTTGGAGCCGTTTGCAGAAGTCCTTGAACTCCCAGCCGGACACGTAACTGCCCTCGCGGGCGACGCAGTAATAATGATCGAAATCGTCCACCACGCACTCGGGAAACATCTTCTGGAACTCCGCCTGGTGGAGGCATGCGTCGCGGGCTGTCTGGTCGCTTCGGGGGTAGTGGTAGCCCATATGGAGACGGTTCTGGTTGACATACGACGCGCCAAGCAGAACGCTGCTCTGCTTCTCGAAGATCGTGACATCAAAGCCATGTTGGCTCAGTTTCAGCGCCGCCAAGACGCCAAACAGTCCGCCGCCCACGATCGCCACCCGCCGTCTGTCACTCATGGGTTCCCTCCGCGGCGTTGCCGCAACTCCCTGACCTTGAGCTTGATGAGATAGTCATAGAACGCCATCAGCACGCTGTAGTCGAAGCCCGCACGGCCGTCGAGGAAGCCCCACTTCCAGACATACAAGTAGAGGAATCTCACGAGCGGCCGGAGTGGCAGGAAATCGGCGCAACGCTTCAACGCCTGCTTCTTTTTTTCCGGTGTGTCGCCACCTCGGAACTGCCGCCATGCTTCGCCGAGTGATGAGGTTTCCGCCACGATGCGTGCGGCCTCGGACGTGGAATACTTGTTGTGCCTGGCGACCCAGTCCGAGATGCCTTTCGAAAAGTTGTAATGGATGTAGGGCTCGCGAAGCGTTCCCGTGCCCCGGTCCGAACGATTGAGCGCCATCGCGTGGCCTGCCACCTTGTAGTTCGCCTGCCCGAGCCGCAGCAGCCGGGCCTGATAGGCCGGGTAGGTGGTGACGTGGCGAATCCAGCGATCCATGAACATCAATTTGTTGGCGATCAGAAAGGCACTTTTCGAGTCCTCGCGGCACACCTGCAGCAGTTCGGCGTGCAGTTCAGGCGTCATGCACTCGTCGGCATCGAGGTGCAGTATCCAGTTGTGCTTGAAGGGCACGGTGTCGAGAGCGAAATTGCGCTGAGCGGCGAAGTCGTCAAATTTGCGCACGAACACCCGCGCTCCTCCCGCCCGGGCGATGTCCTGCGTTCGATCGACGCTCCCGGAGTCGAGCACGACAATGTCGTCGCATCCGGCCAGCGACGCCAGGCAGCGGGGCAGGTTGGATTCCTCGTTGTAGGTGAGGATCACGGTGGAGTATGCCATCTTAGGAATCTCCTCTGGCCGGTTTTTCGCCACTCACGACCATCGACATCCACAGGTAAGGAAGTCGGCCAACACCATGAAATTGCAGGTTTACGAAACCCGCCTCTCGCATCAGCGGAAGCAGGGTGCGGCGGCTGAAGAATTTGATGTGGCCGCCGACGTACCAAGGCTCGACGTGCTTGTCGAACTTGTCGAGTAGTGCGATGGCGAGGTTCTTAAGATATCCATGGTAGGGCGTGCTGCAGACGAATGTTCCGCCGGGGCGCACCGCCTTCCAGCAGCCCCGCAAAAGGCTCAGTGGATCGTAGACGTGCTCGATCACTTCCATGCAAGTAACGCAATCAAAGTGAGGTTCGGCAAGTCGTTCGAGGATCGTTTCGTCCGCCTCCAGCATTTCAAAACGTGCCGCCGGGTGGGCGGCACGGGCGATCGCTAGACCGGACTCGCTTACATCGATCCCGACGACACGATACCCACGTTCGAGGAATCGGCCGCAAAGAGCGCCGTTGCCACAGCCTACGTCGAGCACCGTTGTCTGCCGCCCTGTCGCCGCGGGAGCCATGATGCGATCCAGCAGCGGTAGGAACCGACGCTCCATGTGATGCGGGTCTGCCGAATGCCAGCCGTAGTCACTGGCCCCCGAGCCAAGCCGATCAGGCGACGAAGGGTTGGGCGGAGTGGACGGGCCAGTGGTGGACATCGGGCAACAGGTCTCTCACGGGGCAAAACCGAAACCGCGAGAGCAAGCTCTGCAACTTGGAGGTGGTCGTGTGGAGGTTGACGTAGTACTTGTGGTATTTGATCCGTTCGCGGGTTCTCCACAAGGGCGGTCGCGGGAGCCGGGGCTGGGCCACATTGGTCTCCCGCGGGTGGATGTAGGTCACGCAGGACCGGTTGGCGGCATGGTTTTCCTCGAAGCCAGCCGTGATCAAACGGCTTGGAAACAGCCGCAGGTAGCCCCCGCCGGCGAACGGGATCCGCCGGCCGAGCAGGGTCATCACCGGATTGGGAATGCAGCGGATGTCTCCTGCGGACGTGCGGATGATGCAAGGATCGCGGGTGAACGAGGTCATTCCGCCGTGATCCCGGCGGGCGGGCACGATCGACAGATCGACGGTGATCCCATGGCGGCGCAGGATCGGAAACGCCCATGTCTCGGTGTCACGAATTGAAAACCCGGGGGCCCGGAACGTGTCCACTGGCTGACCCGACACGTCCCGGAGCACGGCCAGCGATCGGACGATGTCGAGTTCGAACTCCTCGGGTGTGAGTTCGAAGACGAGGCGGTGATAGTGAGTATGGCAGCCGATCTCGTGGCCTTCTCGGGCTAGCCGTCGGATCAGGTCCGGGTGGCGCTCCGCAACCCAGCCGAGGGTGAGGAAAGTGCCGCGCACGCCCGCTTCGTCGAGCATCCGCATGAGCGTTTCGGTGTCGGCGACGACGCACGATGGGGCGTCGTTCCAGGTTTTTGGATCGGCATACGGGCTGCGAATCCCGAAGGAGTGGAACCAGTCCTCGAGATCCACGCAAAACGCGTTGCGCGGGCCGGGTGCCGAAGAACCATGGGCCGGCGTCATGCGGACTGCAGTTTTCGGATCGCTGCGGCGATTTTGCCGACCGACGTCAATTCGACCATCTGTTCGGGCTCGATCCTCACGCCCGTGGCCTGCTCGACCGCGAGCATGAGGTTGAGATGAGTGATCGAATCCCAGGACTCGACCGATTCGGAAGAGGAATCGGCCGACAGGGTGGAGGCGGGGACGCCGAACACGTCGGCGGCGACTTCGATCAGGCGTGCGACGAGGTCATCGGGAACGGCAGTCATGCTGGCAGTGCTTCTGGTTCGAGAAGTTCAATCCACGGGGGATACTGAATTGTGCCACGGTTCAGCTCGAAAACCCAGCGGGTCACGTCGCCTGACTCGCTGCCGGGCTGGAAGCCGTGTCCGGCGAACGTGCCGGCGGCAGGCGAGTTTTTCTTCGTCGGGATGAACTCTCCGACGAGCCGCATCGCCCCGGCAGCACGCGCCTGCTCGGCGAGCCACGCCAGCATAGCGGTCTCCACGGTGCGGCCAATCACGCGGCAACTCATCAGGAGCGTGTCGATGCGCCAGTCCTCGGCCCCTGTTTCCACGATCACGAGACCGACGATGCCGTTGTCACCGTAACGGTCCACCACTTGCACCGTCCAGGCCCGATGAGTGCCGCCCGCCGCGAACGCCGCGATCTCGGCCTCCGTGTAGCGGCGTGTGGTCATGTTGAACTGGTTCGTCTTCTGTGTCAGTTGGCTCGCGCGGGCGACCGTCTCGGGGACTACGGGCCGGGCCTGCATCCGCATGTTCAGCGAGCGGTAGTAGTCTTCCACCGATGCCGCCGACTTCTGCAGTTCGTCGCGACGGCGCTGCTGGGCGTACATCGCCCCTCGCTCGCGGTCTTCGGCGGTGAGTCGTAGTCGCTCGAACAGCGGAAATCGCCGCACGACTTCGGCAAACCGTTGCACGTCGTCAGGCAGATCGAGCACCCGGACCTCCGGTGCGGCCCGCATGACGTGCTCGCGCTCCACGGGGTTGTCGTCGAGAAACGCGAGCGCGTCACGGCCCACCGAAATCTCGTCGGCGATCTCGGCCAGATTGGCGGGCTTGTCGTTCCAATTCATGCGGATGGCCGCGAAGTGGCGGGGCCGCAAAAGCATCCGCTCGTGCCGCTCCAGGGCCTGCATCGCGTCGTCGGGATTATTCTTGCTGCAGATCGCGAGAATGATGCCGCGGTCGTAGAGATTGAGGATCGCGCGCTGTGTGCGGAGGTAGGGGCACGTCTCCTCGTTCTCACCGAGCACGATTCCCTCCATGCCGTCCTCGCCGATCACTCCTCCCCAAAGGGTGTTGTCGAGGTCACAGACGAGAACCTTGGCGAGGGCCGGTCCCGTCGCGAACAGAAATCTCGCCCACTCGCCGGCCAAGGCCGACATGAGCCCCGTATTGAGCGGTAGGCGTGAAGAAGCCCAAAGCCGATCGTCGTACCAGCGGTCGCTGCCATGCCGCGCCACGAGCCGGTCGTAATCGAGCACGTAGACATCAGGCCTGCCGGCAGCGAGTTCGACGAGCCGCCGGTTGATTTCCCGGGCCGCGTTGACTTGGCCCGCAGCCCGCTGGTGGTCGCCGATCCCGTCGACCGCCTGCACGGGGAGGTCGAGCCCGTGCAGTACGAGCGGCCGGGACGTGCGACTGCGAAACGCATCGATGAGCCCCGTCAACTCCGCCGTGACGCGGTCAACGACGGCCTCGTACGACATCGTCCCCGCAGCCGTGCCCGCCCAGAGCTCGGGCGCGATGTCTCGGGTTTGTACGGCTAGGATCGCCGCGTCGGGATCGGCCGCATAGAGCCGGCTGCCCGGGTCGAGCAGCTCCTGGGTATAGGCGTTGAAGTCGCCCACAGTGATGTCAAAGACCACACCGGCGGCGAGTCCCTCCGCGACGAGAGCCGGCATGATCGGCTCGACCGTGAACGACCGGAGCACGAACACCCGACGTCTCGGCCACGCTGCCGCAGCGGACGAGCCGAGCAGGGTCTTGCCGAGAAAGCCGGCCGTCGCAAGCGTTGGGGCCAACTGCCAAAGCCGTGCGGCGAGCCCACGAGCCAGGCCTGAATGGCCTTGGACGGCGGCCTCCACGATCCGCGGACGAAGCTCTTCGACCGTGCTCATCGGGGTGCTGGCAACTGGACCAGCTCCACGAGGTGCCTGGTCGGTGCATACACCCAAGCGATTGGTTGACCGTGGAAAGCTACGGCGGGATCGGGTCCACGCACCTTGAGGCAGCCGTGCCGACCCAGGGTTTCCAGTGCGGAGGCGATGTCCGCGACGGCGAAGCAAGCGTGGTATGCGCCTCCGCCGGCCTTGAGCAGCCGATGCAGATGCGAGCCTTCCCCGGCCGGCTCGATGAGTTCGAGCACGAATCCTCGGGCATGCCGGTCTGAGAAATCCTGCGACGGCCCGATGAATTGCACCCGCACTTGCTGAATCTCGTCGTGGAAGACATCCGTCAGGGGCACGAATCCGAAGGCTGCTGTGTAGAAGGGAATCGCCGACGAGATATCGGAGACGGCCACGCCGAGATGATTGAACCGGCCGCCGATACCCGGGCCGAAGAGGCCGCCTACTGGCGGCGTGGCGAATGATTCAAAAGGCGTCATGTTCGGCGAAGCTGAACCGCCAGGCCGCCGGATCCCGCAGTGGCTCGGCGTGGCCGCGGGGCGACGTGGGGCGATAGACGAGGGTATACGTTTCGGGGGCGGTCCAATAGCCTTCCGCACGGTATGGAAGGCGATCGTGTTCGGCCATAGGAGATAATACGATGATAGCATCCGCTCCCGCCTGGATCGCCCTCTCCTCGACCCAGCGGAGGAGTGCTGGCGCGTGGACTTGCCGGGGGGAGCGGTCGACCAGTTCCACCACCACGCCGATCCTCACCGGCGGTGAGCCACGTTCTGCGATCCGCATGAGCACGCCTGCCTCCGGCGCGCCTGCCCGGGGGGCGATCGCCGCCTGATACCCGTCTCCTTCGATCGTGCCGGAAAATCGAGTCAGCCATTCCGGGGCCGTCCATGCGGTGCGGATGCCGCCCTCGAGGCGGGCGTGCAGGGTAGCGAGATCGGCTGCTGCGCGATCGTCGGAACGCACCCCCTGAATCGCGGTGGCGCGGCCTGGCAGCCGAGCTGCCGCGCGGCCGACGGACAGGACGGCATCCACGAGCGGCACGGACCACCCGGCCCACCGCCGCACTGCCTCGGATCGCGAGGCCACCAGTCTCCCCGGGCGCAGAGGTCGAAGCAGGACGGGAAGGGTGACGATCTTCACGAAACCGAGTTTGAGATGGGCCGCCGCAACATGCTCCTGGCGGGTCGCGGTGTAGATGAGGTCGGCGCCTCCCGATTGGGCCCATCGCAGCATGGCCATGACCAACTGTGGATAGACCATGATCGTGCGGGCTTCGGGACGTACGTAGAGGTGTCCCCAGTATCCCGCGGCCAGACGCCCGGCTGGTGAATCGATGATTCTTCGGTAGACGGCGTTGATCCCGACGGGCCGCCCGTCCTTCTCCGCAAGCCAGACCGTGATTCGCGACGGATCAAGATCGGCGAGATAAGCGACAACGGCAGCGGTCGGATGCGCCGCCCCGTCCCGCTCTCGCAGGAGGTCGGCGATGGTGTCGGCGTCTGCATCACAGGCGATGCGGATCGTGGCGGTCATCGCCGGCTCTCCGCACACTGTCGCGCGAGGTTGCGGAGCTGTTCCTGAAACCGGTATCCGCTCAGGTGCCGCCGGGCCCAGGCGCGGCCTGCGGCCCCCATCTCGGCCAGCGTCTCCCGCGGCGCGCTGCGAGCGGCCGCGATCGCATCGGCGGCCCTGCCACCCGCGGGCATCATCCAGCCGCAGCCGACACCGGCGATGTCGCCCGCGATGTCATTGCCCGCCGAAAGGATCACTGGGATGCCTGAAGCGAGGCACTCCATCGCCGTAAAGTTGAAATTTTCCCTGTGGGAGAGGGAGATGTAGGCGTCGCAGGCATCGAAGTACGGCAGCCGGTCATCACCGTATTTTGGCCCGACTACGTGCACGCGGCCGGCGAGTCCTCGGTCGGCCGCCCGCTGCTCGCATGCGGCCCGGCTGACACCGAACTCGTTGCCCATGATGATCAGGTGCGCCGTCCCGCCACCACCTTCGGCTATCGCGTCGATCGTTTCTAGCGGCTGCTTCATGGGGTCGAGGCGACCGAACGCGAGCAGGCAGAACGCCTCCTCGGAGATGCCCAGGCGACGACGGCAATCGCTCCGCGCGGACGGGGAGCAGTCGCGGAAATCTTCATCACCGAGAGGCCAGTGGATGATGGCCGGTGGGGCGTCCGGAACGATATCACGCAATTTCTCGTATTCACGAGTCGCCGAGCAGACGACCGCGGCCGCGTTTTCCAGGAATCCCCGTGCGCATGCGGAGAGAAAGGCCCGCTTGAAAAGTCGCTCCGACTCGAAGGCGTAGGGATCGAGGATGCCGTGCGGCACGAACCAGTAAGGCACACGATGCCGCGTGGCGACGCGATGCAGCCAGGGAATATGCCAGCGCCAAAACGAATGGCAGGAGACGACGTCACTTTCAGCGACGGCCTGCTCGGCTGCGGCGAGTTCATCACGATGCGCAGGCACGAGAAGCTGACGAAGCACGGGCAGCCGCGAGCCACGGACGACCGTCGATCGGTTCCAGACCAGTTTTTCGCGCGCGTTTTGAAGAGGATCGACCCACGAGATCACTCGGGCATCGAGCGCATCGGCGAACGCCTTGATCGACTTGCTCGGTCCCCCCGAGCCGCGGTAGAGGCCGAGCGTGAGAATGGTCGCCTTCACGGCTGGCCGGTCGATCCACCAGTTTCACTCTGCGGCAACCGGTAGCGGATGATCCGCGCCGGATTGCCGCCCACGATCGCCCAATCGGGCACGTCCTTGGTGACGACCGAGCCCGCACCGATGATGCAGTGGTCGCCAACGCGGACGCCCGGGAGGATTATCGATCGTGTGCCGATCCAGACGTCGTTTCCGATCCGCACGGGCCGCGGTGGCGGGGCGCCCTGGGCCCGCATGGAGATGTCTGTGCGGCCGAAATTGTGGCTGTTGGAGAGGATCGTGACCTCGGGTGCCATCATCACATCGTCGCCGATCTGCGTGTCGCTGGCGACCCAGCAATCGATCGAGATCGAGGAATTTTCGCCGAGGTGGATCCGAGCGCCGGTGCCGAAGTTCGCGCCGCGATTGATACGCACGTGGGCTCCACACTTCTCAAAAATCTGCTGCGCGAGAAGGCGGCGGAGGGTCTGACCAACCCAAGCCCCGGGCATCGGCACGTCTGGAAGCTGTCTCGCGAGAATGTAGTAAAGGCCCAGGCAAACAAGTTTCCAGGGTGTCAGCCCATGAGAGCGAGTCAGCCTCGCGACATCGGTTTGAAGCGGCCCCATAGGCCGCGGGTCTGCGCTATTTTCGGTGGTCAAGTGCACTCCACCACACGAAGCTCACGTCGCACCGCTTCCAGCAGGCCATGCGTTCTAGACTGCCAGGAGTGCAGTTCGAGGGGATAGCGTACATCCGGAAGATGCCGTGCGACGGTGGCCGTTACCGCGGCGGCGAACGCCTCCGCGGTGGGCTCTACGTAGGTTGCAAGGTCACCGAGCACCTCCGCGACTTCACCGACGCGGTTGGTGATAATCGGGCGCGATGCCTGCATGTAGGCGAAGGTCTTCGCTGGGCAACGCATGCGATTTCCCTGCGTATCACGAATCGGAAAGACGAGGACGGAAGCGTGGCGGAGATGTCTCCAGACGTCTGCCCACTGCAAGAAGCCATGGACATACACGTTCCTCATCCCGAGCGTCGCCACCTGGTCCCGAACGCGACCGAGCTCGGTGCCTCCACCAATCATGTGGAGGTCGGGGGCGTCTGGTCCGGCAAGAGGCCCTGCCCACGCCTCGAGCAAGATGTCGTGGTCTGAATCATGGTGGAAATTGCCGAGGTAGACCACGCTGGGCCGCAGGAACGGCGATGTACCGTCGGCGTGAGGTTCGATGTATGTGGCGTAAGGCAGGTACACGCTGTCGATGCCATGCCGGTCATGAAACAACCGCTGCATATGGCGGCTTGACACGACCGTTAGGTCTGCACGATGCCTTCCGTAGGTCTCACATAGCCAACTGAGCACATTCATCGCCGTCGATTTGCTGCGGGTCGACAGCAGCTCATCCCAGTCGGCGACGACGAACCGGCGGGCTCCGAAAATGGTCGCGGAATTACTCGGCTGTGGATTCAGCAGATGCACCACATCCGGTGCAGCCGCGGCGATGATCGCGCGGCGGGTGAACAGCCGTCCCAGCCTGCCTACGTTGTCGACGCGGTGGAAGTTCGCGTAGGGCAGTTCCGCCGGGAGTTTGTCGTTGAAGGTGCCGGCGTCGAGCACGTAGTGCACGTCGACGCCGTCTGCCGCCAGGCAGCGACCAAACTCCCGCAGACGCATGAAGCTCGCGTTGTGCTCGAGGGAGCCTGTCGTGATGAAGCAGTAGCGCAGCGAACCCGGTCTCTCAGGCGGTCGGTAAAGACCTGTGTGGGCCTCGGCATCGGCCTTCGCGCTGGAGACGTCGTCACGGGCTGCCAGGGCAGTTGTGGACACCGCCTTCATTGTGTTAGGCCACCCTGCGCAAGGCGTACACGCGTCGCCGCGCAGCGTCGAGCGTGAGACCGCAGGCATCGTTCGCTACCAAGGCGATGACGACGCTCTGCTCGATCCGGCCGGCCATCGGGGAAAATAGGATGTGCCAGACAAGTGATAGCACAGCCACGGCCAAATAGAGTCCCAGCCGCTTCTCGTCGATTACGGGGCGAAGTATCTGTCTTGCATAGAAGAGGATCACGTAAACCCAGAAAAAAAGACCGCCTATTCCGTTCTCGACCCACGCGCACATCACATGGGAATGCGTCGGGATGAGGGGATAGCCTAGCCTGTAGAAATTGGGGTCAGGATCGCGGCCCGACAGTTCGCACGCTCGGAGATAGAAGCCTTCATTGTCAAGGGGCCAAGAGCCGTACCCAATGAACGGCGAATCAAAGGCGGCGATAATGCCACTTACGAAGGCCTCGCGGCCTCCGAGCAGAAGTCCCAGGCGAGAACTCGACTGTATGAGGTACTTTTCTTGTGCCTTGTCGCCAAGCCGGCCTGACGCTGCCGCGTCAGTATATAGAGAATAGATCCCGTAGGACACGCCGGCCAACACGAGGCCTGCAAGGGCGGTGCGCACCGCTGAAAGTATCACATCACGGCTCAAGAAGTTTCCCCCCGTCGCGCGTTTCAGCATGCAAAGAACGCTTCCGATCAGAAACACGGCCCCAGCGGAGCGTGAGCCGTTTGCGATCTGAAACGCGCCCGTTGCCCAGGCAATGGCATGAGCCAGCAGTTGCGAGCGGCGATAGAAGAGCAGCAGCATCAAGATAACCGCCGCCCCGAGCACCATGCTCCAGTGGCTCTCGAAGTCGATGATGGCCCGGCCGTACACCCGCTCTCGGCCCTCGATTACGCCGCCGCGGAAAATAAATTGCGACAGGATGATCGACGGAACCGTTCCCGCGGCGAACCACACCGCCTTCCTGTAGCCGTCGGTCGAGAAGAACCAGACGATCTGCGGGATGGCGATGCAGTACACGAATGCCCGGGCGATTCCTCGGGCGGCCAGTGACCAATCGGTCCCTCGATAGACATCCGTGAAGATAGCACTCGCCAGCCAGACGAAGCACAGCGGTACCATCCACCCCGTCTTTCGCAAATTCGCTGCCGAAAAAGCCCGGGGGAAGTTGAATGGCAACAGCAAGAGGAGGGCCAGTTCGGCGAACGGAAGGTAGCCGATGACGTTGACCTGCTGCCGCGTACCAAGGCCGAGAAGAAACGCCAGCAAGCGGCCCGTCTGCGGCGATGCCAGCCGATCAAGCGGACGCACGGTAGTGTCGGCGGACGCCGTTTGGACCGTTGCGCGGAACTGGTCGGCATGCACGCCGGGAATCGGCACGACTTCCACGCTCATCGCAGTTCGCGGGTCCATTGCGGGGGCCACCAATCAGTCCCGAACAAATATACCGTCAGCCTGGAGCAGGCGCCCGGAACGTGGGTCAGAAAAGCCCGGGATGATGTCGAAAACGGTGAATCCGTGACCAACAACATAGGCATAGACCTCGTCGAAGAGAGGCTGGCTTCCGTACAATCGTTGAAAAGACATCTCTGTCTGGATCGCGCCTACGGCCGCGACTGTCTCCTCCGCGCCCTTGAGAACCTCGAGTTCGTAGCCTTGCGTGTCGATTTTGAGAAGCACCTGTCGGTCGACCGAGATCCCCCGTTCCCGAATTATGTCGTCAAGCCGACTGATTGTGATCTCCTCGACACCCCGACCGATCGACTGCGGCGCCGCGGATTCATGCGACGGCTCCATGGTCAGGATCGACGAACTCACCGAGTTGCCGGCCACATGAATCGTCGACTTGCCGTTGACAGCTCCCAGTGCGGTGCGGGGGGCAACTTCCCAGAGCCGTAATGAGTCGGCGGCCGCCCGTGTGCGCAACGCGGTGTGGGCCGTCGTAAGTGGTTCAAACGAAAGAATACGGCCACGATAGCCGTACGTCGATCGCAGCAGAGAACCGTATTGGCCTGTGTTCGCTCCGACGTCGAGAATCAAGCGAATGTCGCGGGTGTCAAGTAGATGCCGGTAGCGTGCATCATGGTGCGTGTCGGGCCGGTATCGTGAGATGTCAAAGCCTAGGCCGCGCGCCAGGAGCTTGATCTTCTTCGTGATCACTACAACCTTCCTCCGGTGGAGTGCATTGTGGGCTGGTCTGTGCCGGCGACGCGGCGATAGAAGTCCAAAGTGGCCTGTGCGGTTCTGCGCCAGGTATACCGCTCGCATGCTGCCTTGGCCGCCTCAACAAGCGGCGTATTTCGGCCAGCTGCGATGGCGTGCGATATGGCATCACCAATCGAGCGTGCGTCGCGCGGCGAAAAGAAACGGGCATGATGGCCCAGTACTTCACGAAACGGCGGGATGTCGCTGCAAGCGACAGGACAGCCGAGTTTCGCCGCTTCGACGAGCGGAATGCCAAACCCCTCCGCGAGCGATGGGTAGACGAAACAGTCGGCCGCCGCATACAGATCCGCCAGGTCATCATCAGAGCCGCCCAGCCATGCAAGTCTGTTGCCTACCGGTGATCCATGTACGAATGCCAGTTCACTTGCCGACGGCGGCGGTCCGAATGACACGAGCCGGTGAGTCTGTGACAGTGGTGACTCTGTGAAGGCGGTGGCAAGTCGCAACCAGTTTTTATAGCCGTCGCGTTGGCCCACATAGAGTATGAACGGGCCTGCCACGGCCGGGCGGCGACGCTCGCGTTGCGTTCGAAGTTCGCACCCATGATGTATCACGGCCTCCATTCTCGGAGGAGGATAGTGCCGCGCAAATCCATCACGTGTAGCTCGTGAAACGAATATCACGCCGTCGGCGGTGGCGATAGATCGCGCCTTGCCCTGAAGTTCGCGCCCCGGAAAGCGGCGTTCCTTATTGTCCTCCCATATCGTGTCATGCACGACGATGACGCGCTTTATGTGCGGAGGCACAGCGATCACGTTTCCGTAAAGTGTTTCGTGCAGGATTACCGGCGAGGCCGCCGTTGCTCTCAGTTTCTGCAGCAGACGACGCCGATTTATCATCGAATAGAGTCTGTTGGCCCCACGAAACCGCGGCACTCTTCGGCCGTGCAAGGTGCCGGGTGGAAGGTCCGCGGCCGTCACCGGTGCGTGATACAAGCCGGCCTCCACGTCGATCGTGACGTCGCAAGCATCGGGTAGGCCATGGATACCGCGGACGAGTTCAAGGACATGCCGCAGAACGCCCCCGATTCGGGCTTCCATGAAAATCGAGTGGTCATAAATCAGCCGCATGCTTACTCGGCGACTGGATGTCGGTTTCTCAGGACTGCCAAGAACGCGCCACCATGCCTGCGTTCGCTCTGTACAATTTCCCAAGTCGGCAACCGGTCAGCGACGATGGCGAGAAGCCAGCCCTCATCGAGTGGATCGTGCACCTCGATGAAGATCCACCGAAACGCGCCAAGCCAGGCAACGTCGGCCTCCAGCAACTCCTTCTCACTACCCTCGATGTCGATTTTCGCGATATCAAGGCGGCAGGTCGCCGACCGACACAGTTCGCCTCCGGTCATCACCGGGATCGCCGCCTTACCCGCAACTGGGGCGTCTTGCAGTGTCCCCTCATTGGCGTCGTGATCGCCTGAAGATCGCAGGAAAGCAGTTCGGCTGGCTCCGCCTGCGAATGCATGGATTACGCGGTGACGCCCATCGGGCGCGACTGCCAAGAGATTGCGGCGTGCCGATGCGGCGTTAGCAGCATCGGGCTCGACCCCGACGATTCGCGCATTGGGAAATCGTGTAAGAAACCAGCGGGCCGCCAGTCCGACGTTGGCACCCAAGTCCAGAATGCCTCGGACATCCGAGGCAGGGATCTCGCGAGCCAGTCGATACTCTTCGTTGAAGAAGATTTCCTGAAAAGTGACGAAATCGCTCGTGCCCGCGCGGCAATAGACGGGCCAACTTTCGTTTTTCGGAGTCAGCGGAACGCGAAATGTCCAGAAAAGCCCGTTCTTTCTGCCGCAGAAATGTAGAAAACAGGCACGAAGCCAGTCGGTGTGGCCTTTCAGAAACGGTCGCCACGCGGCGGCAGTCGCATATTTCCGCTCGATGATTTTGAAGACAGAAGTCATGCGTTGATCTTCCGTGCGGGTGCTGTTGCTACGCCAGCACGGGCTGGGGGAGATTGCGAGCCATCCAGTTCCCCAGCCCGCAGAGCTTCAATGCTATCGGCGGTAGATACCGCCGCAATCCAAGGGCCATCCGCAGTCGACGCGACGCCGCGTGGAAGTTTCTTGACATCGGCAATACGTCGTCGATCACCCTGCAGCCGTCGAAATACGCATGGCCTAGAAGGGTGGGGATGTCGGCTGCCGATTGTTGAAGCAGGGAATCAAACGCGGCTGACAGGTCGACACCAGCCGCCTCAGCAATGCCGACAATCTCACGGGTCGTATGCTTCCACCAGTCCTTCGCCTCTTTGGTACGTCCCAAGGTGACTGATTCGCGGCCGCCGTGCGCGGCAACACCAATACTCGGTGGAGGCAGGTAGCACGTCGCTCCTTGTGTTGCCAGCAGGCATGCGAGGTGTCGATCGATATCGAAAGGGTTTCCGTTCGCGACCATCGGCAGTACGGCGGCGAGCGCCTTCCGCCGCGTCACGAGGGTCGAAATGTGAAACGCTGTGGTCAGTAGGTTCGCGAGCAGCACCTGCTGTAGGGAAATGTCGACCTCCAGGGCATCGGACGCATACCTCGTAACCGACCAGATGGTATGGCCCCGCGGCATCGCTGTGTGCTTGTAGGCGTCGTATTCGACGCAACCCGACCATGTCACCGAAGTCGACGGTGTGGCACGCATTCCCCGCAATGCCCGGGCCAGATGGTGAGGTTCCCACCAATCGTCGTCACATAGCAGGGCGAAGAAGTCGCTGTCGGCCCGTGGTGAGCCGAATACACGGTTCGCCCAGGCCGACATCGGCAACGGCGGGTCGTTGAGCAGCCATACGATCGGCAGGTCGCTGAACGCATGGCAGACATCGCGAGAAGACTGATTGGTGCTGTTCTCGATAACGACGACCTCCGCAATTGCGGCGCGGGCGTCCTGCCGAGCGACAGATGCGAGTGCCCGGCGGAGATCCTCCGGACGATTGCGCGTCGGAATCACGACCGAGGTATCAGGCTTATCCATGAACGACAGTTGCACGCATGTGTCTGTAAATGAACCATGCCCATGGCACGAAGACCAAGGCGTTGTGCAACGCCAGCCAGATGGTGACGCCTTGCATTCCTGCAATCCAGCCAAGACCGATTGACCCGAGCAACGTGGCGACAGCGGAGGCGATCGACAGAGCCATGAACGGTTCGTTTCCAGCCGTCCTGCAATACGCCGCGAGCACTGCTACGATCTGGTTCGACAGTGTCCAGGCCGCCAGGAGCGCGAATGGTGTCGGCTCGAGAAAAGCGTTGACCAGGCGGGGGTGCAGCGGCCGCAGCAACCACAAGAAGCCCATGCCCATCACGATGCATCCGCAATAGCCCGCCACACTGATCCAAAATGTTGACTGGAACAGCCTGTCGAGAGCCGCCGCCGACCGTAGCGAATGCAACTTGGCCATCAGCGGAGTGCGAACTGCCAGCCACGACGACGATACCTGTGCGGCGAAGTCGATCGCCATTTGCGTGAGTCCAAACTTTCCCGCCTCGATCGGGCCGCAAGTCGAGAATACAACGGGCGTGATCGCTCGAAAGATGAAGAAGCCACAGGCGATGCTCACGGCCATCCGCCACTGCATCGGCCAGACCTGAGCTCTCCAGTTGATTGGATCCGCTGCGGATTCACACAGGGCAGTCTGCCTGACGAGTGGCAGCCAGCGCATGAGCATCGAGAGCAGCCAGACCAGGAACCCAGCGAGTCCGCTGACGGGGCCCGCGTAGAGTCCCGCGCCGCAGGCAAGCAACCCACAGAGCGCGGCGGCCGAGGCGATGGACCTCGCTGCATTGGAAGCGGCGATCGATTCCACCCGGCCGATGCCCGTGATCAAAGATGTCAGTGGACTTGTGGCCAGCGATACCGCAGCCGTGGCGACGCACAGCAGCCACGGGATCTGCCAGGGAAGGTCGTCCTGAGCGGTTGCCCAGAAGAATACGCCTCCGCCCGCCAAAAGCAGCACGCCGAAAGCCAATGCCGCCCGCGAATACCAGCGGCAGGTTTGGCGGAACAACGCCGACAGCCGGGCCACCCCTTCCGCGGACCCCTCCAGGCGATGGTGACGGGAAACCCGGAGATGCGCCGCCTCGCGGGAAATGAATTGCTGGGCCGAAAACGACACGCCGCCGTCGAATAGAGCACTGAATCCAAGGAGCGAGAAAAAGGTGTAGTGGTAGCCGCGTTCGGCATCGGACAGGTACTGAATCGTGAAAAACAGGCTCAAGGGTGCGGTGATGATGCCGAGCACCCTGGAAAGAATCGTAACCATCACGGCTCGATCGAAGATGCGGAGGCTCCGCACTTCCGCAGCTGATGCATCTGCCGTCGGCGGGATCACGGCTGCCTCAGGCATTGTCGTGGTCGTTCGCCGCGAGATGGTCGCGCAGCCTTGTCAGGAGTTGTTCGTCCGCCAGCCCATGCTCCCGCAGTGCTTGCTGCCACGAGCCGCCCGTCTTGGTGAACGCCTGCTCGAGCGATACTGACTCGATGACCATCGGGCGCGGAATTGCGTAACGCCGTCGCGCAGCCTGCTCGACGACACTCGTCCACAAGCCTCCGGTGCCCGCGTGTTCCTCGACCACGATCACTTTCACTGCGGATCGGCACATGTCCGCGAGTTCATCGGGCAAGGGCTTGATGCGTGGCACGGAGATGCACGCCACACCCTGCTGTGTTGCGAACTCCGTGCACGGGCTTACCATCGATCCCGTGGCGACGATCACTACTCCGGCCGCATTGTGCGGTGGCCGGTGCGTGAACACGGGGCACGTGCTGGAAAGTGACGCCTTATGTACCGGCGGCCTGTCGGCCTTGCCCAGACGGATGTAGCAGGGGTGATCCGCAGCCCGCGCCTCCCGCCAGCAGGCCGCGAGTTCCACCGCGTCGCATGGGGAGTAGATCGCGATCTGCGGCAGCGGCCGCAGGCAGGCGATGTCCTCGCCGCACTGGTGCGAGACTCCCAGCGTCGAATAGACGAGGCCAGCGCCATCGCCGAGCAGCATCACGGGAAGCCGGGCATGGCAGAGATCGAGTTTGATCTGCTCGAGAACCCGGATCGGGACGAAGGCGGCCAGGCCGTAGACGCACGGCCGGAAGCCAACCTTTGCCAAGCCCGCGGCAACACCGATCATGTTCTGTTCGGCGACACCCACGTTCACGAACTGCGCCGGTCGTTGCTCGCGGATCGCGTCGAACAGCGCGTACCCGTGGTCGCCCGAGAGCATCACGAATCCTTCGTCGTCGCGGGCCGCGCCAACGATCAGGTCGGAAAGTAGATCGCGCATCAGGAAAGTTCCGACATGGCGCGGGCATAGATCTCGTCGGAGAGCCGCGTGTAATGCCAGCGATTGTCGCCCGCCATGAACGACACGCCTTGCCCCTTCAGCGTGCGGGCCACGATCGCGCCAGGCTTGTCGCAAGGCGTAGTCAAAGATGCCAGCGCACGGTCCAGTGCCGACGGGTCGTGGCCATCACATTCGATCGTCCGACAGCCGAAGGCCTCGAACTTCGCGGGGAGAGGTTCGAGGCCGAGAACGTCCTCGGTGCGGCCCATAGCCTGGAACTGGTTGGCATCCACGATGACCACGAGATTGTCGAGCTTCTGGTGTGCCGCGAAGAGCAGGGCCTCCCACATCGGGCCCTCGTTCATCTCGCCGTCTCCAACAATGCAATACACGCGCCGGTCGCTGCCCTTGCGCTTCAACCCGAAAGCAATGCCACAGGCGATCGAGAGGCCATGGCCCAGCGAACCGCTCGTGACTTCGCAGCCCGGCACATCCGACTCGCACAGGCCGCGGAGATGCGTGCCGTCCTTAAAGTAGTTGTCGAGATCCGTGTTTCCGAGCCATCCGATCTCGTAAAAGCAGGCATACATCGCCATCACGCCATGCCCCTTTGAGAGGATGAGGTAGTCACGATCTGCCCACGCTGGGTTGCGCGGGTCATATCGCAGGAATCGGCCGTAGAGCACGGCGCAGATTTCGATGATAGAAAACGCACAGGCGACGTGCACCGACTGGCCGCGGTATGCCATGCGAAGCACGTGCCGGCGCAGATTGCGCGGTTCAAACTTGGGCTGGGCCTCAGCCGGCCTAGCGATCGACGAGGACATCGCCCGCCACCTCCATGCCGCAACGTTCTCTCTGCCAAGCGATCGACGCCCGCAGCCCGTCCTTCAGCGAGACGCTCGGAGACCAGCCTGCGGCCGCTTTCAAGCGGCTCACGTCCGGCTCCAGACGCGTTACGGCACCGGGGCCGAGCGGAACCTCGCCGAAACCGACGTCCAGAGCCGGATCGACGAGGTCGCGCACAAGGGTGACCGTGTCGCGGAGCGGTGGAGCGACGCCGGCACCGACGTTGAACACGCCGGCAGCGTCGCTGCGGGCGACCGCGAGAAATGCCGCCGCCGCATCGTCGATATACAGATAGTCCCAAAGTTGCCTGCCGCTCGTCACGGCCGGCCGTTCGCCGGCCAGAAGGCGGCGGATGAGCGTGCTCACGAGCGTGCCTTGGTCGTCCTGCGGTCCATAGACGGAGAACACTCGCATCCAAGCCAGCCGGACCGAATGTGCCGCGGCGAGTTGCTCGAGCAGCGTGAGGGTGGCGAGCTTAGCGGCTCCGTAGAGCGTCACGGGACGGGTCGGATGCGCCTCGTCGATCCGACGATCGGACGGGCCGTACTCGGCTTGAGAACCGGCCGCGATGAACGACCGGGCACCGGCGCGGGCGGCGGCGAGGAAGAGATCGATCGTGCCCGGCACGTTGACACGCACCTGGTCGGGATGGTCGCGAAGCTTCCGCCCGACTCCGTGCCATGCGAGATGGAAGACGGTGTCGGCTGCAAAGTCGGCCAGAGCCGTCTCGTAGCCCGCCGGATCGTGAAAGGAACCCTCGATCACCGTGAGGTTTCGCAAACGATCACCCAGCCGCCACGGCTGCGACGTGGGCCGCAAGAGCACTGCCGTGGGCACGTGCGCGGAGACGAGCTGCTGCACGATGGCGGCGCCGATAAATCCCGAGGCACCGGTGACCAAAACACGGTTCACGACTGGAATCGCCTCATGACGACGCAGCCTCAGTGGGTTTGGATTCGCCCTTCAGGACGGCCCCGACCGTGTCGGCAATGTGCCGGCACATCGGCTCGGTAAGCCCCGGATAGACACCGACGAAGAGCGTCTCGTTCATGATCGCATCGGCGCCGGAGAGATCGCCGACGATGCGCATGGGGATGGTGCCCTTGGCTCTGGCCTGGGCGAATACCGGCTGCCGTACGAGGTTGCCGCCGAACAGCATCCTGTTGCCGACCTTGGCGTCGTCGAGGGCTACCGCGATTTGCTTGCGGGTCACGGGCGCCCCCGGCTTCACGCGGATCATGAAGCCGAACCATGAAGGGTCGGAGGTATGGCCGCTGGAGTCCCACGAAAATCCCGCCCCTGACCAAGAGGTCGCGTGCGTGGGCAGTTGGAAATCGAGCCAGTCGGCATAGGGCTCAAACAGCGACCGTAGCGTCTGCCAGTTACGACGGCGGGCAGCCACGAACGCCGGAAACTTCTCCAGTTGCTTGCGACCAATAGCGGCCTGGGGATCGGTCGGTTTCAGGTTGTAGCCGAGGTGCGTGTAGATGTACTTGTGGTCATAGCCCTCCGGCAGTTCGCCGAGTTGCCAGCCGAACCGCTTGTTGCAGGTGTTGTCCTTGCCACTGGGGCACCAGCAGTCGCGGCCCCAGTCGCGGAAACTCTCCACCAGCAGCTTGAGGCCGGCGTTCTTCACGACGTTGACCACGCCTCCCTCGCCCATCGTGATATGGTGGGGCGGGTAGAACGACTGGGTCGAGAGGTCGCCGAACGTGCCCGTGAGGCGGCCGTCATAGGTGCTCCCCAGGGCATCGCAGTTGTCCTCGATCAGCCACAGGTCATGCCGCCGGCAGAAATCGGTCACCGCTGACAGGTCGAAAGGATTGCCGAGCGTGTGGGCCATCATCACGGCACGGGTCTTGCCCGGCACATAGGCGTCGTCGAGTTGATCGACGCGGCCATTGAGAGTCATCGGATCGTTGTCGATGAACACGGGCACGCATCCGTTCTGGATGATCGGCGCCACCGTCGTGGGAAAACCGGCGGCCACGGTGATCACCTCGTCGCCCGGCTTCAGCCGGCGGTCACCGAGCTTGTGACTGGTGAGCGCCGTGAAGGCCAGGAGGTTTGCCGACGAGCCGGAATTGACAAGGATCGAGTTCCGCACGCCGAGGGCGGCGGCCAACTCCCGCTCGAATGCTTCGCCTTCGGGGCCGAGCGTCAGCCAGAAGTCGAGCATCGAGGCCACGCCGGCCTCAACCTCGTCGGCGTCGAAGACGCGACCGGCGTATGGCACGGTCGACTCGCCGGCCGCGAACTCGCCGTCAAAGCCCGACGTCGGCAGTGCGAAGGAGCCGTGGCGACGCATCGCGTACTCGCGCACAAGCGAGAGAATTTCGGAACGCAGTTCGTCGACGGATAGCTTGTCAGTCATGGGGCACGTGAGGTTGAGGGAGATTGGCAGTGCCGGCCCAAGCGGCCCCGGCGCCGGCGGCCGCCTCGACGTAGGCCGTGATGTCGCGCAGCGTGTAATCGCGGGCGGCTGAAGCCTCGCCATTGTCGTGCATGTCGCGATACCAGGCCACCGTGCGGCCGACCGCTTCGCGAAAGGTCCACGCGGGCCTCCAGCCGATGATCGTAGCGATCTTACCGTTGTCGAGCTGAAGCAGAGAGGCCTCGTGCGGCGCGTTGGGCGAACTGTGGTCGATCCACTCGCCCGGCCAGTGGCGGAGGGTCTCCGCGACGAGGTTCCGGACCGGTTGATTGGCATCGTGTCCGGGGCCGATGTTGAACGCCGATTCCAGCCGCAAGTCATCCGGTCGCAGAGCCAGCGCCGCGGCGAGAGCAAGGTAGCCGCTGTCGGGCTCCAGCACGTGCTGCCATGGGCGGGTGGCGGCAGGGTTCCGTACCTGGATCGGCTCGCCGCGGGAGAGTGCCCGCATCGAGTCGGGCACGATCCGATCCTCGGCCCAATCACCGCCGCCGATCACGTTGCCCGCACGGGCGCTGGCGATCCGCACCGGTTGGCCCGCGCTAAAGAACGAGTTTCGCCACGAGGCGATGGCCAACTCCGCCCCGGCCTTGCTCGAACTGTAGGGATCGTGGCCGCCGAGCGGATCGTTTTCGCGGTATCCGAACAGCCATTCGCGGTTTTCGTAGCACTTGTCGGTGGTGACCATCACGGCGGCACACGGCTCGTCGAGTTGCCGCAACGCCTCGAGAACATTGATCGTGCCCATGACGTTTGTCTCCCACGTGTAGTGGGCATCGCGGTAGGAACGCCGCACGAGCGGCTGGGCCGCGAGGTGGAACACGAACCGGGGCCGCGTTGCGGCGACCAGGTTGCCGACGGCCACGGCGTCGCGGATGTCACCGACGATGTGCCGCAGGCGGGCTCCCAGTCCGAGTTGCACAAATAAGGACGGATCGGTGTCGGGTTCCAGTGCATAGCCAGTGACATTCGCGCCCAAAGCGAGCAGCCATTCACACAGCCAGGAGCCCTTGAAGCCCGTGTGACCGGTGACGAGCACCCGTTGCCCGGCAAACACGCCGCCAAACGGAGCGGATTTCCCGCTGTCCTTCAATTCCACACCTTCCACGGCGCCTTGTTTTCCGCCCACAACCGGTCGAGGTACTGCATCTCCTGGTACGTGTCCATCGGTTGCCACCAGCCCTCGTGGCGAAAGGAGTGCAATTGGCCGTCGCGGAGCAACGCGTCCATCGGCTGCCGTTCGAGCATCATCCCGGGATCGTCCGGCAGGTAGTCGAGGAAGCGAGGTTCGCACACCATATAGCCGCCGTTGACGTAGGCGGTCTCCATCTGCGGCTTTTCCTGGAACGTGTGGATCCGTCCCTCGTCGTCGATCGACATCGATCCAAAGCGGCCGGCGGGATGCACGGCGGAGATCGTGAGGGCTCGGCCCGCCTTGGCATGCTCGGCGATCGAGGCATTGACGTCGATCGTGGAGAGCCCATCGCCGTAGGTGAGCAGGAACGGCTCGTTTGGCGCAAGGTGGCGGCCGATCTGACGCACACGAAAGGCCGTCATCGACTCCGGTCCCGTCTCCGCGAGCGTGACCCTCCAGTCCTCCTCGTCGTGATGATCGTGGAACGTGGCCTTTGGTTGGCGGCCAAGCGACAGTGTCACGTCGCACGTATTCCAGAGATAGTTGCGGAAGAACTCCTTGATCATGTCGCCGCGGTAGCCAAGGCAGAGGATGAAGTCTTTGTGCCCGAAGTGGGCGTAGTACTTCATGATGTGCCAGAGGATCGGCCGGCCTCCGATCGGGACCATCGGTTTCGGACGGTATTCCGTCTCCTCCCGGAGCCGGGTTCCCTTACCGCCGCAGAGGATTACGACTTTCATGTCGCGTGTATCCGTGGGAGGGGCTCATGAAGCAATGCAATCGCGATTACCCAGACTTGCGGTCTCATTGCTTCCCTTCAACATGGACCTACGCTTCGACGGCGACGCGCTGTGAAATCCGCCCTGGAACGCCGAAAATGATCGAGTCGGCGGCGGCGTTCGCCAAGACACAGGAGTTCGCGCTCACCTTGCTGCGGGCACCGACGGTCTTGCCTGGGCCAATCGAGGCATGGAGCCCGAGGAACACGTCTTCCTGGATGTGCGTGTTGCCGCCGAGCGTGGCGTAGGGGGAAAGCACTGCGAAATCACCTGCCGAGGCATCGTGGCCGAGGGACGTGTGGTAGTTCATGATCACGAACCGGCCCACGCGGCAGGCGTCGCTGGCGATCGAATAGGGGCAGAGGATCGCGCCTGTGCCAATGCGAGCTGACGCGGCGACGATGGCCGTGGGATGCACCAGCGTGAGGAACTCCGCCCCACGGGCCAGGAGCGATTCTGCAACCTGGCGACGGACGTACGGCAAGCCGATCGCGAGCAGGAGATAGTCGCCTGGGGCGGGGCGGTAGGCGTCGGGATGGCCGATGATCTCGGGGCAGCCGTCGAATCCATCGAGGACATACTCGTCGGAAGATAGAAAACCAGCGATCCGACCCGCATGATCGGGCCAGGTGTCGCGGGTCCACTGCAACACCTCGCGGCCGAAGCCGCCCGCCCCGACGATCAGGATTCGCTGGCAATCAGCGGGCGGCACGGGGCGAGTCCTGGCCTGGCCGACGCCGTCACCAGGCCTGCTGCCGACCGCTCCCAACGGGACTGTCGAATGATGGTGGGGATCGTTCAAAAGAGGGGGGTGCGCGTTCTGCACTCCGTTCCCTTCGGTGGCAGGCGGGGAACCGATGTCACCGCTTTGTGGTTTTTCGTCGTCCCCGCCCGACAAAACTTAGCATACCGCAAGTTTGCGGGGTTTCTTGGGGGTGTCGCGAGGATTTTGCGAGCGGTCAGGGGGGGCGGCGGTGCGGGTTTCGCGGGCGTTATGACGGTATCGGGGCGGATTCGCACGCCTGGAGGTGTGCGCCGTGAGGGGCGGGGGGAGCCGAAGCGGAGGCGTTGGCGGCGGCAAGCAGGGCAGCGGGATTTACCCTTGAAGCCCGGGGCGTGAGCCGAGCGTAAAGCGGATGGTTTCAGGTGAAGCGACGCGTAATCCCTCACCTTACGGTTCGGGCTTCCGGGCAGCGCGGGCACGACGGTGCTTTTACGATTCCGTCCTGCGGGCGTCGGGCGGATCAGCTGCCGCCGTCGATCGTGAGCACTTGGCCGGTGATGAAGGCGGCGGCGGGACTGGTGAGGAACTCGATGGCGCCGACGACGTCGGCGGTGGTGCCGAGGCGACCCAGGGCCGTGCGGCGGGCGATGCGGGCCCGGTTGTCGGCCGAGAGCGTTGCCGAGAGGTCGGTTTCCAAGAAGCCGGGGGCGATCGAGTTGACGCGGATGCCACGCGGGCCAACCTCGCGGGCGAGGCTGCGGGCGAAGCCCTCCAGGGCGGCCTTCGTGGCGGCGTACACCGAGAGGCCGGGGGAGCCGCGGGACGCGACGATCGAGGAGACGAGGGTGATGGAGGGGTCGGGGGCCGGAGAGCGGGCGAGCATCTGGCGGACGCACTCGCGAACGAGCACGATCGAGGCTTTTACGTTTACCGTCAGCAGCGAGTCGATCTGGTCGTCACGCATCGTCGCTAGCACGCCCTCGTGGGCGATCGCCGCATTCGCGATGCAATGATCGAGGCCGCCGAACCGCTCCACGACCCGGCCCACGAAGCCGATCACCGCGGCTGAGTCGGTGCCGTCGAGGGATTCGGCGTGCAGCCGATCCGGGTGTGCCGCGGCGAGTGCGGCGAGAGCGGGCGAGCCCGTGCGGGAGAACGTGGCCACGCGATCGCCGCGGGCAAGCAGCCGCTCGATGATCGCCAAGCCGAGGCCGCGCGAGCCGCCGGAGATGAGGGAGATCAAAGCGATTCCCACTCCTCGTGAGAGATGCCGGCCTGCCGCAGCAGCCGGCGCAGCAGGTCGCGGCTGATATCGCCTTTGTGTGGGTTTGGAATCACGAGCGTGAGATCACCTTTCACCATGAAAGCGTGACGGCCGCCTTCGAATGGGCCGTCGAAGCCGGCGCGTCTCAGCAGCCGGACGAGTTCCCGGCGTGACACGGGGCCGAAGGCAGGCATTCAGGATGAGGCTTCCGCCTTGACCGTCAGATCGACGCCATCAATTATCGGCAACGGAAGGTGGCGATGAATCCGAAACAGAATCCAGTCTTCCAGAGCCGACAGCAGTTCGCTGCGACACGCTTCCAAGGTCGCGCCGGTCGCATGCACACCAGGACAGGCTGGAATCTCGCCGTAGAACTCGCCATCCTCCGGGAGGATCTCGTAGCGGGCGTGAGTGGCGGCGGCGTGGAGATATTCGATCAGCATGGACGGATTTTACGCGGTGGAGTGGCCAAGAATCGAGGCGAGGTCGGAACGGCGTCAGTGGATCGATGCGTATTCCCTCAACTCACGCTTCGGGCTTCCCGGCAATCGGGCATGAGCGACGGCGAGGTGACGCTACAGGGGAGGCCCGTTGGTCGGAGACCGCCGCTAAACGCGCGAGGCATTACGGGTCACGGATGGACGGTGGCGGGGCGACGGGGGGTTTTGCCGGCGGCGGTGGTGGCGATCTGCTTCACGAGGTCGAGCACGCGGGGCACGCTCTGCGGCTCGAGCGACTCGCGGCAGATCGCCAGGGCGGCCGTGCGGACCTGGTCGGGCGCGGTCGCTACGGGCAGCGGGTCGGCGAGCACGATCTCCGCGGCCACCAGTTCGCCGGTGATGGCGCTCGGGAGACCATAGACGCGGGCTTCGGCCACGCCCGGCACCCGCCGCAGGATCTCCTCCACCCGCTTCGGAAACACCTTCGCGCCCCCCACCACGATCACGTCACTGCGCCGGCCCGTGAACTCGAAGCGGTCGCCGCGCCGCTCGACCAGGTCGCCAGTGCCCACGTCCGCGGTGTCGCGCGAGAGCTGCACGAGCAGCTCGCCGTCGCGCCGGGTCGTGAGCCGCACGCCGCCGGGGAGCGATTTGCCGAGCCAGGCCGCGGGAAAGCCCGGCCGGCCGTCGGCCACGCGAAAGACCTCGCCCAGCTCCGTGGTCGCATACACCTGCGTGACCTTGGCCTGCGGAAACAGAGCCTTCGCGTCGGCCAGCAGCTGGCCATCGGCCGCTTCGCCCCCGAGCGTGATCCGCGCTGGAGCCGCCTGGGCGAGATGGCTGCGGTTGGCCGATGTCAGAAGCCGCCGCAGGAGGGTGGGCGTGGCCGGCAGGACGGCCACCTGCTCGGCGACCAGCGCCGCGGCAACGACGTCGGGATCGCGCGACGCGGGCACGACGAGCGTGCCGCCAGTCAGCAGCGCCTGCATCCACACCTGGATGCCGGCCCACCGGGTCGCATCGTAGACCAGCAGCCAGGCCAGGCCGTGCCACTGCTCGGCGAGGCGGGCCGCGGCGAGCACCGAATCCCAGGAGTGCTGCACGAGCTTGGGCGGGCCGCTTGTGCCGGAGGTGGCCACGACCACCTGGGCCGGAATCGCACTGAACTCCCGCCGCGGGCCGCGGGCGGCTGATTCGGGAAGCACAAGCGAATCGTCGAGCGTGACCCAGTCGCAGAGTTCACCGACCAGGTCGCGGGAGTCCTCGGCGAGGAAGGCCACCGGCACATGCTGCCGCCCGCAGGCCGCGGCGATCGCCACGAGCGATTCCACGCGGATGGCGCGGGCGACAACGCCCACGGGGCGGTGGGCGTCGAGCGCGGCCTCGAGTTTTTCCACGGCCGCGGCGAGCGCGGCATAGTCGATCCCGCGGCGGCTCGGGGAGCCGGCAGCGGCGACGATCGCCGTGCGGTCGGGAGATTGGCGGGCGATCTCGGTGATCACGAAGGCGAGACGGTCTTCGACGGATGCGTCGGGGATGGTGGGTGCGGTGGTCATGGAGTGGTGAGGGCGGAGGTGTAGATGGTGATCAGGTCGGCGACGGTGCGGATGGCGGGCCGGCCGCCGGCGGCAGGAGCTTGGCGCAATGGGTCGATGCCCAGCGACCGCTCCAGGAGCACGATCGTTTGGGCGAGGTCGAGGGAGTCGAGACCGAGGTCGGCGGCCAGAAGCATCGTAGGCTCAATGGCCTTGGCGTCGCGACCCGTATCGTGGAGCACCGTGCGGATCGCGGCGGCGATGGCGTCGGCCACGGACGGCTGCGGGGAAGTCATGGGGCGAACTCGTGCATCGCGGCGGCTCCCGGCGCGGCAATCCCGCGGCCGGTCATGGCCTGGAGGAGTATTTGAAACGCCGTCACGCCCACGATCCAGAGATCGGTCAGCGGAGCCGTGGGGCGGGTCAGCATTTCCACGTAGCGGGCGTCGAGTTCCAGCCGTTCTGGCCAATCGATGGCGTTGCGGCCATGGATCTGGGCCCAGCCGGTGAGCCCCGGCCGGACCTCGAGACGCGTGGCCTGGCGGGGAGAATACCGCGGCACGTAGCGGAGCGGCAGTGGCCGCGGGCCGACGAGGCTCATGTCGCCGCAGAGCACACTGAAGAGCTGCGGCAATTCGTCGAGGCTCGTCCGCCGCAGGAACCGACCGAAGGGGCCTAGGCGGGCGGAGTCGGGCAGGAGACGGCCGTCGGGGCCGGTGGCGTTGGTCATGGAGCGAAACTTCGCGATCCGGATGGTGCGGCCAGCGATGCCGGCCCGCTCGTCGCGATGGAGAATCGGCAGCCCGAGTGCGAGCCACACGGCCACGGCGACGATCGCCATGACCGGCAGCAGCACGACGGCCAGCACTGCCGCCGCCGCCAGATCACAGCCCCGCTTCAGGAAGCGGGCGTAGAAGGACGCCATCGCTCGGCGACGATCGCCAGACCTACGAGGAACAGACTGCAGCCGCCGACCAACCCCACGGCGGCAGGATCGGCCGTGACCCGCAGCGCCGGGTTCAAGAGTGGCGTGATGGCGATCGCCGCCGCCATCGCGGCCAAGGCACCGTAGAGGCTCGACGTGGCCCGGTGCGACCAGCCGGCGATCACGAGCCGTTGATAGAGATGGCTGCGGTGCGCCTGGAAAATGTTTTCGCCGCGCCGCAGCCGACGCACGAGAGTGAACAACGTGTCGAAGATAAAGGGCCACATCGCCAGCACGGCGACCGGCATGATCCGCGGCACGTCGGCCGCCGGCATGCCCAACGGCAGCACCGCGATCAGAAACCCGCAGAAGGCACTGCCGACGTCCCCCATGAAGATTCGAGCCGGCGACCAGTTTTGCGACAGGAATCCCAGGGCCGCGCCTGCGAATGCCAAGGCCACCGCCGCGACGGCCGGGCCTCCGAGCAGCCAGGCCGCGGCGGCCACCCCAGAACCGGCTACGGCCGCCGTGACCCCGGCGATGCCGTCGATCCCGTCCATGAAGTTGAAGGCGTTGGTCAGGCCTACGATCCACAGGATCGTGAGCGGCCAGGCGGCGGCCCCGAGGTCGAGGCTCCCGAAGGATCCAAGATCGACTGTGCGCACGGGGTCGAGAACGAACGTGGCGACGGTTGCCGCCGCCAAGTGCACCGAAAAACGGAAGCGGTTTTTCAGCGTTCGGATGTCGTCGATCCAACTAACCACTGCGATCGCCATGGCCGGGATCACAATCGCCGCCAGCCGCACAGCCGCGGTTGGGTAGAGAACGGCGGCGGCGCCGGCGGCCAACACCGTTACGGCCACGATCGCCAGCCCGCCTCCGCGGGGCGTGACTTTCGTGTGGCTGGAGCGGGCGTTGGGGCGATCGACCACGCCAAACGCTTCAGCCCATGCGACCAGCCGCGCGGTCGTGACGCCTGCCACGACGACCGCAACCACGAACCACGCCGACCAGAAGATGGCCGTGTCAGTCAATCCAGGTGCTTTGCGTTGGCGATCGCCTCGCAAACTTCGGCGACAACGGCCTCGTTCACGTGGCCGCCGATAGGCAGGGCGATGCTGCGGGAGGCGAGCATCTCGGTCTGCGGGAGTGGCCGCATCCGGTCGTGGAAGTGTTCGAACGCCGTCTGCCGATGGCAGGGAGGGTCGTAGTAGGCCCGCGTCTCGATGCCCCGCGAAGCCAGAGCCCGCCGCAGCGCGTCTCGTGACATGCCGAACCGCGTGGGATCGACGGTGATGGAAAAGTCCTTGCAACTCGAGCGAGCGCCGGCGGCGATCTCCACGAACCCGATGCCAGGAAGCTGGGACAGTTCCTGCTGATAGAGGTCGGAGAGTTGGTGGCGGCGCGCCGCCACCTCGTCGAGGATCTCGAGCGACGCCAGGGCCAGCGCCGCGCTCACTTCCGGCATCCGACCGTTGACGCCCGGGAAGAGGGCGTCGTAGGAGCCGTCGTTGCCGTATTCGCGGCCCAACCGCACAAAGTGGGCCAGGCAGTCGCAATCGGTGGCCACGATGCCACCCTCGCCGGCCACGAGCAACTTCGTGGGGGAGAGGCTAAACACCTGCGCCGTCGCTCCGGCTCCCACCGGCCTGCCATGCACACTGGCGCCGAACCCATGCGCCGCATCAATGATCAGGGGCAGGCCGTGCTCGCTGGCGATCGCCTCGAGCGCCGGGATGTCGCACGGGTTGCCAAAGTTATGGCAGGCGGCGATCGCGACGGTGCGGGGCGAAATCCCCGCCTTCACGGCCTGCGGAGAGACGTTGGTCGTGCGGGGATCGACCTCGATGAACACGGGCCGCAGGTTGTTCCACACGATCGCCGCCGGGGCCGCCAGGAACGTGAAGCTGGGGATGATCACCTCGCCCATCGGCTCCGAGCGGCTTCCTGACCGGGCCACGCCGAACCGCGCGAGCGGCTCCATCGCGGACACCGGACAACTCTCAGCGATCCCGCGGCGACTGCGGCAACTGCCGGCGGCGAGGTCGAGCCCCCGATACACGAGCATCAGGCCCACGGTGCAGCTGCTCACCGCCACGGCATGCCGCACGCCGAGCCGCTCCGCGACCGCCTTCTCGAACCGCTCGACATAGGGCCCCTTCGTGAGCCGCCCCGTGCGCATGATCTCGTCGATGGCGGGCCGGACGGCCTCGACGGGCGGCAGCGCCGGCCGCACGAACGGCACTCGGATGCCCTGGGCCGCGGGATCGCCCGCGACATGCACTTCCGGGATCACTTGTAAACGGCTACTTGGCACGGGCCTTGCGGATTTCATCGGTCTGCCCCGCGGCAGGCTGGCCCCCCGCCTCGGCCGAGTATTCCGGCACGACGTCACGGAGCCGGGCGCGAACCGTTTCCGGCGACTCGTCGATCACTTCCGACAGTTCCTCGAGCATCGCCTCGACGGCGGCCATGTCAGCGGGCCGGTGCATGGCGCAGAACACCTTTGGATGCTTCGTGGACACCCGCCGCTCGTCGTCGAAGTAGAGTTCCTCATAGAGCTTCTCACCGGGTCTCAGGCCGGTGAACACGATCTCGATGTCGTCGGGCCCGAGGCCGGAAAGCGCGGTCAGGTCACGGGCCAGATCGACGATCTTCACGCTCTCGCCCATGTCGAGCACGAAGATCTCGCCCCCCGAGCCCTGGGTGGCCGCCTGAAGTACGAGCTGTGACGCCTCGGGAATGGTCATGAAGAACCGCTCGATGCCGGGGTGCGTGACCGTGATCGGACCGCCGCGACGGATCTGCTCCTGGAACGTGGGGACCACGCTGCCGTTGCTGGCCAGCACGTTGCCGAACCGCACCACGATGAACTTCGTCTTCGACTCATGGGACATTGCCTGCACGAACCGCTCGGCCAGCAGTTTCGAGCAGCCCATGACGCTCGTCGGATTCACCGCCTTGTCGGTGGAGATGGCGACGAACTCGCGGACGCCGTAGCGGTCGGCCAGGATCGCGACGTGCCGTGTACCAAGGACGTTGTTCTTAATCGCCTCGGCCGGGTTCCACTCCATCATCGGCACGTGCTTGTGGGCCGCAGCGTGAAACACCACCTCCGGCCGGTAGGTGGCGAAGATCTTCTCCATTCGGTGGGCGTCGGTGATGTCGGCAACGAGCGGTTCGAAGGCGGGCTTCGGGTCGAGCCGGGAGAACTCCTGCTCCACCAGAAACAGCGCGTTCTCCCCACGCTCCACCAGCAGCATCCGCCGCGGCGAAAACCGCAGCACCTGGCGGCAGATTTCGGATCCAATCGAGCCGCCTGCCCCCGTCACCATTACGGTGCGTCCCTCGATCAACTGGCGAATGGCGGAATCGTCGAGTTTCACCGGCTCGCGCCGCAGGAGGTCCTTGATCTCGACAGACCGCAGCCGGACGTGCGAAGGATCTGCCTGGCCGTCGAGGAGCTCGTCGATGGCCGGCAGTACCTTCACAGTGGCCCCGGCGGCCACGCACTCATCGAGCAGGCGGCGGAACCGTTTGCCGGTCAGCATGCCCGACTGGATGATCACGTCGTCCACGCGTCGCCGGCTGACCTCGTAGCCGGCCTGATCGACGCCACCGAGGACTGCGATTCCCGCCACGCGGGTGTGCTCGAGGTGCGGGTCGTCGTCGAGAAAGCCGACGATGAAGTACGGGTTTTGTGACTCGGCCATCAGGTTGCGGGCAATCAGTTCGCCGGCCCGATTCGCCCCCACGATGATCGCCGAGCGAGCCGGCCGACTGGAGAATAGCGGCCGCATTTCCTCGCGCAGGCTGCGATAAACCGTCCGTATTCCGCCGATCAGCAGGATCGTGCCAGCCCAATCGATCAGAATCACGCTCCGCGCCAACCGCGGCACGTTCAGTAAGCCCGCGGAGATGACGAGGCTATCGATCGTCGCCAGCACCAGCATGGAGAGCGTAACGCCCCACAGCAGGCTCGTGAGGTCACCAAATGCCACTCGCGCCCACGAGGCGTGGAAATGGCCCAGGAGATAAAAGACGACCAGTTTCACGGCGATCACGCCGCCGACCGTCGCCGCGTAGGTTGCGAGCCAGGGGCCAAACTTGAAATCGTTGCGAATGAAGAACGCCAAGAAGTAGGTGATGGCGAAGATCGGGGCGTGCACGAGCAGCAGCGTGACCGCCCGACGATTGATTCGGCGAAATGGCATGGAAGGTGCTGGGATGTTCATGAGTGCTTCCTGCGCTCCAAAAAATTAAAGCCGCTCGAGATCCATGTCTTCAAGTTCGATCGATGCGCCCTGGTTCAGAAACTGTACGGCGACCACGAGCCGCTCCGCCCCGCGCCGCCGGACCACCGTCCCCTCGACCCCACGGAGGGCTCCCGTTCGTACGCGGACCAACTGCCCGGGTTCGATCCGGGCCTCCGGTGTGAGCGGTTTCTCGGTGTCGATGAGCCGCTTGATCGCCCGCAGGTC
>Ga0315904_10000811_pt1 | contig 49555 bp, 43 predicted proteins | sample LakEriMetagenome_6_FD_203529 | JGI IMG/M metagenome (GOLD analysis project Ga0315904, IMG submission 203529) | Freshwater fungal communities from buoy surface, Lake Erie, Ohio, United States - Buoy 12 MA120 | ecosystem: Environmental > Aquatic > Freshwater > Lake | place: USA: Lake Erie, Ohio...
ATGGTGCGCGTGCATCGCGACAATCCGGCGGCGTTGCAGGAGCTGGAACGGGTGCTGCGCGAGCCCAGTGTCTACGACCTGTCGCTGCGCCTGCTCCATGCGCAGGGCCTGCATCTGCCGGACGATGTGCTGGAGCGCGACTTCTCCGTGCCCTACGTCGCCCGTCCGGAGGTCGAGGGGGCCTGGGCCGAGGTGTACCGCGATTCGACGCGGTATTGGGACCTCTATGAACTCGCCGAGAAGCTGGTGGATGTCGAACACCAGTTCCAGGTCTGGCGCTTCAGCCATATGAAGACCGTCGAGCGCATCATCGGCCACCGGCGCGGCACCGGCGGCACCAGCGGCGTCTCGTACCTGGTGCGGGCGCTCGACCTGCGTTTCTTCCCGGAGCTCTGGAGCGTGAGGACGTCGCTGTGAGCGCCCGTCGGATCTGGGACCTCTCGCAGACGCTGCGGCCCGAGCTGCCGGTCTGGCCCGGCGACGTGCGTTTCGCTTGTGCGGTCACGGCTTCGGTCGCTGCGGGGTCCACCGTCAACCTGCATCGGCTCGAACTCTCCACGCAGTCGGGCACGCATGCCGAGTGTTCGCGCCACGTCCGCGACGATGCGCCGGAACTCGGGGCGCTGGACCTGTCGGCCTTCATCGGCGCGTCCGAACTGCGTGATGTCAGCGGCCCGGGCCATGTGGACGGTGACGGGGTCGTGCCGGCATCGGCGGTGCTCGATCGCCTGCCGGCGAGGGTCGAACGCGTGCTGTTGCGCACTTTGCACCAGCCGGATTGGGGGCGATGGCCCGCGGGCTTCCGTGCGCTCGATCCCGCGCTCATCGATGCGCTCGCGGCCCGCGGCTGCCGCCTGATCGCGACGGATGCGCCGTCGGTCGACCCGGAGCACTGCAAACTGCTGCGATCGCATCAAGCCTGCCACCGTGCGGGCATGGCCATCCTCGAGGGGGTGGTGCTCGATGGCATACCGGAGGGGCGCTACGAGTTGATCGCCTTGCCGTTGCCGATCGCGGGCGTCGAGGCGACGCCGGTCCGTGCCATCCTCCGGGAACTCGGCGGATGACCACGCCCACCCGCGAGCAGTGCCTCGCCCTCGACCGCACCGACCCACTCGGGTCGCGCCGCGCCGCGTTCCGTCTTCCCGAGGGTCTCATCTATCTCGACGGCAACTCGCTCGGCGCGTTGACCGTCGGTGCCGAGCGCAGCGTCGCGCAGGCGGTGGGCGTGCAGTGGGGCGTGGACCTTATCCGCAGTTGGAACGTCCACGGCTGGATCGACTATCCGGCCACGCTCGGCGAGCGGGTCGGTCGGCTGATCGGCGCCGCGCCCGGCGAGACGCTCGTCTGCGACTCCACCTCGGTGGACCTCTTCAAGCTCGCCGCCGCGGCGAGCCTCGCGCGGGGCGACCGCACCAAGATCGTCACCGAGGCGGGCAACTTCCCGACGGACCTCTACATCCTGCAGGGCCTCTCGAAGCTCTCGCCGCAGATCGAGGTCCTCGCGGTGCCGCGCGAGCGGATCCACGAGGTGATCGACAGCGACACGTTCCTCGTCGTCCTCACGCATGTCCACTACCGCACCGCGCAGATGTACGACCTCGCGGAGATGTCGACCCGCGCGCATGCGATGGGCGCACGGATCCTCTGGGATCTGTCGCATTCGGTCGGCGCCGTACCGGTGGACCTGCGCGCCACGGAAGCGGACTTCGCGATCGGCTGCACCTACAAATACCTGAACGGCGGTCCGGGTTCGCCGGGATTCCTGTACGTCCGCCGCGAGCTGCAGGAGGGATTGATGCCCGTGCTGTCCGGCTGGCTCGGCGATGCGCGGCCGTTCGAATTCCTCGACGACTACGTCCCGGCGCCCGGAGTGGACCGTCATCGCTGCGGCACGCCGCCGGTGCTCGCGTTCGCCGCGCTCGACGGCGCGTTGCAGGCCTTCGACGGGGTGGACATGGCGGAGGTGCGCCGCAAGTCCGTGCAGCTGTCGGAGCTCTTCATCGAGCTGGTCGAGGCGCTGCCGGGCGCGAAGGCGCTGTCGCTAGCCTCGCCGCGGGATCCCGCGCGGCGCGGCAGCCATGTGTCGTTCGCCCACGCCGACGGTTATCCGCTGATGCAGCGCCTGATCGCGCGCGGCGTGGTCGGCGACTTCCGGGCGCCGGACCTGCTGCGCTTCGGCTTCACCCCGCTTTACCTGCGGTTCGTCGATGTCTGGGACGCCGTGCGCATCCTCGGCGAGGAACTGGCTGCGGTGCCGGAGGCTCCATCCCAGGGCGTCGTCCGGTCGAAGGTCACATGAGGGTCTGCCGGTGACGGATCATCCAGGCAAGTCGGCGCACGTCGACGATTTCACGGCCCGCGGCCTGCCGCCGCGTTCGCAGTGGCCGACGATGACCTTCGACCTGCCGGAGCTCGCATACCCGCCGCAGCTCAATTGCGCCACTGCGCTGCTCGGCGACGCCGTCCGCGAGGGCCACGGTGATGCGGTGGCCTTGCACTGGGACGGCGGCCGATGGACCTACGCGGAGCTGCTTGAGCGGTCCGATCGGATCGCCCACGTCCTGGTCCGCGATCTCGGCATCGTGCCGGGCAACCGCGTGCTGCTGCGGGGGTTCAACGGCCCGATGCTGGCCGCCGCCTGGTTCGCGGTCATGAAGGTCGGTGCGGTGGCGGTCCCGACCATGCCGATGCTGCGTACCCATGAGCTGTCGCAGATCTGCGCCAAGGCAGAGATCCGTCACGCCTTGTGCGACCACCGTCTGATGTCCGAGCTCGTCGCCGCGATGCCGGGCGCGGCGGAGCAGGGGCGTCTGCTGTCGTTCGGCGATGGCGTGCTGGAGAGCCGGATGGCCGCGCAGTCATCGACCTTCATCGACGTGGCGACGTCGGCCGAGGATGTCTGTCTGCTGGCCTTCACCTCGGGGACCACGGGCAAGCCAAAAGCGACGATGCATTTCCATCGCGACATCCTCGCGATGGCCGATGTGGTCGGCGGGCGTCTGTTGCAGACCCGTCCGGACGACGTCCACCTCGGCAGCCCGCCGTTCGCGTTCACCTTCGGCCTGGGTGCGCTGTTGGTGTTCCCGCTGCGTTTCCGCGCGTCGGTCGCTCTCGTCGAGCAGCCCAACCCCGAGGCGCTGATCCGCGCGATCCCGAAGTTCGGTGTCACCGCCTTGTTCACCGCGCCGACGATGTACCGCAACCTCGTGCCGCTGGCCCGTGACCTCGACCTGCGTTCGCTGCGGCGCTGCATCTCGGCCGGTGAGCCGTTGCCGAAAGCCATCTCGGACCAGTGGTTCGGCGCCACCGGCATCCGTCTGATCGACGGCATCGGCGCCACGGAGATGATCCACATCTTCATCTCGGCTGCGGGCGACGAGATCCGTCCGGGAGCCACCGGCAAGCCCCTGCCGGGATACCAGGCGGTGGTGTTGGACGAGCAGGGGCATCCGCAGACCCGTGGCTCCGGTCGCCTCGCGGTGCGTGGCCCCACGGGCTGCCGCTACCTCGACGATGACCGGCAGCAGGCCTACGTCGTCGACGGCTGGAACGTCACCGGTGACCGGTACCGGATCGACGAGGACGGATATTTCTGGTTCGAGGCGCGCGCGGACGACATGATCGTCTCCTCGGGCTACAACATCGCGGGTCCCGAGGTGGAGGCCGCTTTGCTCGAGCACCCTGCGGTGCGGGAAGTGGCCGTGGTCGGGGCGCCGGATCCGGCCCGTGGGCAGGTGGTGAGGGCGGTGATCGTGCTGCGGGACGGCATCGATGGCGATGCGACGCTGGTCCGCGCGCTGCAAGACCATGTCAAGAAAGTCATCGCGCCGTACAAGTATCCTCGGGTGGTGGAGTTCGTGGCGGGATTGCCCAAGACTCCGAGCGGCAAGATCCAGCGGTATGCGCTGCGGCAGGGCGACGGCCCCGTCGGCAGCCCCATCGCCCCTACATGACGGAGAAGAAGCATGTCAGTCACGGCCATGGTCCTGATCAAGGCGCAACCGGCGCAGAGCGCCGCCCTGGCGAGCGCCATCGCGGAGGTGCGCGGCGTCAGCGAGGTGTTCTCGGTGGCGGGGCGGTACGACCTCGTGGCGATTGTCCGCGCGGCCCGCAACGAGGAGCTCGCGGACATCGTCAGCGGGGCCATCCACCTGCTGCCTGGCATCGTGGAATCGGAGACCTTGATCGCGTTCCGCGCGTACAGCCGCAGTGAACTTGCCGAAGGCACGTCGCTGTTCATGGATGAGTGACCGTATGTCAGAGGGGTCGTGGATGAAAAGACCGGCATTGAAGTCGCTCGTGGTGCTCATCGGGCTGTCCCTGCTTGCGCCCTTGGTCGCGAGAGAGGCTCCCGAGGGCGCGGTCTTGCGCGCGAACGCGCAGTTCGAGGAGGCCCACCGTATCGGTGAGGTCGCTGCGATGGAGCAGCTGCTCGCCGACGATTTCACGCTGTTCCACTCCGGCACCCTCGATTCGCAGGTCGAGTCCAAGGAGGCGTTCATCCGTCGGCTGTCGACCATGCCTGCGGGCCTCTTCCGCAGCCGGGACCTCGAGGGCGTCGTCGTGAAGGTCTTCGGCGACATGGCCATCGCCCACGGGTACCTGCGGACCCGCTCGTCCTCGACGTGGACCGGTGGGCGTCTGAAGGAGAACCGCTACCACTTCCTGCGCGTGTTCCGTCGGGAGCGGGTCGGATGGCGGATGGTGGTATGGCACTCCGGCTGGGCGGTCGCCGAGCGCCGGGAAGCGGAGTTCATCAGCGACTATCTCGCGGTGTTCCCGAAGGAGGGACCCGCCCTGTCCGCCGGTGCGGCGGGCGCCGGCCTGGCCGTCTATCGGGAAGCTTGCGCCGTGTGCCACGACAACGGCGCGATGGGCGCGCCGTCGATCGGCGACCGGGCGCATTGGCAGGCCGCTGCGGCCGACCGTGCCCGGCTGTACGAGCGGGCGATCGGCGGCTATGCCGGGCCCAAGGGCGTGATGCCCGCCAAGGGTGGTCGGCTGGATCTCTCCGATGCGGACGTCAAAGCGGCGGTCGATCACCTGATCGAGGGCAACAGGTGAGGGTCGGAGCGCTGCTCCGCTGCGCGGCGGCGCTGTTGCTGCTGTCGCCGGTCGCCGTGCATGCGGAGCAGGGCCACACGCTGCGGATCGTCACCGAGGGACCCGGTCGCGGACGTGTGACGGTCGCACCGCAGTTGCCGCGCTATCCTGCCGGCACCGTCGTGACCTTGACCGCAGTCGCCTCGGGCAAGAACGTGTTCCGCGGCTGGGAGCGGGGCGCTGCGCCGCGCAACCAGATGTCGGTGGAGATCGTGATGGACGGCGATCGCGAAGTGGTCGCGCGGTTCGAGGTGCTCGGCATCGATCCGGTCCCCGAGCGGATCGCACCGGGCGACCTGGCCGTCGGCCTCGTGGACTACGCCAAGATCCCCTCATCGTTGCCCCCGCAGTCGACGGCCGCGCGGGCTGGATATGCGCCGGTCGCGCGCATCAACCACATGAAGCCGCTGCGTGACGGGACGGGTCGCCGTTTCGTGGGCGATCAACGCGGCGTGCTCCATGTATTGAGCAAGTCGGGGCAAGTATCGCGATACCTCGACCTGCGCGCGCAGACGCCGCGCTTCAGCGATTGGCCGGGGTTGACCGCCGGCCTGAACTCGTTCGCGATCGCCCCCGATTTCCGCGCGACCGGGCGCTTCTACACCGTGCACGTCGAAGATGCGGGCGGGCCGAGGGGGCTGCATCGCCCCACGGTCGCGATGCCGGTCGTCTCGCACTTCGTGTTGACCGAATGGACCGCAAAGGATCCCGCGGCCGACGCGTTCGACGGCACACGCCGTGAGATCGCGCGCTTCGAGGGTCCCGATCCGCAGCATGGCCTGCAGGACATCGGCTTCGATCCCAACCTCCGGCCCGGCGATGCCGGGTACGGTGCGCTCTACCTGCTGGTGGGGGACGGGACCAGCGTGTGGCGCGGCAATGCGCGGGGTGTGGGCCGTCCGGATTCCCTGTTCGGCGCGGTGCTGCGCATCGATCCGGCGGGCCGCGACGGCCGGGGCCGGACCTACGGCATCCCGGCGGGCAACCCGTTCAAAGATGGCCGCGCATCGGCGGGGTTCCCGGAGGTCTGGGCCTACGGGTTCCGCAACCCCCACAAGCTGTCCTGGGACACGGGTGGCCAGCGTCATCTGTTCGTGACCGACGTGGGCGAGTCCAACCTCGAGGAGCTGAACCTCGTGTTGCCCGGCCTGCACTACGGTTGGCCGCGACGCGAGGGCACATGGCAGGTCGACCCGGGCGGCGACCTGTCGACGCCGCGCCCGCCGGACGCCGCGCCGCGCGTCTTTGACCTCGCCGATCCGGTGCTGCAGCTCGACCATGACGAGGCGAGCGCGATCTCCGGCGGCTTCGTCTACCGCGGCGCGCAGATCCCGGCCTTGCGGGGCCGATACGTCTTCGGCGACATCGGCTCCGGGCGGGTGTTCATCGCCGATGCGGACGCTTTCGCCCTGGGGCGGCAGGCTGTCGTGCGCGAACTTCGCATCGCGACGCCTGCGGGGATGACCACCCTCTCGGCGATGGTCGGGTCGCCGCGGGTGGATTTGCACCTCGGATCCGACGAGGAGGGCGAGATCTATCTGCTGTCGAAGGTCGACGGCATGATCCGCAAGCTCGTGCCGGCCCGGCCGACCTCAGGAGCGGTCAAGAAGTGAGACGTGTCATATCGCTCGGCGGCGGACCGGCGGGCTTGTACGCCGCCATCCTCATCAAGAAGGCCCATCCGAAGGCGCAGGTCGAGGTCTACGAGCGCAATCGTCCGGACGACACCTTCGGCTGGGGTGTGGTCTTCTCCGACAAGACGATGGAGGGGTTCCGCGCGGTCGACCGGGAGTCGCATGACGCGATCATCGCCGACTTCCACCATTGGGACGACATCGAAGTCCGTCACCGGGGCGAGACCCTCCGCTCCTCAGGTCACGGGTTCTGCGGCATCGGCCGCAAGCGCCTCCTCAACATCCTGCAGCAGCGCGCCAGCAGCCTCGGCGTCGTGCAGCATTTCGAGCACGAGGCCGAAGACGACGGGCGATGGCGCGACGCCGATCTGGTCATCGCCGCGGACGGCGTCAACAGCCGGACGCGCGCCCGGCATGCCGACGTGTTCAAGCCGGACATCGACGTGCGCAAGTGCCGCTTCATATGGCTTGGGACGACGCGCCCCTTCGACGCCTTCACCTTCGCGTTCGAGCGGACTGACCACGGCTGGTTCCAGATCCACGCCTACCAGTTCAGCCGCGACCTCTCGACCGTGATCGTCGAGACCCGCGACGAGACTTGGCGTGCGCACGGCCTGGACCGGGCCACGACCGCCGAGTCCATCGAGTTCTGTGAGCGGCTGTTCGCGCGTCATCTCGACGGCCATCGGCTGATGAGCAACGCGAACCACCTGCGCGGCTCCGCTTGGCTGCGCTTCAACCGTGTCGTCTGTGAGCGTTGGCACCACGGCAACCTGGTGCTGATCGGCGACGCGGCGCACACGGCGCATTTCGGCATCGGATCGGGCACCAAGTTGGCGATGGAAGACGCGGTATCGCTCTCGATGCACGTCACGCAGTCCGCGACGATCGAGGAGGGCTTGGTGCGCTACCATCAGGAGCGGGCTCTCGAGGCGCTCAAACTGCAGAACGCCGCCCGCAACCGCATGGAATGGTTCGAGAACGTCGACCGCCACGCCCGCCTCGAACCGTGGCAGTTCGCCTACAGCCTGCTCACCGGCAGCCAACGCATCGGCCATGCGAACTTGCGCGTGCGCGATCCGGCCTATGTCGAGCGCGTGGAGCGGTCGCTCGCGACGCAGAGCGGCATCGAGGACCGGCGGTCGCCGATGTTCACGCCGTTCACGCTGCGCGGCATGTCGGTGGTCAACCGCGTGGTCGTCTCGCCGATGGCGCAGTACTCGGCTGCAGACGGGATGCCAGATGACTGGCATCTCGTGCATTACGGTGCCCGTGCCACCGGTGGCGCGGGGCTCGTGTTCACCGAGATGACCTGCGTGGCGCCGGAGGCCCGGATCACTCCGGGATGCACGGGGCTGTGGGACGACGCGCAGCGCGACGCGTGGCAGCGGATCGTCGACTTCGTGCATCGGCATTCCGAGGCCAAGTTCTGCATCCAGCTCGGCCACGCAGGGCGCAAGGGCTCGACCCAAGTCGGATGGGAGCAGATGGACCACCCCCTCGAGTCCGGCAACTGGCCGCTGCTCGCGCCGTCGCCGATCCCGTACCTCAAAGACCTCAGCGCGACGCCGAGGGCCATGGACCGGGACGACATGCTGCGGGTGATCGCGCAGTTCGAGCGGTCGACGGCGCTGGCGGCGGAGGCCGGCTTCGACATGATCGAGGTGCACGCCGCGCACGGCTACCTGCTGGCCTCCTTCATCTCGCCGCTCACCAATGTGCGCACCGACGCCTATGGTGGCGAGCTCGCGGGCAGGATGCGCTTCCCGCTCGAGGTCATCCGTGCCGTCCGCGCGCGATGGCCCTCGGAGCGGCCGCTGTCCGTCCGCATCTCCGCGACCGACTGGGCCGAGGGCGGTCTCTCCGAGGAAGACCTGTGCGCCTGGGTCGCGGCGCTCCGCGACGCGGGGGTCGACATCATCGATGTATCGACCGGGCAGACGGTCGCCGACCAGGCGCCCGTGTATGGCCGCATGTGGCAGACGCCGTTCTCGGACCTCGTCAGGGCGGAGAGCGGGCTGCCGACCATCGCGGTCGGCAACATCTACGAGGCTGATCACGTGGACACCATCATCGCGGCAGGCCGCGCGGACCTCTGCGCCATCGCGCGGCCGCATCTCGCCGATCCTTCATGGACGCTGCGTGTCGCGGCGGAGCAGGGCTTCGCCGGCCAGCATTGGCCCGCACCCTATCTCTCGGCGCGCTCCCAGCTGGAGAGGAACCTGCAGCGCAGCGCCACGGCGCCGGGGCCCGTATGACGCGGCACGCGATCGTGACGGGCGGATCCCGCGGCATCGGCCTTGCCATCGCGCGACGGCTGGTGGCCGACGGACTGGATGTGTCGATCGTCGGGCGTGACGCGGCGCGGCTGCAGCAGGCCACGGCGGCGCTCGGTGGCGGCGTCGCATCCGCCGTCGTGGATGTCACGGATGCGGCGGCGGTCGACCAGGTGTTCCGCAGCCTCATCGAGCGACGGGGTCGGTTGGACATCCTCGTCAACAACGCCGGCGCCGCCGAGAGCGCGCCGTTCGAGAAGACCGGGGCGGATATTTGGCGGCGGATGCTCGAGGTGAACCTCGATTCCGTGTTCCATTGCATCCGCGCCGCGTCTCCGTCACTGCTGGCCTCCACCGAGGCGCGCGTGGTGAACATCGCGAGCACCGCGGGCCAGACCGGCTATGCCTATGTCGCCGCCTATTGCGCGGCGAAGCACGGTGTCGTCGGCCTGACGCGTGCCCTCGCGCGCGAGTGGGCGGGACGGCCGATCACCGTCAATGCCGTCTGTCCGGGATACACCGATACCGACATCGTCCGTGAATCCGTCGACCGGATCCGTCGCAAGACAGGGCGCTCGGCGGACGAGGCGCTCGCGACCTTGACCGGCGGCAACCCGCAGCAGCGCCTGATCCACCCGGATGAGGTGGCCGAAGCGGTCTCATGGCTCTGCCGTCCGGAGAGCCGCAGCGTCACCGGTCAAACCATCTCGATCGCCGGAGGTGAACTCGCATGACCGTCCCCGTCCCACGTACGTTCATCTGGCGGCTGGAGGACCGGGTGGGCCACATCACCCTTGACCGGCCGGAACGCAAGAATCCGCTGACCTTCGAGTCCTACGCCGAGCTGCGCGACCTGTTCCGCGCCCTTGCCGACTCGGACGAGGTCCGGGCGGTGGTGATCGGCGGATCCGGTGGGAACTTCTGCTCGGGCGGCGATGTGCACGACATCATCGGTCCGTTGACGAAGATGACTATGCCGCAGCTGCTCAAGTTCACGCGCATGACCGGCGATCTCGTCAAGGCGATGCGCGCCTGCCCCCAACCGATCATCGCCGCTGTGGAGGGCGTCTGCGCCGGCGCCGGCGCGATCATGGCCATGGCATCGGACCTGCGGTACGCGACCCCGGATGCGCGCACCGCCTTCCTCTTCACCCGCGTCGGACTCGCCGGTTGCGACATGGGCGCCTGCGCGTTGTTGCCACGGATCATCGGACAGGGCCGGGCTTCCGAACTGCTGTACACGGGTCGTGCCTTCTCCGCGGAGGAAGGCGAGCGGTGGGGGTTCTTCAACGCCGTCGTCGCACCCGGTGAGCTCGCCGCCCTGACGTCGCGCACCGCCCGCGAGCTCGCGGACGGCCCCGCGTTCGCGCATGCGATGACCAAGCGGATGCTGCATCACGAGTGGAACCTCAGCGTCGACCAGGCGCTCGAGGCCGAAGCTCAGGCGCAGGCGATCTGCATGCAGACGCAGGATTTCGGACGGGCCTACGAGGCGTTCGTCGCGCGCCGACGTCCGTCCTTCCAGGGCGACTGACGGATGAAAGACTTCGCACATCTGCAGTGGCCGTTCTTCGAGGCCCGTCATGGCAGCGCGGCCCGCGAGGCGGGTGCGTTCGCGCGACAGCACCTCGCAGATGCCCCGCACCCGGGCACCTCGGCGGAGGTCGACGCGCACTGTCTTTCCTTGGTGACGCGGATGGGTGAGGTCGACCTGCTCTCGCATTGCGTGCCGCAGGCGGGCGGCGACCTGTCCGCGCTCGATGCGCGCACGCTGTGCCTCATCCGCGAGTCGCTCGCCTGGCATGACGGTCTTGCGGACTTCGCCTTCGCGATCCAGGGGCTCGGGAGCGGGCCGTTGTCGGCGGCCGGCGATCCGGCCCTGCGGAGCCGCTACCTGCCCCGCGTCGCGGCGGGACAGGCGGTGCCCGCATTCGCGTTGTCGGAACCGGACGCCGGCTCCGATGTAGCCGCCATGTCCTGCGCCGCTCGGCTGGACGGCGACCATTACGTGCTCGATGGCACGAAGACCTGGATCTCCAACGGCGGGATCGCCGACTTCTACTGCGTCTTCGCGCGCACCTCGCCGGCCGTCGTGCGCCCTGACGGGTCTGCCGAAGCGCGGGGGATCTCCGCGTTCGTCGTCGAGGCCACCGATCCCGGCTTCCATGTCGAGCGCCGGATCGACGTGATCGCGCCGCATCCGCTCGCGACGTTGCGCTTTGCCGGCTGCCGCATCCCTGCCGCGCGCCGCATCGGCGAGGAAGGCGAGGGTTTCAAGATCGCCATGCGCACGCTCGATGTGTTCCGTACGTCCGTCGCCGCAGCGGCGCTGGGGTTCGCCCAGCGCGCCCTCGACGAGGCGGTCGCGCACGTGCGCCAACGCCGCATGTTCGGCGCCCTGTTGGCGGACCAGCAGCTGACGCGCGTCACGCTGGCGGACATGGCGACGGAGCTAGAGGCGGCGCGGCTGCTCACCTACAAGGCTGCATGGCTGCGCGACCGTGGCGACCCCGTCACCCGCGACGCGGCGATGGCGAAGATGACCGCGACCGAGAACGCACAGCGGATCATCGATCGCGCGGTGCAGCTTTTCGGCGGTCGGGGCGTGGCGAGCGGCGAGATCGTCGAGCGGCTCTACCGCGAGATCCGCGCCTTGCGGATCTACGAGGGTGCCACCGAAGTGCAGAGACTGATCATCGGTCGGGAGATGTTGCGATGAACGAGGTGCTCCAACCGGCGGGATGGCCGCGGCCCAAAGGTTATTCGAACGGCATCACGGCCCGAGGCCGCCAGGTCTACGTGGCCGGGCAGATCGGCTGGGACGCTGCCGGACAGTTCGCGGCGGGCGGGATGGCCCCACAGGTCGGTCAGGCGCTGCGCAACATCGTGGCCGTGTTGACCGAGGCGGGTGCCCGTCCGGAGCATCTCGTGCGACTGACGTGGTTCGTGACCAGCCGCGCGGAGTACCTCGCGGAGGCCGCGGAGATCGGCGCTGCCTATCGGGCGGTCCTCGGCAAGCATTTCCCCGTCATGTCGGTGGTCGAAGTGACCGCATTGATGGAATCGCAGGCGAAGGTCGAGATCGAAGCCACCGCCGTCATCCCCGACGTCGCGGGCTGAGGACACCTGCATGGCGATGTGGCGGCCGCCGGAGCGGATCCGGCATGTCCCGCGTCCCGGCCCTTGGCCGACCGTGGAGGAGGCGGACGCGTCGCAGCTCTTCCGGCCGACGCAGGTCGGGTCCCTGACGCTTGCAGCGCGCACTTGGGTGCCCGCGATGGTGCCGTGGCGCGCCGCAGAAGACGGGTCGGTGACCCCCGACGTCATCGATTGGTATCGCCGTTTCGCCGAAGGACGGCCGGCCGTGATCGTGGTGGAGGCTACCGGGATCCGCGACGTGCCGAGCGGTCCCTTGCTGCGCATCGGCCATGACCGTTTCCTGCCGGGTCTCGCGCGCATCGTGCATGCCGTGCGCGAGGCGAGCGCCGGCGAGACGCGCGTGTTCATCCAGTTGATCGACTTCCTCGCGATCCGGCGACGTCCCGATCCGGCTCGGTACCTCTCTTCGCACTTGGCCATCACCGACGGCCATCGCGAACGCCTCGCGCTGTCGCCACGGTCGCCGGAGTCCGAGGTCCGCGCGGCGCTTGCCGCCTTGTCCGTCGAGCAGTTGCGCACCGCGCTCACCGCACGCGAGTTCGAGGCGCTGCAGTACGGCGCGCGCGAACGGATCACGGACTTCGACCTGCCGCATGTCGCCGCCTTGCCGACGACCTTGCCGCCGCTCTTCGCCGATGCGGCGGAGCGCGCCCGCCGCGCCGGCTTCGACGGCGTGGAGCTGCACTACGCGCATGCGTACACGATGGCGTCTTTCCTCTCCGCGACCAACGACCGTCCCGACGGATACGGTGGATCGCTCGAAGGCCGGTTGCGGTTGCCGCTCGAGGTGTACCGGGCGGTCCGGGAGCGGGTCGGCGCGGGCTATCCCGTCGGTTGCCGCATGCTGACCGATGAATGCATCGCAGGGGGCAGCGGCATCGCCGACACGTCCCGCATCGCGGTCGCGTTCGCCGAAGCGGGCATGGATTTCATCTCGTTGTCCCGTGGCGGGAAGTTCGATGATGCGCTGCAGCCGAAGGTCGGCGAAGCGGCGTATCCGTACACGGGACCGAGCGGCCACGAATGCATGCCGTCCTACCTGTCAGACGCGCGCGGGCCCTTCGGTCGGAACCTCGCCGACGCGTCGGCGCTGCGCGCCGCCGTCCGCGCATCGGGCGCCACCACGCCGATCGTCGCCGGCGGCGGCATCCATGATTTCCACCAGGCCGAGCGCGCGCTCGAGACGGGTGCCGCGGACGTCGTCAGCTTCGCGCGGCAGTCGCTCGCCGATCCGGACTGGTTCCGCAAGGTGCGCAGCGGACGCGGTGACACTGTGCGCGTATGCCTCTACACCAATTATTGCGAAGCGCTCGACCAGCGCCATCGGCAGGTCACCTGTGAACTTTGGGACCGCATCGGCAACGATGACCCGTCGGTGCGGCTGTCGGACGATGGCAAGCGGCGGCGACTGGTGGCGCCGCCGTGGGCCGATGCAGCGGGAGAGGGCTGATGGGCGCCACCGTGTCCGTCCGCACGGAACGACAGGTCGCGATCCTCGGCATCGAGCATCCGCCGGTGAACGCGCTCGCGCAGCCGGTGCGCGCGGCGCTGCTCGAGGCGGTGGAGCGTGCGGAGCGCGATGCCTCGGTCGTGGCCATCGTCATCACGGGATCGGGCCGGGCCTTCGTGGCCGGTGCCGAGATCCGTGAGCTCGACGATCCGCCGCTCGCTCCGGTGCTGGTGGATGTCCTCGCCCGGATCGGATCTTGCCGAAAGCCCGTGATCGCGGCGATCTCGGGCTTCGCGCTCGGCGGTGGTCTCGAGTTGGCGATGTCCTGCCATGGGCGTATCGCGACGCCGGATGCCCAGCTGGGGTTGCCGGAGGTCAAGCTCGGTCTGCTGCCGGGTGCCGGCGGCACACAGCGCCTGCCGCGGTTGATCGGCGTGGAGGCGGCGTTGGAGATGATGCTCGGCGGCGATCCGGTCACGGCGCCCCGCGCCTTGGAGTCGGGCCTCGTGGACCGCCTCGTCGCCACCGACAGCTTGATCACCGCCGCGATCGACGAGGCGCGTGCGAGCGCTTCGACGGGCGAGCCGCTCCGGCGGGTCAGCGACCTGCCGCCGCCGCCACCGGTCGACGCAGCGCTCATCGACCAGATGGCGCTCCGGTACGCGAAGGCGACCCGGGGCACCGGGTCCATGCCGAGGATCATCGAGAGCGTGGTCGCGGCCACCCAGGTCCCATTCGAGGAGGGCATCGCGTTGTCGAGGCGGCTCTTCGAGGAATGCCGGGTCTCCGATGCTTCGCGTGCCCTGCGGCACGTGTTCTTCGCGGAGCGTGCTGCAGGGACGATCGCCGCGACGCCGAGGGCGATACGGCAGGTCGCCGTGATCGGGGCGGGGACGATGGGCGTCGGCATCGCGATCGCGCTCGCGGACGCCGGGCTCGAGGTACGGGTGATCGATCCGGATCCGGCGGCGCTCGAGCGGGGGCGCAACCGGTTCGAGACACACTACGCATCACAGCTGCGGCGCGGTCGTTGCGACGAACGGTCGGCCGCGGAACGGCTGGCCCGCACGGCGTTCGAGGCCGGGCTCGATGCCGCAGGCGGCTGCGACCTTGCCATCGAAGCGGTAGTCGAAGACCTCGCCGTCAAGCGCGAGGTGTTCGCCCAGTTGGACCGGTTGCTGTCCGACGGTGCATTGATGGCCAGCAACACCTCCTATCTCGACATCGACCAGTTCGCCGCCGTGACGCGTCGACCGGGATCCGTCCTCGGGCTGCACTTCTTCAGCCCTGCGAACGTGATGCGGCTCGTCGAAGTGGTGCGCGCCGCCGCGACGGATGAGGTCGCGCTCGCTACCGGTGCCGCCTTGGCGCGCCGCTTGCGCAAGATCCCCGTTATCGTGGGCAACGCCACGGGGTTCGTCGGCAACCGCATGTTGCAGGCGTATGGCCGCGAGAGCCAGCTGTTGCTGCTCGAGGGCGCGACACCGCAGCAGGTCGATACGGCCCTCGAGGCGTGGGGCATGGCGATGGGGCCTTGTGCGGTCTTCGACCTCGCGGGCCTCGACATCGGGTATCGGGCCCGTCGGCAGCGCCGTGATCTCCCCGACGATCCCCGGTATTTCAGGGTCGCCGATCGTCTCGTCGAGCTCGGTCGGCTCGGGCGCAAGAGCGGCTCGGGCCACTATCGCTATGGGGAGGGCGGTGAGCGTCTCGCCGATCCCGAGGTGCTCCGCATCATCGAGGCCGAGGCGCGCGCGCTCGGCGTCGAGCGTCGCGACATCGACGATGCGCAGATCGTGGAGCGTTGCATCGCCGCCTTGGTCTTCGAGGGTCGTGCGCTGGTCGCCTCCGGTATCGCAGCCACTTCCGCCGACATCGACACGGTGTGGGTGAACGGCTATGGATTTCCCCGCTTCCGTGGCGGGCCGATGCATCACGCCGGCCGCGCGGCCGAGCATCCACCTGAAGGACGATGACATGGACCTCTCGAACCCGAATGCCTTGGATCTCTTCGACATCCGCTCCTCGCTTTCCGACGAGCAGCGGTCGGTGCAGGAGGCGGTCGCGCGCTTCGTCGACGGCGAGGTGTTGCCGGTCATCCGTCGCCACTTCGAGGCACACACCTTCCCGCGCGAGCTCATCGCCGGGATGGCCGACCTCGGCCTGCTCGGCTGTTCGCTGACGGGCTATGGCTGCGCGGGGATGGACGCCATCTCGTACGGATTGGTCTGCCAGGAGCTGGAGCGCGGCGATTCGGGCCTGCGCAGCTTCGTGTCCGTGCAGAGCTCGCTGTGCATGTATCCGATCCACGCGTATGGCAGCGAGGCGCAGCGCCAGAGGTTCCTGCCCGGGATGGCGCGCGGCGAGATCATCGGCTGCTTCGGCCTCACCGAGCCGCATGGCGGGTCCGATCCGTCCGACATGAAGACCCACGCCCGGCGCCGCGGCGATCACTGGGTGCTCAACGGCTCGAAGATGTGGATCACGAACGCGCCGATCGCGGACGTCGCCATCGTATGGGCGCGCACCGACGAGGGCGTGCGGGGGTTCCTGGTCGAGCGCGGCATGAAGGGGTTCACGACGTCCGAGATCGGGGACAAGTTCAGCTTGCGCGCATCAGCCACCGGGGCGCTGTTCTTCCAGGACGTCGTCGTGCCTGCCGACAACCTGTTGCCCGGCACGTCGGTCGGGATCAAGGCGCCGCTGTCCTGCCTGACGCAGGCCCGCTACGGCATCACGTGGGGCGTGATCGGCGCGGCACAGGCCTGCCTCGACGAGGCGCTGCGATATACGCAGACGCGGATACTGTTCAAGCGCCCGCTGGCGGCCAACCAAGCCATCCAGATCCGCCTTGCCGAGATGGCCCGCCGGATCACGACCGCGCAGTTGCTGTCCTTGCAGCTCGGGCGGCTGAAGGATGCCGGTCGGATGAAACCGGTACAGGTCTCGGTCGCCAAGTGGCACAACTGCAGGATCGCCATCGACATCGCGCGTGACGCGCGCGACATGCTGGGGGGGTCCGGCATCAGCGCCGAGTACGTGCCGATCAGGCACGCGATGAACTTGGAGAGCGTGATCACCTATGAGGGGACCGAGACGGTCCATCAGCTCGTGGTGGGTCGGGAGCTCACCGGCATCAACGCGTTCTGACCCCTCAGTCGCCCTCCAGCACGCCCTCAAGGTGCCGCCGGGCGGCCTCGCCCAGTCGGGCGTCGAAGGTGACGAGCGGGGCCTCGAGCCGTTCGGCGAGCCAGAGGTAGGCGGCGTCGTAGGGCGTGATCCCATAGCGCTGCGCGAGCTCGAGCGCGGCGGCGGCGGGGACGGGGTGGCGGTCGGCGACGAGCTCGCCGAAGACCTGCATCGCACGGTCCACCGTCGCGGCATCGCGGCCTTCGCGACGCATCTTCCTCAAGGCGGCGTTCGTGAACTCGAGATCGAGCAGATGGGGCGCGGAGATGAGGCGCCCCCGCAGTCGCTCGGCGGCCACCTCCCAGTGCCGTTCCTCGAACAGGAGCGCGATCACCACCGAGGCGTCGGCGACGACGCGTGGCCGTCTCGCATAGGCGGCGGGCGACTCCGCCACATGGAGCCGCGGCGTGCCGCTGCGCTGCGGCGCGCCGGTCAGCATTCGCCCGCGCGCTCGTCCCGGTCGCGACGGATGAACTCGACCGAGCTTTCGGTGCCACCGGGGAACAGGCCCTTCACCCGCTTGACGGCCTCCTCGACGGTGATCGGGTTGCGGGTGACGAGCGGCTCGAGGCCACTACCGTAACCGCGGCGCGCGGCCTCCGTCAGCACCGCCATGAGCTCACCTTGCAGTGAACGGTGGTTGCGGACGGCGCGTTCGCGCAGCGCTTGGGCGATGTCGTCGGGCACGTTCTTGATGGAGAAGTTGACGGGCATGATGGTTCCGAAACGAATCTACTGGAACCATTTTACAACCGCCTTATCGGTGAGTCTAGGTCCATTACTGTGCTTTTAGACGCGAAATACGGCTTGATTGTTCCAAAAATGACGTTCTCAGCGGGTCTGGGTGCGGTTCGAGGACCTGGCGAAGGGCTCCTATGCCGGCGGACGGGAGAGCGACCCGGACACTTGGCAGGTGCTCATCGGGCAGCTGACGATGCGGAATACGGACAGCGCCGACAGCCGTGAGAAACTCGGAGCAGATGTGTCGTTGGCGGCGATCGAGAAGCGTTGAGCTGTCGTCATGCAGGAGGGACAAGCATGTCAGATCAGATGCGTGAGGCGATGAAATACGGTTTCTGTATGGGCGTCGGCATGGGCCTCGGAACGGCGGTATATGACCTGTTGACAGGCAGTCTCGGCGTCGAAACGGCCTATCGAGCCACATTCATCGGCATACTCTGCACCGTCGCGTTCTGGGTGTACTTCTGGGTCTTCCCAATAAAGAAATCACCCAGCTGACAGATCTGTAAATGACTTTGTCCTTCGCCGTGGACGAGAAGCGCGGTAACGTCATCGCTTACGCCGCAGTACGCCAACGACCGGGACCCGCACATCAACTGGTACGGGATCGAGCCCTAAACGCCTCGGCGCCGTTCGCCTGATAGGCGTACCGCATACCGAAGATGATGACAACGGTGTCGTTCCGGAGATCTGTGGCCAGTCGGCGGCTGTCCCAGAAATACATCGCAACCCTTATATTTTGACCGATTCCTGCATCAGTACGGAAATGACCCCTGCGAACGGACCTCGACCTGTCTCCGGTCTCGTCATCCACAAGATCATCTCCGATGTCGACGGCAGTCTCTCGTGTTGACCGCTTGCGGTGGTCACAGCGCGCAACCTGCACGCTATCATCCAAGAATGATCCGCCGCCTGACCGCCACGCCTATCGGTGCACCTGAGATCTACCGTGTTGCGCCCGAAAAGCGCCTCGTCGGCGATCCAGAGCAGCGGCTCTGGTTGCAGTACACCGACGCTAGCGGCCAGTTCTACACCGGCGTCTGGGAGAGCGACCCGGGCACTTGGCGCATCCGCTATACAGAGGTCGAGTACTGCCGCATCCTCTCGGGGCGGAGCCGGATCACTGCCGCCGACGGCGCGGTGACGGAGGTCGGCCCCGGCGATGAGTTCGTGATCCCGAGCGGGTTCGAGGGTACCTGGCAGGTGCTCGAGCGGACCCGCAAGACCTTCGTCATCCATGAGGCCCCGCCATGACCCTGACCCTCCGCCCCCTCTTCGCGCTCGCGATCGTCCTGTCGGTCGCCGCCTGCACCGGCCCCGCGGCGGATGTCCCGCCGCCTCCGCCCCCGGCCGCGGCGGCACCCGCGCCCTTGCCGGCTGAGGCCACCGAGCCGGTCGCGGCCGCTCCGGCCTCCACCGCGCCCGTCGCCACCGACCGGCTCACGGTCTATCAGTCGCTCGGCCGCAGGCAGTGCGAAGCCGGTGGTGAGACGCCCGAGACCCTCGCGGCGCGACTCAAGGCTGCGGGCGTCGAGGCGACGCCGGCCGGCTGCGCCAACGACGGCATGATGTACGCCGCAGTGTGCGGTGGGGGTGACGGGGTCCTCGGCCTCGTCGACATCGCCGCCGCGGATGCGGCCGCGGCCGCGAAGGCCGGGTTCCGGCCGTTCAGCGACCTGCCTGATGCCAGCCGTCAGCCCTGCCCCGGCACGCCGGAGGCGCCGCAGAAGAAATGACCGCCGTGATCCTGCCTTCGCTGCCTGTCGGTGAGCGCGTCGGCATCGCCTTCTCGGGCGGCCTCGACACGAGCGCCGCGGTCCACTGGATGCGCGCGCGCGGCGCACGGCCCTGCGCCTACACCGCCGACCTCGGGCAGCCGGACGAGGCGGACCCTGCCGCGATCCCGGAAAAGGCCCTCGCGCTCGGTGCCGAGATCGCGCGCCTGGTCGATTGCCGGGCCGCGCTCGTCGCCGAAGGTCTCGCCGCCATCCAGTGCGGCGCGTTCCACATCACGACCGCGGGCGCCACCTACTTCAACACCACGCCGCTCGGCCGTGCGGTCACGGGCACGATGCTGGTGCGCGCGATGCGCGAGGACGGCGTCGACATCTGGGGCGACGGCAGCACGCACAAGGGCAACGACATCGAGCGCTTCCATCGCTACGGGCTGCTCGCCAATCCGCAGCTGCGGATCTACAAGCCCTGGCTCGACCAGCGCTTCATCGACGAGCTCGGCGGCCGGCGCGAGATGTCCGAATACCTGCGCGCCGCGGGCCTCGATTACAAGATGAGCGTCGAGAAGGCGTATTCGACAGACTCGAACCTGCTCGGCGCGACCCACGAAGCCAAGGACCTCGAGTTCCTCGACCGCGGCATCGACATCGTGCAGCCGATCATGGGCGTCGCGTTCTGGCGCGACGAGGTCGCGGTGCCGCGGGAGCGCGTGGCGGTGCGCTTCGAGGCGGGCCGGCCGGTCGCGCTCAACGGCCAGACCTTCGAGGACGAGCTCGCGCTCTTCCTCGAGGCCAACCGCATCGGCGGTCGCCATGGCCTCGGCATGAGCGACCAGATCGAGAACCGCATCATCGAGGCCAAGAGCCGCGGCATCTACGAGGCGCCCGGCATGGCGCTGCTGCAAATCGCGTATGAACGCCTCGCCACCGCTATCCACAACGAAGACACGCTCGAGCAGTACCGCGCCAACGGCCGGCGCATCGGGCGCCTGCTCTACCAAGGCCGTTGGTTCGATCCGCAGTGCTTGATGCTGCGCGAGAGCGCGCAGCGCTGGGTCGCGCGCGCCATCACCGGCGAGGTCACGCTCGAGCTGCGCTGCGGCAACGACTGGTCGATCCTCGACACCACCGGCCCGCATCTCGCCTACCACCCCGAGCGCCTGACGATGGAGAAGGGCGAGGGGATGTTCACGCCGCAGGACCGCATCGGCCAACTGACGATGCGCGGCATGGACATCGCCGACACGCGCGAGAAGCTCGGCGTGTACGCCGACGCCGGGCTGCTGAGCGGCGGCGGCGACCTGCCGAAGCTCGAGGGGAAGTGAACGCTTCAGTCATCGTCTGCGGCAGCCTCAACATGGACCTGGTCGCGCGCGTGGATCATCTGCCGCGCCCCGGCGAGACCGTCGTCGGTGCGTCGTTGCAGCGGCTGCCGGGCGGGAAGGGGCTCAACCAGGCGGTCGCGGCGGCGCGCATGGGCGCTGCGGTCGCGATGGTCGGCGCGCGCGGCGACGATGCGGACGGTGCCACGCTCGCCGCGCTGCTGGCGTCGGAGGGCATCGACACGCGCGATCTGCGGGTGCGCGATCCGCGTGCGATGCCCGATGCCCACACGGGCCTCGCGCAGGTGATCGTCGCCGCCGACGGCGAGAACAGCATCGTGGTGCACGGCGGCGCGAACCTGACGCTCACGGCCGAGGAAGTGGGCGCAGCGTTCGCGGTGCCCTCGTCGGCGACATCAGGGCAAGAGGCATCAACGACGACCGAGCCGCTGCAGGCCGGGCCGACGCAGGTCCCAGGGGTGCGGGTCGCGCCGGTGCGGGTCGCGCTCGCACAGCTCGAGACGCCGCTCGTCGCCGTCGCTGCATTTTTCGAGTTCGCCCGCGATGCCGGCGTGCGCACGATCCTCAACCCGGCGCCCGCGGTCGCGGATGCGCTGCCGCTGCTCGCCGACGTGGATCTGGTCGTGCTCAACGAGACCGAACTTGCGGCCTTCTCGGCGGCGGTCGCGCGCGACGCCGGTGCAGACGGGATCCGCTTCGCGCGGCCGGTCGATGCTGCGATGGTGTTGTTGCAGGGCCGCTGTCAGGGCGTGATCGTCACGCTCGGCGCCGAGGGCGTCTGGCTCGTCACCGGGGAGGATGCGGTGCACTTCCCGGCACCGGCGGTCACGGTGGTCGATACGACCGGCGCCGGGGACTGTTTCTGCGGGGTCCTCGCCGCGGGTCTCGCCCAAGGGCTCGACCTCGAGGCTGCCATCACGCGCGCGGTCGCCGCCGCCAGTCTCGCGGTCACGCGGATCGGCGCAGCGGTGTCGATGCCCATGGCGGGGGAGCTTTGATCCGCGGCCGGATCGCCGTGGCGACGCGCGTTTGCAGTTCGAGCCGAGGCATGTCGACCAGATCGCGCTTCAGTTCGCGGATCACCCGCTGTCGGACCATGTCCGGCAGCCGCTCGCGAACTTCGGACAGGAACCTCGGGGCGATGACCAAGACGAAGCGGTCGTGGGGATGGGCATGCGCGTCTGTCGTGAGGCGCTCGGCCAAGATCCGCGCGAACTGCTCCATCGCATGCTGCTTGGGGGCGCGGCGCGGTTGGAGCGCAGTGCGCCGCGCACCGTCGCCCTGACGCGACATCACGCGGCCCGGCGCGTCGGCACCGAGGTCACGATCGTGCTTGCCGGTGTAAGGGTTCGCGAGCGACTCCATGTGGCGCAAGGATCCGCCGGGCGAGTCGAGCTCGAAGAACTTGGCGTGGGCGGTATCGGCGACGAGGACGCGGTAGCCGGGCATGGGGGTCTCCTGTCGAGGTGGGTCGAGGCAAGGTATGCTCGCTGCCCCCGCCGATCGTGCGGAATCCGTACAAATACCACCCCGTGCCCGACAAACTCTTCCTCACCGCCGACGCCTTGCTCGCCGACTCGTTCGCGCTCGGTGCGCGCGTGCTGCAAAGCGGGTTCCGTCCGACCTTCCTCGCGGCGCTGTGGCGGGGCGGGGCGCCGGTCGGCATCGCGGTGCAGGAGCTGCTCGAGCACCACGGCGTGCCCTGCGACCACATCGCCGTGCGCACCTCCTCCTATACCGGCATCGACCAGCCGCAGAAGACGGTGCGCGTCCATGCCATGGACTACCTGGTCTCGCACATCGGCCCGGACGACCGCCTGCTCGTCATCGACGATGTCTTCGATTCGGGGCGCAGCCTCGAGGCCGTGATCGACGAGCTGCAGCGCCGCTGCGGCGAGCGTGCGCCGCGCGAGGTCCGCATCGCCACCGTCTGGTACAAGCCGGCGCGCAACCGCAGCCGCCTCGTGCCGGATTTCTTCGTCCATGAGACCGACCGTTGGCTGGTGTTCCCGCACGAGTTGCAGGGCCTGACCGACGCGGAGATCCGGGCGCACAAGCCGGCCGCGGCGGCTGCCGCGCTGTCCGGCATCGCGCCGCCCGGTATACTGGGCGAGCCATGAAGCACACTTTCCAGTCGCTCATCTTCGCGCTGCAGAAGTACTGGTCCGACCAGGGCTGCGTGGTGCTGCAGCCCTACGACATGGAAGTCGGCGCCGGCACCTTCCACACCGCCACTTTCCTGCGCGCGGTCGGGCCCGAGCCTTGGAGTGCGGCCTACGTGCAGCCCTCGCGTCGCCCCACCGACGGCCGCTACGGCGACAATCCGTTCCGTCTGCAGCGCTACTACCAGTTCCAGGTGGTGATGAAGCCGTCGCCGCTCGACATCCTCGACCTCTACATCGGCTCGCTCAAGATGCTCGGCTTCGACCCGCTGGTGCACGACATCCGCTTCGTCGAGGACAACTGGGAGTCGCCGACGCTCGGCGCTTGGGGCCTTGGTTGGGAGGTGTGGCTCAACGGCATGGAGGTCACGCAGTTCACCTACTTCCAGCAGGTGGGCGGCATCGACTGCAAGCCCGTGACCGGCGAGATCACCTACGGGCTCGAGCGCCTCGCGATGTACCTGCAGGGCGTCGACAGCGTCTACGACATCGTCTGGACGGACGGGCCGCGCGGCAAGATCACCTATCGCGATGTCTACCACCAGAACGAGGTCGAGCAGTCGAAGTACAACTTCGAGCATGCCGACACCGCCGTGCTGTTCCGGCATTTCGACGAACACGAGGCCATCTGCCAGAAGCTGCTCGAAGCGAAGCTCGGGCTGCCCGCCTACGAGCAGATGCTCAAGGCCTCCCATACCTTCAACCTGCTCGACGCCCGCCGCGCCATCTCGGTGACCGAGCGTCAGCGGTTCATCCTGCGCGTGCGCACGCTGGCACGCGGCGTGGCGCAGGCCTACCACGATGCGCGCGAGGCGCTCGGCTTCCCGATGCTGCAGGACGACGCGCGATGACCGCCGTACGCGACTTCCTCTTCGAGCTCGGCACCGAGGAACTGCCGCCGCTCGCGCTGCCGGAGCTCGAGCGTTCGCTCGCCGAGGGCATCACCGCGGGGCTCGCCGCGGCGGGTCTCGCGCACGGCGCGACGAACTCCTACGCCGCGCCGCGCCGGCTCGCCGTGCTCGTGCGCGCGCTGCCGACGACGCAGCCCGAACAGCAGCTCAAGCGCCGCGGTCCGCCGGTCAGCGCCGCGTTCGACAAGCAGGGCGCGCCGACGCGCGCCGCCACGGCGTTCGCCGAGAGCTGCGGTGTCGCGCTCGAGGCGCTCGGCCGCGTCACCGAGGGCAAGGGCGAGTTCCTGTTCTTCGAGGGCAGCAAGCCGGGCGCGGCCACCGCGACGCTGCTGCCCGGCATCGTGCAGGCGGCGCTCGATGCGCTGCCGATCCCGAAACGCATGCGCTGGGGCGCGAGCGAGGCCGAGTTCGTGCGCCCCGTGCACTGGGTGCTGATGCGCTTGGGCGACGAGGTGCTGCCTGCGAGGCTGCTCGACACCGATGCGGGTGCGACGACGCGCGGCCATCGCTTCCATGCGCCGCAAGCCTTGGAGGTGCCCGCGCCCGCCGACTACGCAGAGGTGCTGCGCGAGCAGGGCTTCGTCATCGCCGATTTCGCGGAACGCCGCGAGCGCATCCGCGAGGCCGTGACGGCCCGCGCCACGGCGCTCGGCGGCCGTGCGGTGATGGACGATGCGCTGCTCGATGAGGTCACCGCGCTCGTCGAATGGCCGGTGGCGGTCGAGGGCGGTTTCGAGCCGCATTTTCTCGAGCTGCCGCGCGAAGTGCTGCTCTGCACCCTCCAGGAACACCAGCGCTACTTCGCGGTGGAGGACGCCCAAGGCGCGCTGCTGCCGCTCTTCATCACGGTGAGCAATATCGAGAGCCGCGAGCCCGCGCGGGTGCGCGAGGGCAACGAGCGCGTGGTGCGCCCGCGGCTCTCCGATGCCGCGTTCTTCCAGGCGCAGGACCGGCGCAAGCCGCTGGCCGAGACCCGCGCGGGTCTCGACGCCGTCACCTTCCAGGCCAAGCTCGGCTCGATCGGCGACAAGGTCCGCCGTGTCGGTGCGCTGGCCGCGACGCTCGCGCCGCAACTGGGTGCGGACGGCGCGCTCGTCGCGCGCGCCGCCGAGCTCTGCAAGTGCGACCTGCTGTCCGCGATGGTCGGCGAGTTCCCCGAACTGCAGGGCACGATGGGCGCCTACCATGCGGCGGCCGACGGCGAGCACGCCGAGGTCGTGGCCGCGATCCGCGAGCATTACCAGCCGCGCGGCGCGGGCGACGCGCTGCCCACGACCGCCACCGGCACCACGCTCGCGCTCGCCGACCGCCTCGACACGCTCGCCGGCATCTTCGGCATCGGCCAGAAGCCGAGCGGCACCAAAGACCCCTTCGCGCTGCGCCGCGCCGCCATCGGCGTGCTGCGCATCCTGCTCGAGCAGCGGCGCGACCTCGACGTGGGGGCGCTCGTCGACGCCGCCGTCGCGCTGCAACCCGTGAAGACGGCGACCACCGCCGCCGAAGTGCGCGAGTTCGTGCTCGAACGCCTGCGCGCCCATGCTCTCGAGGCCGGGCACCCCGCCGAGGCCTTCGACGCCGCGCTCGCGAGCGGTTCGACCCGGCCGCTCGACCTCATGGCGCGGCTCGAGGCGCTTGCAGCCTTCCGACGCTTGCCGGAGGCCGAGACCTTGGCGGCCGCGAACAAGCGCATCGCCAACATCCTTCGCAAATCGGACATCGGCAGCGTGCCCACGCGCACCGACGTGACGCTGTTGCGGGAGGACGCTGAACGCAACCTGCATTCGGCGATCGAGGCCATGGCACCCTCGGTCACTGCCGCGCTGCAGGCAGGGCGCTACAATGACGCCCTCACGCAACTGGCAGGCTTGCGGCCCGCGGTCGATTCGTTCTTCACTGACGTGATGGTGAACGACCCCGACCCCTCGTTGCGGGCCAACCGGCTTGCGCTGGTCAGCCGGGTGCGTGAGCTGTTCTCGGGCGTCGCGGACCTGTCGCGCCTGCCCGGCTGACCGCACCGACGCCGCCACCAAAGACACACCGACCAGGAGTCCCCGACATGAACCTCTCCCGCAACCTCCGCGCCCTGATCCTCGCCGGCACCGCCGCGCTCGCGCTCGGCGCCTGCGCCACCACCAGCGGTCCCACGGTGCGCGTCGACGCCGATCCCACGGCGAACATGGCGTCCTACGGCACCTACTCCTTCTTCGAGCCGTTCGGCACCGACCGTTCGGGCGCCGCGACGCCGCTCGGCAACACCGTCAAGCAGGCGCTGCGCCGCGAGATGGATGTCCGCGGCCTGCGCTATGTGGAGTCGGGCGGCGACCTGCTGGTCAACGCGGCCATCAAGAGTTCGGAGAAGACCGACGTCTCGACGATGTCCGTGCCCGACCCGTACTTCGGCTACCGCTACGGCCGCTACAGCCCCTGGGTCGGCTACAACCAGGAGACCATCGTCCGCCAGTACACCGAGGGCACCCTGACCATCGACCTCGTCGACCGCGCGCGCAAGCAGCTCGTCTGGAGCGGCGCCGCGTTCGGCCGTGTCACCGACAAGGTGCGCAACAACCCGCAGGGCGCCGTCGACACCGCTGTCCGCGAGATCTTCGCCCGCTATCCGAAGGCCGCAGTCCAATAAGCCACGCCGCACCCCATCACGTGCCCACGGATGGGCTGACGGGCATGTGGATCCGTTCCGTCGTGTTCACCGCGTTCATGTTCGCCTGGACGCTGGCGTTCGCGATCCTCTTCGTCTGCGTCTCGTGGCTGCTGCCGCTGCCGCGGCGGTTCGGCCTCGCCGCCTGGTATGCCGACATCATGCTGCGTGCGCTGCGCGCCATCTGTGGGCTCGAGCATCGCGTCGAAGGCCTCGCCAACCTCCCTGACGCGCCCCATGTCGCGCTCTGGAAGCATGCCTCGGCGTGGGAGACCTTCGCGCAGTTCCTGATCGGCCCGCCGAAGGTCATCGTCCTGAAGCGGGAATTGATGTACATCCCGTTCTTCGGCTGGGGGCTGTGGCAATTGCGTTCCATCGCCGTCGACCGTGGCGCGGGCGCCTCGGCCGTGAACCAGGTCGTGAACCAAGGCACGGCGCGGCTGCACGAAGGCCTCTCGACACTGATCTTCCCCGAGGGCACGCGGGTGGCCGCGGGCGAGACGCGGCGCTACGGCGTGAGCGGCGCCCTGCTCGCGAGCCGCGCGGGTTGCCTCGTGGTGCCGGTCGCTCACGACGCGGGGTTTTATTGGCCGCGCCGCGGCCTGCTCAAGAAGCCCGGCACCATCACCGTGGTCATCGGCCCGCCCATCGCGGCGGCGGGCCGCGATCCGCGCGAGATCAACGACGAGGCGCAGGCCTGGATCGAATCGACGATCGCGCGGCTGCGGGCCGGGGGCTGAGGGCGACGGTCGCTGAGGGCGACGGTCGCCGCCGTCACCAATACGGCCCCAGGAACAGGTAGACGGCGCTGCCGTAGCCCTCGGTGCGCCCCACGGCGAGATAGGCCGGTCCGAGGGCGGTGTCGATGGACAGGAAGCTGCTGCCCGCGAACCGCAGCTGCGACAGCGACATCGACTCCCTCGCCGTGAACGCCTCGCCGGCCTCCAAAGAAAATCCCCAGCGCACGTCGCCGCCCAAGCCGCTCGGCAAGCGGCCGAGCCGCTTGGCGAGCACGACGCGCCCGAACAGCATGCTGTTGCCGCTCACCGACTCCGTCGGCGCGCCGGAGAGCCGCAGGAAGCCGCCGAGCTCGAGCGGTGCGATGCCGCGCCGCCCCTCCGACCATTCCGCGAGCACGTGACCGCCCCAGTCGCCGGTGCTGAACGCACCCAAGGCCTGCACCAGCGATTGGTCGAGACCGGTGGATGCCGCGCCACCGCCCGTCTGCTCGCGTCGCGCCCGCAGCAGGTAGCCACGGGTCGGGAAGGCAAGCGGTTCCAGGGTGTCGACGAGGAGTTCGCCGAACACTGTCGTGTCGCGCACCCGTCCGTCGAACGTGCTCACCTCCGGGATGATGAGGCCACCCGACAGGTCGCGGCGGCGCACGCCGATGCGCGCTTCGCCGATCCGGCCGAGCGTACGACCGACGGCGAGCGCGGCCTCCTTGCCGGAGACGCCGACCCGAGCCGCCCGCAACCCGTCTTCGTAGAGGTTGAACGACTCGCTGACGTAGCCGATCGCGGCCGCGCTGAACCACGGCGACCCCGCGCCGAGCGGCTGCCACCATTCGGTGTACAGCGAGCGCGAGGAGCCGATGCTGGCGAAGCTGCGCAGCTCGCCCTGCCAATCATTGAGGGGCGAGAACACGTGCAGCGCGCTCACCGTGAACTCGTTCTCGTCGTCGAAGTCGCTGCTGAAGGTCAGGCCGAATCGCAGGCGGCTGCGCCGACCCGAGCCGTAGACGGGCGTCAGCACGACATCGCGCGTCAGTCCGGCGTCTCGCAGCGCGATGTCCACGCGCTCGAACTCGCCGCGTCCGTAGAGGCGTTCAGCGGCCGCTTGCACGTCCTCGAGGTCGGCGGGATCGCCCGGACGCAAGCCGGCCTCGGCCGCCAAGGCCTTGGCGGCGACTGGGGTGATGCCGCGGATCTCGAGACTCCCGAGCCGTGGCGCCTCGTCCTGTCCGGACGTCGCGCGCGCCGGCCCGCCGCGCCGCGCCTCGTGCGCGAGATAGGCGTCCGGTGCCACGCCGAGCGCGGCCAGTGCCGCCGCGACGCCCTCTGCTGCCGCTTCGCCGGCGGCCAGCGCATCCTCGGCCGCGGCGAAGTCCGTGAACCCGATGCCGTCCATTCGCGGGGTGATCAGGATGTCGCGCGGCCCGAGCGCTGCGAGGGAGGCTCGGACGTTCTGGTCGATCAGGATCTTGATCATCTGGTCGGTGATGCCGAAGGCCGACGCGAGCTTCTGCTCGTCCGACAGGGGCGTGCCGACGTTCACGGCGATGATGATCTCGGCACCCATCGCGCGAGCGATCTCCACCGGCAGGTTGCGCATCAGCCCGCCATCGACCAGCAAGCGGCCGTCCACCCGCAGCGGCGCGAAGAGGCCGGGCACCGACATCGACGACCGTACCGCCGACACGAGCGGTGCGCCACCCATCTCCACCAGTTCGCCGAGCTTGAGGTCGGTCGCCACGGCATTGAAGGGGACGGGGAGCGAACGCCCAGGCCGCTCGTCCGCACCCTCCGGGAGCAACCGCAGCAACGTCGCCTCGAGCACCTGGTTTCCGGCCACGGCGTCCGGCAGCCGCAGCCGCGCGCCTTCGAGCCCGACCTGCAGGCGCGAGGGGATCATCAGGTCGTCCGTGCGCCGACGCAGCGGCAGGCGGTTGCGCGGGGGGCGACCCGCGAGCACCGCCTCCCAATCGGTATCGTGCGCGAATGCCCGCAACTCCTCCGGTGAACGGCCGGCGGCGTAGGCTGCGCCCACCACGGCGCCCATGCTCGTGCCCACGACGAGGTCCACCGGCACCCGCAGGCGTTCCAGGGTGCGCAGCACGCCCACATGGGCGATGCCGCGGGCGCCGCCGCCCGAGAGCACGAGTCCGATGCGGGGCCTTTGGGCAGCGGCGGCCTCGAGCGAGATCGGGGGTGCGGGGTCGGCCGCCTCCGCGCTGTGGCCGCTCAAAGGCCATGCCGCAAGCAGCCCGGGGAGCACGACGGCGCAGAGGCGTCGGATCTGCCGACCGACGGATCGCCCCGTCGGTCGCAGGGCAGGTGGCCGATCCGGGGTACTTTTGTTTTGCAGGGTTATCCCGTCCCCATGTGCTGCCTATAATGCGCGCCGATACGACGCGCATTTTGCGTCTTTCCATCCGACGAGGCCACCGCCCATGACCCCCCGTATCGCACTCGGTTGCGCGCTGCTCGCGACGCTGTCGGCCTGCAGCAAGGCGCCGCCCGCGCCGCCCGCGCGGCCGCCCGAGGTGACCGTGTTCACTGTCGCAGCCGGCGCCACCGAGCTCTCCACGGATATCGTCAGCGAGGTGCGCGCGTTCCGGGAGGTCGAGCTGCGGCCGCGCGTCTCGGGGCTGGTCACCCACATCGATTTCTCGCCCGGCCAAAAGGTCAAGGAAGGCGACCGCCTGTTCCGCATCGACCCACGCGTCTTCGAGGAGAGTGTGATCAACGCGCGCGCGAACCTCGCCGAGGCCGAGGCGAACTTGGTGCGTGTGCAGCAGGACATCTCGCGCTACGAGCCGCTGCTGCCTGACAACGCGATCCCGCGACAGGTCTACGATCAGGCCGTCGCGCAGGAGAAGCAGCTGCGCGCCGTCGTCACCTCGCGTCGTGCGGGCGTCGCCACCGCCGAGCTCGAGCGCGGCTACGCGGAGGTGCGCTCGCCCATCACCGGCCGCATCGGACTGCAGCGGGTCGAGGTCGGCGCGCTCGCCTCGGCGGGCCAGACCGTGCTCGCCACCGTCTCGACGCTCGACCCGGTCGCGGTCTACTTCAACGTCTCCGAGCGCGACTACCTCGCGTTCGCACGCCGCCAGCAGGAGGCGCGTGCGGCCGGTCGGGCGCCTGCCGACCGCGCCATCCAGCTGTTGCTGCCGGACGGCAGCCTGCATCCGCACCCGGGCAGCATCGACTTCGCCGACCGTGCGATCGCCTCGGGCACCGGCACGCTCGCGCTGCGCGCGATCTTCCCGAACCCCGACCAGCTGCTGCGCCCCGGCATGAACGCCCGCGTGCGGGTCGTCTACGACGTCGCGCAGGACGCGCTGCTGGTGCCGCAGCGCGCCGTCACCGAGCTCCTCGGCAAATATTTCCTGAGCGTGGTGGGCGAGGGCGACAAGGTCGAGCAGCGGCCGGTCATGCCCGGTCCGCGCGTCGGCGACCGTTGGCTCATCGAGTCTGGCCTCAAGCCCGGCGACCGCGTGATCGTCGATGGCCTGCAGTCGGTGCGCCCGGGCATGGTCGTGCTGACGCGTCCGCTCGAGGGCTGAGCCCGCCATGGCCAAATTCTTCGTCGACCGGCCGGTGATGGCGATCGTCTCGGCGATCGTGATGGTGCTCGTGGGCCTGATCGCAGGGACCAGCCTGCCCATCGCCCAGTACCCGCAGATCACGCTGCCTACGGTGCGCGTCTCCGCGTTCTACCCGGGCGCGAGCGCCCTGGTGGTCGAGGAGTCGTTGGCGCAGCCCATCGAGGAGCAGGTCAACGGCGTCGAGGGCATGACCTACATGTCCTCGAGCTCTTCGGGCGACGGCGCCTACAACCTCGACGTCACCTTCGGCCTCGACGTCGATCCGGACATCGCCGCCGTGCAGGTGCAGAACCGCGCCTCGCAGGCGAATGCGCGCCTGCCCACCGAAGCATTGAACGCCGGCGTGATCACGCGCAAGCAGACGCCCGACACCCTGATGTACGCGGCGCTGGTATCGCCGAAGGGCACCTACGACGAGCTCTTCCTCACCAACTACGCGAGCCTCAACCTCATCGAGGCGCTCAAGCGCGTGAAGGGCGTGGGCAACGTCACGCTGTTCGGCGCCGAGTTCGGCATGCGGCTGTGGCTCAAACCCGACCGCATGGCCTCGCTCGGGGTGACGCCGAACGACGTCTACCGCGCCGTCACCGAGCAGAACGTCCAGTCGCCCGCGGGTCAGGTCGGCAAGCTGCCGGCGCCCGCCACGCAGCAGTTCCAGTACACCGTACAGGTACAGGGACGGCTGCGCGAGGTCGCGGAGTTCGAGGACATCATCATCCGCGCGAACCCGGACGGTTCGTCGATCCGCATCCGCGATGTCGCCCGCGTCGAGCTCGGCGCCAAGGATTATTCCTTCCAGGCGCGGCTCGACGGCCGCCCGGCTGCGGCGTTCTCCGTCAACCTCACCCCTGACGCAAGCGCGATCGAGACCGCCGATCTCATCAAGGCCCGCCTGAAGGAGCTGTCGGCGTCCTTCCCCGACGACCTCGCCTACGAAGTGGTGTTCGACAACACCGTGTTCGTGAAGTCCTCGCTCGAGGAGGTGGTGCACACCTTCGTCGAGGCGTTGGTGCTGGTGCTCATCGTCGTGTTCCTGTTCCTGCAGAGCTGGCGCGCGACGCTCATCCCCATGCTCGCGGTGCCGGTGTCGCTGATCGCCACCCTCGGCGCCTTCGCGTTGCTCGGCTTCACCATCAACACGCTGACGCTGTTCGGCATGGTGCTCGCGATCGGCATCGTGGTCGACGATGCCATCGTGGTGGTCGAGGCCGCCGAGCACCATATGGCGCACGGCAAGCTCGGGCCGCGCGAGGCCACGCTCAAGGCCATGGACGAGGTCACCGGGCCGGTCATCGCCATCGCGCTCATCCTGGCCGCGGTGTTCGTGCCGGTCGCGTTCCTTGGCGGCATCGCGGGCGTGATGTACCAGCAGTTCGCCATCACGGTGGCGGTCTCGACGATGTTCTCGGCGGTCGTGGCCCTCACGCTCACGCCAGCGCTCTGTGCATTGCTGCTCCGCCCCAAGTCCGAGGATCGCAGCGGCCTCTTGGCGCGGTTCTTCGACGCCTTCAACCGCGTGTTCGACCGTATCACCGCCGGCTACGGCGAGCGGGTACAGCGCCTCGCGCGCCGTCTGGTGCCGGCGCTTGCGGTGCTGGTGGTGCTCATCGGCGCGGCCTTCATGCTCATGTCCCGTGTGCCGGGCGCGTTCGTGCCGCCGGAGGACCAGGGCTATTTCCTCGGCAGCGTGCAGTTGCCCGAGGCCGCCTCGATGAACCGCACCATCGCCGCCACGGAGAAGGTCGATGCGGTGCTCGCCGCCCAGCCGGGCGTCGAGAAGCGGCTCATGATCAACGGCTACAACATGTTGACGGGCGCGGTGCAGTCGAACAGCGCGTTGTTCGTGGCCGTGCTCGAGCCTTGGGAGGAGCGCACGACGCCGGAGAAGGGCCTGCGCGCCATCATGCAGGGTGTCTACGCCAAGGCGGCCGAGGTGCGTGAGGCCTCGACGCTGGTCTTCAACCCGCCGCCCATCCCGGGGCTCGGGACCTCGGGCGGGTTCAGCCTCAAGGTGCAGGACCGCATGGGCAGCTCGCCGCTCGAGCTCGCGCGTGTGGCGAACGAGTTCATCGCCGCCGCGCGCCAGCGCCCCGAGATCGGCATGCTCTACACCACCTTCAACCCGATGACGCCCGCTTACCAGCTCGAGATCGACCGCGAGACCGCCAAGAAGCTCGGCGTGCCGATCGGCGAGATCACGAGCGCGCTGCAGACCTTCCTCGGCGGCGTGCCCATCAACGATTTCGCGCGCTTCGGTCGTACCTACAAGGTCACCATGCAGGCCGAACCCGAGTTCCGCAGCGACATCCAGGGCGTCGGGCAGTTCCATGTGCGCAATGCCGACGGCCAGATGGTGCCGTTGTCGACGCTCGTGCAGCGTGTCGCCACCGCCGCGCCCACCGTCACGCAGCGCTACAACCTCTTCCGCACCGCCGATGTCGGCGGCAGCCCGGCGCCCGGCTACAGCTCGGGTCAGGCGATGCGCGCGCTCGAGGAGGTCGCCGCCGCGGTGCTGCCCGCCGGCTACGGCTACGAGTGGTCGGGCATCAGCAAGCAGGAAAAAGAATCCGCCGGCCAGGCGCCGATCATCTTCGGCCTCGCGCTGCTGTTCGTGTTCCTGTTCCTCGCCGCGCTCTACGAGAGCTGGGCCGTGCCGTTCGCGGTGCTGTTCGCCATCCCGCTCGGCGTGTTCGGCGCGATGCTGGGGCTCTGGGCGACGGGGCTCACCAACAACATCTACGCGCAGATCGGGCTGGTGTTGCTCATAGGCCTTGCCGCCAAGAACGCCATCCTCATCGTCGAGTTCGCCAAGATGCTGCGCGAGCAGGGACAGGATGCGGTGTCGGCTGCGGTCGGTGCCGCGAAGCTGCGCCTGCGTCCGATCATCATGACCTCCTTCGCGTTCATCTTGGGCGTCGTGCCGCTGATCCTCGCCTCGGGCGCGGGCGCCGCCTCGCGCATCTCGATGGGCATCACCGTGTTCAGCGGCATGCTGGCGGCGACGCTGCTCGCGATCTTCCTGGTGCCGGTATTGTTCGTGACGGTCGCCAAGCTGTCGGGCAACGCGGGCGAGCCGCCCGCGCCCTCCGCGCCGCCGCCCGACCCGACGCCTGAGACGCCGGTGGCACCCACATCGCCGGGCGCGGCGCCGGGCGCCCCGCTGGCCGCGGAGGCTGCGCCATGATCGGGCCGGCCCGGCCTGCGACGCCGCGTGTCGTCTTGCTGCTGCCCGTCCTCTTGGCGGGTGGCTGTGGTCTCTTGCCCCATGCGACCGTCGAACGCCCCGCGCTCGAACTGCCGGCGGCGTACCCGGGTCCGGTGGTGGCATCGCCATCGCCCGATGCCGCATCGTTCGGCGAGGCGGACTGGCGCACGGTGTTCACCGATCCCGGCTTGCAGTCGCTCATCGACGAGGCGCTCGCGCGCGGCCCGGACGGCCTGCTCGCCGCGGCGCAGGTGCGCGAGGCCGAGGCCTTGGCCACCGCCGCGGGCGCGCCCCGCTGGCCGTCGGCGAGTGCGACGGTCAACACCTCGCCGATCGCGCGCCTGCCGGGCGATGACGTCTCGTCCTCGTTCCTCGCCGGCATCGGCGTGTCCTGGGAACTCGATCTTTGGGGTCGCTACGCCCGCGCGAGCGATGCCGCGCGCGCCGACCTGCTCGCGCGGGTCGAGAACCGCAACGCCGTGCGCGCGTCGCTCGTGGCCTCGGTCGCGAACCTCTACTTCCAGCTCGCGGCGTTGCGCGAGACCGAAGAAGCGACGCGTCGCGTGGCCGAGAACCAGCGTCAGGCGCTGCGGCTCGTGCAGCGCAAGTCCGCGGCAGGCCTCGTCAGCGCCGCCGAGGAACGCCAACAGGAAAGCGCGCTCGCGGTCACCGAGGCGCGGCTGCCGACGATCAAGCGCCAGGTCGCAGCCACCGAGAACGCGCTCGCCGTGCTGCTCGGACGCATGCCGGGCAACGCGCGCTTCGAGACGCCGGGCACGCTGGTGCTGCCGGAGCGTGTGCCGGCCGGGTTGCCGTCGGCGTTGCTCGAGCGTCGGCCGGACCTGCGTGCCGCAGAGGCGCGGCTCGCCGCCGCCGATGCGCGCGTCGGCGAGGCCAAGGCCCGCTTCTTTCCGCAGATCTCGCTGACGGCGCTGCTGGGCGGCGTCAGCACGGACCTCGGAGAGGCGCTCACGGGCGACGGGGCGACCGTGGTCTCGCTCGGGCCGAACCTGCTGCAGCCGCTCTTCGCAGGCGGCGCGCTGCGCGCCAACCGCGACGTCGCGCTCGCGCGGCTCGAGCAGGCGGTGATCGGTTACCGTCGCACGGTGCTTGGCGCGTTCGGCGAGGTGTCCGACAGCCTCGTGGCCTACGAGACGAGCGCAGAGCTGCTCGCCATCCAGCGGCGCCGCGAGTACTCCACCTCGGAAGCGCTGCGCCTCGCCGAGATGCGCTTCAACGCCGGTCTCACCACTTTCCTGGAGGTGCTCGACGCGCAGCGCCAGTGGCTCGCCGCTGAGACCGATGCCGCGCAGGCGCTGCTCGAACAGCGCCAGGCTTTGGTGCGGCTCTATCTCTCGTTGGGCGGAGGATGGGAAGAGGCGCCCTGACGACCGGGGTCGATGGTGACGCCTGCGGGGCCACCCGCAGGCGCCGCGTCGCGTTGGCTTGGCCGGTCATCGTGTCGGCTTCACTGCTCGGGGCCTGTGCCGGTGCGCCCCGGATCGCGGAGTACCGCGAGGGGAGCTTGGCGGGCCTTCCGGCCATGGTCGATGGGCGCGCCGCGTTCCGTCAGGTCTTCTGTGACATCCATCGGCGTCTCGCCGATGAAGGTGGCACGGACGACCGGTGCGAGACGCTGCTCTGGCGTCTGAGCGACGAACCGACGACCCCCGCGGTGGCGGCGCTCGCGCTGCCGGCCAGTCCGCGGCCGCTGCGCTTCCTGCTCGTGACCGGCGCGTTCGATGATTGCTATGGCGACGAGGGACTGCCCTTCCATGAGGCGGCCCTCGCCCTGGCCGCCGCCGGCCATCGGCTCGACACCCTGCGACTGAGCGGCCGCTCGAGCGCCGAAGCCAATGCCGAGGCGCTGGCTCGCGATCTTGGGCCGAGGATCGACGGGGGTTCCGAGCGCCTCGTGCTCATCGGCTACTCGAAAGGCGTGGTCGACATCCTGCAGCTCCTTGCCGCGCATCCCGAAGTGGCAGGGCGCGTCGCCGCCGTGGTCGGCGTCGCCGGACCGGTGCAGGGCACGCCGCTGGCCGAGGCCGGAGCGGGGCTCTATGACGGCTTGCTGTCCCACGCGCTCGCCGGACGCTGCAGCCCGGGAGATGGCGGCGTCATCGACAGCCTGGTGCCCGAGGTCCGGCGCCGCGCGCTCGCCGCGCATCCGCTTCCCGAGGGGGTCCGGTTCTATTCTTTGATGGCGTTGCCGGAGTGGGACGTCGTCGCCGCGGGCCTGAAACCCTCCTGGCGCTGGCTCGCGCGGAGCAGCCGCTTCAACGACGGCCAGGTCCGCGTGCAGGACGCGGTGCTGCCCGGAGCGACCTTGCTCGGCTTCGCCAATGCCGACCACTGGGGCATCGCACTGCGCATCGAGCGCGCGATGCCCCATATCGCCGGGCGCACCCTCGACCGCCCCTATCCGCAACGCGCGCTGCTCGAGGCGATCCTCCTCGCGCTGGGCGGTGAGCCGGCCCCATGATCGCGGTCGTTCCGACAAGCAGGGAGTGCTCCACCATGATCCGCGTCCTCGCCGTGATGATGCCGCTCTGGGCCGCCGGTTGCGCCAGCACCGCCGCGCCAGCGCCGGATATTCCCGCCACGCCCGCTGCCGCAGTCACGCCGGCTGCTGACGTCGCCTCGACGGTCCAGACGCGCACCGACCGGGAGATCACGGTCTCCGTCGAGGTACTCACCGACGAGGCCGCTGCACGCCGGTTCGGCGTCGATCTCGCGAAGCACGGCCTGCAGGCGGTCTGGATGCGCGTGCGCAACGCGAGCGCGCAACGGTTGCGGTTGCTCAACGGCGCGGTGGATGCCGACCTCTACTCGGCGGATGAGGTGGCTTTCGTGGTGCGCGGTGATGTCCGCCGGGACGAGTTCGAGGCGCTGCGGCAGCGGCTGCGGGACTCGTCTATGCGGTTGTTGCTCGCGCCGCGCACAGTCAACGAAGGGCACGTCTTCGTGCCGCGCGCGCAAGGCGGGCGCTACGTGGATGTGCAGTTGCACGCGCCGGGGACGCTCTACCGCGTCGGCTTCTCCGTGCCGCTGCCCGACGGCGATTTCGATTACGAGAGCACGGATCCGGCGCGGATCTACGCGGGCCGGGCGCGCCCGGACCTCGATATGGCCGGCTTGCGCAGCGCGCTCGAACAGCTGGCTTGCTGCACGATGGACGCGGCGGGCACAGACCAGGGCGATCCATTGAACGTGGTGCTGGTCGGCCAGCCCTTGGTGGCCTTGTCACGGGCAGGGTGGTCGTTCACGCACCGCATCGACCTGCGCTCGATCGAGCGGGAGATCGGCGCGGCGTTGAGCGGTACCGCCTATCCCGTGGCGCCGGTCAGTTCCCTCTACGCCTTCGGTCGCAAGCAGGATGTCGCGATGCAGCGTGCGCGGCAGACTTTGACGCGGCGCAACCACATGCGGCTGTGGCTCGCGCCGTTCCGCTTCGAGGGGCAGGATGTCTGGTTGGGGCAGATCAGCCGCGACATCGGCATCAAGATCACACCCAAGTCGCCCACGCTCACCACCCACGTCATCGATCCCGCGATCGACGAATCCCGCGCGTACCTGTTGCAGAGCCTGTTCACGCACGGCCTCGTGCAGCGCTACGGCTTCGTCAAGGGTTCCGCTGCGGCGACCCGCACCTCGCCCCGCCTCAACCTGACCGACGACCCGTTCTTCAGCGACGGGTTGCGGCTGGTGGTCGTACTGCCGGAGCATCCTGTCGAGCCGGCCGCGGTGCAGGTGTTCCCATGGGAAGAAGCCGAGGGGCCCATCGCCTCGGGGCAGAGCGACGAGGCGCGCAAGCCCGAGCCGATCACTGACGGGACTGCGCCATGACGCGCGCTGCGGGCGCGATCCTCGCGGGCTTGGCCTCGCTCGTCACCTTGGCCGGCTGCAGCGCCCGAGGTGTCGAGGTGGCCGACGACCGTCCGCAAGCGGTGCAAGAGCAGCTCGCACGGGCGCGCACCACGGACCTCTTCGGGCCGCGCGAGGACTACACGGCCAGTCCGTTCGAGGAGGAAGGCGCCCGCGAGCTCTATGCCGTGCGACCGCCGTCCGGTTGCGAGGTCGCCGTCGCGCGGTTCGGCGAGGACTCCTTCGCCGTGCGGCTGGCCGCGATCAAGCGGGCCCGGCACTCGATCCGCATCCAGGCGCTGGTGTTCAAGGGTGATGAGACCGGCCTGCGGATCGCCGAGGTGCTCAAGCAGAAGAAGGCCGAAGGCGTCGATGTCCGGATCATCGTGGACGCGCTGTCCAATCCCTGGCTGCAGACGCAGTGGATGTTCTTCGACCTCAAGCAACACGGCATCGAAGTGGAGGGCTACGAAGCGCTGGGGCTGCAGTGGATCAACGAGCTGCCGGTGCCGAAGGCGATGCCGCACTTCGATCCGCTGCGACCCGACAAGCGGTTCCACGAGAAGCTCTGGATCGTCGACGGCGGCACCCCGCAGGCCATCGCCGTGACCGGCGGGCTGAACATCGGCAACGAGTATTTCCGGGCGGATCCGCAGGATCCGGCCGGTTTCTGGCGGGATCAGGACGTGGTGCTGCGCGGCGCGGTGGTCGATGATCTGGTCGCGGCGTTCGACCACAGCTTCGAGTATCTCGTCTCCATCAAGAAAAGCCGCGGAATCTTCAACACGAACCTGTACTGGGACGCCACCCGCGCTGTCCTCGACAAGACCGGCAAGGTCCCGGTCTCCTATCGGACCGATCCGCGCTTGGTGGCGCGCGTGGCTGACATGGAGGCCGGCACGCCGGAGACGGTGTTCCAGCCGTCGCGTTGCCGCTTCCTGCACAGCCGGCCCCGCATGCGCGAGAACTTCATCCTCGAGGCCTACCTCAAGCTCATCGCCGGCGCACGGGAGGAACTGCTCGTCGCCAACGCCTATTTCGTGCCGACGCCGCTGGTGCGCGCGGCGCTACGCGAGGCGGCGACGCGCTGCGTGGCGGTGACGCTCGTCACGAATTCGCCGGACACGAACGACCTGCCCGAGATCAGCCTGGTCGGCCGCGGCCACTACCGGGAGCTGCTCGACATCAACGGATCGTCCGACGTGGCGCGCTGTACGCGTCCCGGAGCGGGCATCCGCATCTGGGAATGGACCGGCAAGTCCGCCGACCCCGACACGCCGCGATACGGGACGATGCACTCGAAATTCGCCGTGGCCGATCGCCGTATCGCCCTGGTCGGTTCCTACAACCTAGACCCGCGCAGCGCCAAGCTCAACAGCGAGACCGCGATCGTCGTCGACAACCCCGCCATCGCCGGACCGCTGGCAAGGTCAATCGTGGAGCACGACCTGCGCTTCAGCGATGAGGTCTCTCGCGATGAAGCTGCGGAGTTCGAGCATCCGGGTACGGTGTCGGCGCGCCTGCGCCTCGACCTCGCACGGCTGTTCGAGGACCAGCTTTGAGGGCGCTGCGTCTTCGCCCTGCTCAGTCCGTCTTGCGCGACGACCGCACCGCGGCGAAGACCATGACCAGCGCCAGCGCCACGAGCAGCACGCCGAGGGCCAGCAGCTGTCCGGTCGCGAGCGCCGCCAACACCGTCGTGTAGAGCAGCGCCTCGATCGGCCCGATCGCGACGTAGGCGACGCCATAGTCGGCGAGGACCTTTGAATCGCCGCGCCGGTCGACGATGCGCAGCAGCGAGACGCCGAACGCGATCGTGGCGGTGTTCCAGCCGTAGGCGAAGATGCCGGGCTCGAACCAGCGCGCGCCGAAGACCCGAGGCGCGACGAGCAGCAGCCAGCCCACGCAGATCGCAAGACCGAGCAGCGCGAACACCACGAGCGGCACGGCGTGCGTCAGCACGATCTGCACGTTGATCGAGGCGATGCCGAAGGCGACGAGATAGTCCGAGGCCAGCGAGCCGATGCTGCCGATGGTCTTGGCGTCGACATACTCGCCGACCTTGGCGACATCGAGCACCGACTGCACCAACCAGCCCAGCACCATCGCGATCACGAACGCGGGTAGCATGAACTTCGGCGGCAGCAGCTCGCGGATCGCGGGCATCACCGTGACGGTGAGGCCGTACACGGCGAGCACCAGCGCGACATGCCAAGCGAGCGGTTCGAGCGCGATGCTGTTGACGGTGGCGCGTCCGGTCGAACCTTGGAACACCGCGGGCAGGAACGAGGACTGCTCGGGCGCGACCTGCGCGCCCTCCGTCGCGCTGACCCTCAGGTCGCGCTCGACCCATCCGCGGCGACGCGCGAGGTCGACGAGCGCCAGCCCGCCGAAGACGGCGCAGAGGATGCCGAGCGTCGCGAAGGTGAAGCCGATGCTGAGCGCCGCCTCCCACTGCGGCATCTCATCGGCGTAGGCGGCTGCGGTGCCGTGCCCGCCCGCGAAGCCGCCCGGCAGCATGATCATGAACTCGTCGCGCAGGTCGGTGAACACGAAGGCGAGCAGCGCCGTACCGGCGCAGAGCACGAGCCCGTACTGCATGAACTCGGAGCCGAGACTGTAGAGGAACGAAGTGCGACTGCCCTGCCAGGTCTCGCGCGTCAGGCGCGTCGGGCGGTGTCCCATCAGCAGCGTCGCGAACAGCACGGTGATCAGGATGCCGGGATAGGTACCGAGCAGCGCCTTGCCGTCCTCGGCGCGGCTGAAGGGCAGCAGGTCGTAGCCGCCGGGGCCGAGGGCGAGGCCCAAGAGCCCGGCGATCATCGACGAGGGGATGAGGTACCGCGACAGCCAGGGGATGGCGGCGCGCAGCAGGTGCGCGGCGACCAACAGCCCGGAGATGATGCAGAAGTCGATCAGCATGGGGACCTCGCGTTCACCCGCTCGCGGGTCGGGGGCAATCCGAAGGCTTTCTTGTAGGCGTGGCTGAAGTGCGCCGTCGATCCGAAACCGCACTCCACCGCCACTTCGCGGATCGGCTGCAGGGTCTGGCGCAACAAGGTGCGCGCACGCTCGAGCCGGCGCTGCAGGTAGAACACCGACGGCCCCATGCCCACCTGGTCCTTGAACAGGCGTTCGATCTGACGGACGGAGATGCCGACGCGCCGGGCGAGCTCGCTGAGCGGCACAGGCTCCTCGAGCGTCGCTTCCATGATGCCGATGACCTGGGCGAGCCGCGGGCTGGCCACGGCATAGCGGTTCTGGATGGCGGCGCGCTGGTCCTCTTCCTCGTCGCGGATGCGCGGATAGATGAACTGCTCGGCCACCGCCTGCGCGAGCTGCACGCCGAAGGCTTCGCGCACGAAGTGCAGCATCATGTCGAGCGCCGCGGTGCCGCCGCAGCAGGTGAACACGTCGCGGTCGACCACGAACAGCTCGCGCGAGAGGTCGAGCGTCGGGTAACGCTTGCGGAAGAGCTCGTCGTACTCCCAGTGCACGGTCGCGCGGCGTCCGGCGAGCAGGCCTGCCTCGGCGAGCACGAAGGTCCCGCAACTGACGGCGCCGATGGTCGCACCGTGGTGGGCGAGGCGCCGCAGCTGGTGGTGGATCTTGTGTTGGCGGCCGAACTGCAGCGGATCGAGGCCGACGCAGACGACCACGAGGTCGACGTCGCGCAGCGCGTCGATGGGGCCATGCACCGCGATCGGGATGCCGTTGCTGGCCTGCACCGGCTCACCGTCGACCGAGGCCAGCCGCCACTCGAAGAGCGTCTTGCCGCTGAGGCGGTTCGCGACCCGCAAGGGGTCGATGGCGGCGGCGAACGCGAGCATCGGGAACTGCGGCGCGAGCACGAAGGCGATGCGGATCGGCGCGTCGGCGGCGCCGGGGCGGGAGAGCCGCGGAATGGCTTTCTTGGGGGTGTGATCGCCCATCGCTGCGTTCATTGTGTGCTGAAACCGCGGCTGGCCGGATGTCGAAGTATCGCATGGCGATGTCGGGCTGATGCAACGCCGCAGGGTGTGATGCGGGGAGCATCTTCAGCCCATGCAAACCACTGCGCGTGCTGTCGTCATCGGCGGCGGAGTCGTCGGCTGCTCCGTCCTCTACCACCTCGCCAAGTTCGGCTGGACCGACTCGGTGCTGCTCGAGCGCGATGAGCTCACCTCGGGCTCGACCTGGCATGCCGCGGGCGGCATGCACACGATCAACGGCGATCCCAACGTCGCCAAGCTGCAGAAGTACACCATCGACCTCTACAAGGAGATCGAGGAGCTGTCAGGCCAGCCCACCGGCCTGCACCTCACGGGCGGCGTCATGCTGGCGGCCACCGAGGCGCGCTTCGACTGGCTGAAGAGCACGGTCGCCAAGGGCCGCTATCTCGGCATCGACGCCAAGATCATCACCCCGGAGCGCGCGCACGAACTGATGCCGCTGCTCGACCCGTCCTGCTTCGTCGGTGCGCTCGAGACCGTGGTCGATGGCCACCTTGATCCCTCGGGCACCACGCAGGCCTATGCCAAGGCCGCCCGCAAGCTGGGCGCGAGCATCGAGCGCTTCACCAAGGTCGAGGAGCTCATCCAGAACCCCGACGGCACCTGGCGCGTCATCACCAACCGCGGCGAGATCCACGCCGAGCACGTCGTCAATGCGGGCGGCCTGTGGGCGCGCGAGGTCGGCCACATGGTCGGCCGCGAGCATCCGGTGCTCGCGATGGAGCACATGTACCTCATCACCGAGGACATGCCCGAGGTCGCCGCGATCAACAAGTCGACCGGCAAGGAAGTGCTGCACGCCATCGACTTCGACGGCGAGCTCTACCTGCGCCAGGAACGTGGCGGCATGCTGATGGGCACCTACGAGAAGGCCGGCAAGGCCTGGTCGGAGCACACGACGCCGTGGACTTTCGGCCACGAGCTGCTGCAGCCCGACATCGACCGCATCGCGCCCTCGCTCGAGGTCGGGTTCAAACATTTCCCGGCGTTCCAGAACGCGGGCATCAAGAAGATCGTCAACGGCCCCTTCACCTTCGCGCCCGACGGCAATCCGTTGATCGGACCGGTGCGTGGGCTGCAGGGCTACTGGTGCGCCTGCGGCGTGATGGCGGGGTTCAGCCAGGGCGGCGGTGTCGGTCTCGCGCTCGCCAACTGGATGATCCACGGCGACCCCGGCATGGATGTCTGGGCGATGGACGTCGCGCGCTTCGGCGATTGGGCGAGCAAGGCCTACACCAACGCCAAGGTGAAGGAGAACTACGCGCGGCGCTTCTCGATCCGCTTCCCCAACGAGGAGCTTCCCGCCGGGCGACCGCTCAAGACCTCGCCCCTCTACGATCGGCTCAAGGCGCGTGGCGCGCAGTTCGGCGCGGCTGCCGGGCTCGAGGTGCCGCTCTGGTACGCGCCCGAGGGCGTGCGCGACGAGTTCAGCTGGTACCGTTCGACCGATTTCACGACGGTCGCCGCAGAGGTGCAGGCGGTGCGCGATCGCGTCGGTCTCATCGAGACCACGGGTTTCGCGAAGTACAGCGTGACCGGCGCCGGCGCGAAAGACTGGCTCGACCGCCTGCTCGCTTGCAAGGTGCCGGCTGTCGGGCGCATGACGCTCGCGCCGATGCTCAAGCATGACGGCCGGCTGATCGGCGACTTCACGCTCGCGAACCTCGGCGCCGAGGGCTTCCTGATCATCGGATCGGGGGTCGCCGAGGACTACCACATGCGTTGGTTCCTGCAGCACCTGCCGGCGGACGGTTCGGTGTCGGTCGTCCCGCACGGCGGCGCCTTGGCGGGCCTCGCCATCGCGGGCCCGCGTTCGCGCGACGTTCTGCAGGCCGTCACCCACACGGACGTGTCGGGCACGGCGTTCCGGTTCATGGACATCAAGCGCATCCCGGTGGGCATGGCCTCCGCGCTGGTGGGCCGCGTCAGCTACACGGGCGACCTCGGCTACGAGCTGTGGTGCGATCCGGCGTCCGTCATCCATATCTTCGATGCGCTGATGACCGCAGGCGATGCCCACGGCATCCGGCTCTTCGGTTCCCGCGCGCTCAACTCCCTGCGGCTCGAGAAGGCCTACGGCTCCTGGGCGCGCGAATACCGGCCGATCTACACCCCGCTCGAGGCAGGCCTCGAGCGCTTCGTGGCGCTCGGCAAGGACGCGGACTTCATCGGCAAACAAGCGGCGGCGGCCGACAAGGCGTCGGGCGGGCGGCTGCGCCTGCGATGCTTCGTGGTCGACGCGGCCAATGCCGACGTCATCGGCGATGAGCCGATCTGGCACTCGGGCAAGGTCTGCGGCTGGGTCACCTCGGGCGGCTACGCGCACGGGTCGCGGCTGTCGGTGGCGATGGGCTATGTGCCGCGCGAGTTGACCGATCACGCCGAGGGCTGGGAGATCGAGATCCTGGGCGAGCGCCGCAGCGCGCGCCTGCAGGCCAAGCCGTTGTTCGATGCCGACGCCAAGCGGCTGATGGGCTGAGGCCGGCGCCTGAGTCGGCCGCGGCGGCGGGGTCTAGCCGACTTCGCCGACCACGCAGCCGTACTCGGCCGCCGCCGCCGCGAACCCGCGCCAAAAACTCCCGAAGTAGCTGCGCGGCACGGCGAGCCGGTACCGCGGGGCGTCATCGACCTGCCACACATGCACGCTGATGTGGTCCGTGGTGGTGATCGCGGCATCGCCCTTGCGGAACGCCGTGGGATGCAGGTCGATGGGCAGCCCCTTGGCGAGCGCATCGCGGATGCGCGAGCCACCGACCTCGAGCACGATGCGGCTGTCCGACTGGTCGAACACCGACGCCGTCGCGTCGAACATCGACTGCAGTCTCTCGATGGAGAGCGCATCTGGTGCGGCCTCGATCCACCAATGATCCGGGCCCGCGTGGATGACCGTGACGGCCGCCGCGCGCAGTTGCAGGATCGAGGCCTGCACGGCCTGCGCCGCGCCGCGCCGCGCGATGACGCTCGCCATCAGGCCCGCCCGATGTTCGCGCACGCTCACCCCCGGGGCGCCCTCGGCCTTGCCGAAGCGCCCGGGTACGAACGGGTAGGACGGGTGGTCAGCCACGCAGCCGCACTCCTTCGCGGTCGATGAACACCGGATCGCAGATCTCCACCACGACCTCCTGTCCGCGCAGCAGGTCGCAAATGCGCAGGCGTTCGCCGTGCCGCTGCCGACCGTCCCTCAGAAGACCGAGTCCGATCCACTGCCCGAGCGACGGTGAATACGCGACCGAGGTCACGTAGCCCTGCTCGTGCGCGGCGTCCACCGGACCCGCAAGCGGCAGGAAATGCGCGCCGCTCGTGAGCCGCGCCCGGCAGTCCGCCGACTTGAGACCGACCAGCTCCGAGTCTGCGGGGTCGGCGGGCACGGGGCGCCGTGCCATGTGCGCACCGATGAAGTCCTTCTTGGTGGACACCATGCGGCCGAGGCCGAGTTGCGGCGCAGTGGTGCGGCCGTTGAGTTCGTTGCCGGCGACATGGCCCTTCTCGATGCGCATGACGCCGAGCGCCTCGAGACCGTAGGGGACGACACCAAGGTCGGCGCCCGCAGCGGCGAGTCGCCGGATCAGGGCATCGCCGTGACGCGCCGGCACCGCGATCTCATAGGCGAGCTCGCCGGAGAACGAGAGGCGGAACAGGCGGCCGCGCAGGCCGTCGGCGAGCGTCACCGCGCGGGCCGCGAGGTAGGGGAACGCCGCGTCCGAGAGGTCCTCGTCGGGCGCGAGCACACGTTGCAGCAGCGTGCGCGAGCGCGGCCCTGCGACCGCGAATTGCGCCCACTGCTCGGTGACCGACACGAACTGCACGTCGAGCTGCGGCCAGAGCACTTGGTGGCAGTAGTGCATGTGCTGGTACACCGCGACGGCGTTCGCGGTGGTCGTGGTCACGAAGAAATGCCGCTCGCCGAGCCGCGCGACCGTGCCGTCGTCCATCACCCGGCCGTCTTCGCGCAGCATCACGCCGTAGCGCGCCCGACCGACGGCGAGGGTCTGCCAACCGTTGGCGTAGAGCCGCTCGAGGAACTCGAGCGCGTCCGGTCCCTGTACCTCGATCTTGCCGAGCGTGGAGACATCGCAGAGCCCGACGGCCGAGCGCACGGCCTCCACCTCGCGGATCACGGGCGGCAACCAGTCGGTCTCGCCCGCCCGTGGGAAGTACTGCGCGCGCAGCCACGCGCCTGATTCGATGAACACCGCGCCCTGTTCCTCGGCCCAGCGGTGCGAGGGCGTCAGGCGCGTCGGCCGGAAGTCCGGCCCGCGGTGATGGCCTGCGAGCGCGCCGATCGCGACCGGCGTGAAGGGTGGGCGGTAGGTCGTGGTGCCGACCTCGCCGATCGATCGGCCGGTGAGATCGGCCAGCACCGCGAGGCCGTTCAGTCCCGAGGTCTTGCCTTGGTCGGTCGCCATGCCGAGCGTGGTGTAGCGCTTGGCGTGTTCGGCGGCGCCGAAGCCTTCGCGGTGGGCGAGTTCGAGGTCCACCGTCGTGACGTCGTTCTGGAAGTCGACGAAGCGCTTGCCGCCCGTGCCGCGTGCGACGCGCGCGGGCCACAGCGGCGTCCAGGCGTCGGATTCCGGTCCCGTGGTCGGCGCTGCGACTCCGCGGGGTGTCAGACCGAGCGCTTGCAGCGCCTCGGTCGCCGCTTGTGCACCTGACGCCAAGGCGGTCGCAGTGGTGAGCCCGCCCGTGACCGCGCCCGCGACGCCCATGCCGGGCGGGAGCGAATCCGGAACGAACATCGAACGCGCGGCATCCCAGCGAGGGCGCGCGCCGAGGTGCGAGGTCAGGTGCAGCGTGGGCGACCAGCCGCCGGACATGGCGAGCAGGTCACAGTCGAGGCGGCGCGAGCGGCCATCCTCGCCCCTGACTTCGACGCCCTTCACGCCCTGATGGCCGAGGGCGCGACGCACCACGCCGTGGATCACCGGCGTGTCGCGCAGCATCGCTGCGAGCGCGCCTTGCGCCGTGAGGCGCGACGCCGCGTCCGGCCGCGGATCGACCACTGCCACGACTTCGGCACCCGCCGCGCGCAGGTCGACGATGGTCGACCAGGCGTGGTCGTTGTCGGCGAACAGCACCGCGCGTTCACCGGGTCGCACGGCGTAGCGGTTGATGAGCGTGCGTACCGCGCCGGCGAGCATGATGCCCGGCAGGTCGTTGTCCCCGAACACCAGCGGCCGCTCGATCGCGCCCGCGGCGAGGATGCAGCGCCTTGCGACGATGCGCCACAGGCGCTGCCGCGGCTCGAAGGCGGGCGGCACTGCGACGTGGTCGTTGACGCGTTCCACGGCGGTGTAGGCGCCGTGGTCGTAGGCGGCGACGACCGTGGTACGCCGCATCAAGCGCACCTCCGGCATCGCGGCGAGTTCGGCGACCACCGACTGGGCCCACTGGTGGGCCGAGCCGCCGCCGATCTCGCGGCGTTCGCCGAGGCACTGGCCCCCGAACAGGAAATCCTGCTCGGCGACGATGACGCGGGCGCCGCTGCGTGCGGCGGTGAGCGCGGCCATCAGGCCGGCGGGCCCCGAGCCGATCACCAGCACATCGCAGAAGGCCGTCGCCTTCTCGTAGTGGTCAGGGTCAGAGGCCGTGGAGAGGCTGCCGAGCCCCGCGGCGCGGCGGATCAGCGGTTCGTAGACCTTCTCCCAGAACGCGGCCGGCCACATGAAGGTCTTGTAGTAGAACCCGGCGCCGAGCAGCGGCGAGAACAGGCCGTTGAGCGCCATGAGGTCGACACGCAGCGACGGCCAGCGGTTCTGGCTCTGCGCCTCGAGGCCGTCGTAGAGCTCCGCCATCGTGGCGCGGGTGTTCGGCTCGCGGCGCGCGCCGGCGCGCAGCTCGACGAGCGCGTTGGGCTCCTCGGGGCCCGCCGACAGGATGCCGCGTGGCCGGTGATATTTGAACGAGCGGCCGACCAGCCGCTGGCCGTTGGCGAGCAAGGCCGAGGCCAAGGTGTCGCCCGCGCAGCCTTCGAGGCTGCGGCCGTCGAAACTGAAGCGCAACGGCCGCGCCCGGTCGATGAGGCCGCCTGCAGGGATCCGCGCTGTCATGGTGCCACCGTCATGACCCGCTCCGCGCGAAGGCGACCGAGCGGATCTCGTGGTTGCGCGTGTCGCGCTCGACGACCAGCCAGCTGTGGCAGCCCGCGGCATGGAACCAGAGCTCGCGGTGCAGCCCGGCCGGGTTGTCGCGCAGGTACACGTAGTCGTGGATCGCGCTGTCGGGCGCGCCCGCATCCGGGCGCTGCCGCGTCGCATCGCCTTCGTAGACGAACTCGTCGTGACCGCGCGGGCCGCAATGGGGACAGTGGATGCGCATCGCTTCAGTGCCCCTGTCAGTGCCGCTGCGGATGCGGGCCTTGGCCCTTCTCGTCGATGACGCGGCCGGCCGCGAACCGGTCCAGCCGGTATGCGGTCGCCACCGGGTGATGTTCGTCACGGGCCATCAGATGCGCGAAGCACCAACCCGAGCCGGGCGTCGCCTTGAAGCCGCCATAGCACCAGCCGGCGTTGAGATAGAGACCCTCGACGGGGGTGTGGTCGATGATCGGCGAGCCGTCCATCGACATGTCCATGATGCCGCCCCAAGAGCGCAGCAGCCGCGCGCGACCGATCATCGGCATCAGCGCCATGCCGCCCTCGCAGACGTCCTCGACCGTGGCGAGGTTGCCGCGCTGCGCGTAGCTGTTGTAGCCGTCGATATCGCCGCCGAACACGAGGCCGCCCTTGTCGGACTGGCTGATGTAGAAGTGTCCGGCGCCGAAGGTGATCACGCCGGGGATCAGCGGCTTCAGACCTTCCGTGACGAAGGCCTGCAGCACATGGCTCTCGATGGGGAGCCGAAGGCCCGCCATCGCCGCGACGCGCGAGCTGTTGCCCGCGCAGGCGAGGCCCACTTTGCGCGCCGCGATGGGCCCACGCGTCGTTTCGACACCGGTCACGGCGCCGCCCTGCATCCGGAAGCCCGTCACCTCGCAGTTCTGGATGATGTCGACGCCAAGACGGTCGGCCGCGCGCGCGTAGCCCCAGGCGACGGCATCGTGGCGCACCGTGCCGCCGCGGGGCTGCAGCAGGCCGCCGCGGATCGGGAAGCGCGCGTTGTCGAAGTCGAGGAACGGCAGCATGCGGCGCAGGTCGCGCGCGTCGAGCAGCTCGGCATCCACGCCCTGCAGGCGCATCGCATTGCCGCGCCGCACGTTGGCGTCGCGCTGCGCGTCGTTGTGGTGGAGGTTCAGCACGCCGCGCTGGCTGACCATCGCGTTGTAGTTGATGTCCTGCTCGAGGCCTTCCCAGAGCTTGAGCGACCACTCGTAGAAGGGCGTGTTGCCCGGCAGCAGGTAGTTCGAGCGGATGATGGTGGTGTTGCGGCCGACGTTGCCGCTGCCGATCCAGCCCTTCTCGAGCACGGCGATGTCCCGCATGCCGTGGACCTTCGCGAGGTAGTAGGCGGTGGCGAGTCCGTGCCCGCCGCCGCCGACGATCACGGCGTCGTACGCGCTGCGCGGCGCTGCGTCGCGCCACGCCGGCCGCCAGCCGCGGTTGCCGCGGAGCGCTTCAGCGATGAGCCTGAAGGCGGAGTAGCGCACGGCGGTCGCTGCCGGCCGCAGCCGGTCAGGGCTCTCCGCCGCCGATCGCCTCGCGGCGGCGAGCGATGTAGGCGTCGAGCGCCTCGAGGACGGCGGGGTCGAGCGCCGGCTGCTCGTATTCCTCGAGCGCGCGCTTCCAGATGTCGGTGGCGCGCTGCGTGGCGTCCTTGCCGCCGCCCAACTGCCAGTTCTCGTAGTTCTGCCAGTTGGAGACGAGCGGCTGGT
>Ga0315904_10000816_pt1 | contig 49377 bp, 50 predicted proteins | sample LakEriMetagenome_6_FD_203529 | JGI IMG/M metagenome (GOLD analysis project Ga0315904, IMG submission 203529) | Freshwater fungal communities from buoy surface, Lake Erie, Ohio, United States - Buoy 12 MA120 | ecosystem: Environmental > Aquatic > Freshwater > Lake | place: USA: Lake Erie, Ohio...
AAGTGCTTGGCGGGCTCGCAGGGCAGGTGCTCGTACAGGCGACGGCTGATGTCGTGCGCCGGCGAAGTAAAGAGCAGCGTGTACCCGTCCGGCGCCGCCTCGGCCACCGCTGCGCTGGCAATCCGGCCGGAAGCGCCAGGTCAGCTTGCGACGGCAAGGCTGGCGCGAGTGCCGGCTACGAAAGGGGTTTGCAGGCAATAGGGTCTCCGCGATTTCTTGTTCATATGAGCTTAACCGGTTTTCACCATGCCAGGTCTTGGTGGCCTTCATTGGCCAGGTCGGGCCACGCGCGCGCGTTCTGGCCATGTTCGGCAAGACGCCGCGCAGCTTCGGCCCAGGCAGCACGCATGCCGCGGCCTGATGTTCGAGGCGACCGTCGAGCAGCGTTTTGTCATCGAAAACGCATCGAAGGTTGATTTGTTCTACACGTTCCCGCTGCCCTGGGGGCGGTGCTGACGGGTGTGGATGTTGAGTCGTGCCGATGTCCGTCCAGCATGCCGCAGGCTCGCCAGATGAGCCTCATCAACAATGTTGTTTCTGCGCATACCGGCATTGATTGCTCCGGTACGAAGGCGCATAATGTGCAAGGTATCAAGAGACGGGCTGTGGATCGTAACCCAGCCCCGCCAACCTGCCGAATGATTCCTGGGCAAGGTGGTCAAGCGATGCGGTCGCCAATGCAGCAGGCGCGACAACCAAACGGGACTTCGGCCCTCCCGTGACGCGTCTACCGGAGGGCTTTTTGTTTTTGCGGCACCAGCAGCACTAGCACCAGCAGCACCAGCAGCACAGGGGGAGTTGATCCGTATTGCGGCCCCTGGGCATTTCGCCCGAACCCGCGCTAAAAAGGAGATCCACGCATGTCCCAATCGAGCGGCGTTGCCGCGCCCATCGACCTGAATTTCCGCCCGGCCTCCTACTTCTGGCCGCTCGGGCTTGAAAAACACCTTCTGGCGCGTGTCAAGGGGGCGCAGCGCAAGCGCGCCTTGCAGGAGCTCATCGACGCCGGCCGGCACGATGACATCCCGGACTTTCTCGCCACCTCCGCGCTTTCCGAGGACGAACGTCGCATGTTCGGCAGCATCCATCCCATGTTCATGGGCGGCGAGTACCTGCCGGACATGGAGCAAGACGAAGTCGAGATCGCGCGCATCAGCCTGCGCTCCACCACCGGGGATGTCACCAGCGTCTATGCGCGCCGCAAGCCCGGGCGCATCGCCGTGCGCATCGTCGATGAATACGGCGGCGATACGCTTACCGGCGAGACCCAGCGTGAGGTCAAACGCCCCCTCACGCTCAACGAACTGACGGCCTTTTTCATGAAAGCCTGGCCGCTCTACGAACTGCTGGACATGAACTACGAGGGCGACCTCCACGGCCAGCTCGGGTTTTTCCGGGCCGACTCGGTGTTCTATCCCGATTTCGACCGCCTGTTGCGGCGCCGCGCACGCACCGCCTATCGCGCCAGCCGGCGCGCCGCCAACGCGGCCGCCCGCGCATGCGCTTCAACGAAAGGAGCTTCCGCATGAACACCGCAACCCCCAGCCTGCTCGCCCGCGCCATCGAGATCGCCGCCGGCGCCCACGCCACCCAGGTGGACAAGGGCGGCGCGCCCTACGTACTGCACCCTCTGCGCATGATGATGAAGCAGACCACCGAGGCGGCGATGATCACGGCCGTGCTGCACGATGTGGTCGAGGACACGCCCTGGACTCTTGCGAAGCTGCGCGCAGAAGGCTTCCCGGACGAGGTGCTTGACGCCGTGGCTTGCCTCACCAAGCGTGAAGGCGAGGACTATGCCGCCTTCATCGCCCGTGCCGGCGCCAACCCGATTGCGCGGATGGTGAAACTGGCCGATCTGGAGGACAACATGGACTTGAGGCGGATTCCGGAACCCGTACAGAAGGACTTCGACCGGTTGGCCAAGTACCGGCTCTCATGGGAGACGCTCAAGCGCATGGGGGCGGACAATGCCTGAAAACACCCGACGTCGCGGTCGCGCTTTCACCGTTCTGGAGGTGGCAAGCGGCAACGCGCTCGCCCTGGCGGGTTTCAAGCCGCTGCGGACGCGCGCGGAAATCTACCAACTGCGCAGCGAGGATTTGGCGGGCCCTGCGCGCCTGCTCGACCGCATGGACGAATGCGTTCCGCTCACCGACCATGTGCGTGCCGCATTCGAAACCTATCGCGACGAGGCAGGCGCGGCCATCGATGCGCTGGAAGAAGACGGCGACGAGGCGGCCATCGTCGCCGTGGCGCTGCGCAGGCAGCTGGCAAAACTTCCGCAAGACCCCGACCGCGCGGCGCGGCTGTGGCTCGCCGGCATGCCGGAGGAGGATTTCGCCCCGCTGTGGCTGGCATTGCAAACATGGCTCGCCGAGGGGCCGGATTGGGACTATGAGGAAGGCTATTTCCCCAACCCGGTCAATGGCCGGGAAGCGGCGTTGCGTCTCATGGAGACTGAAACCGGAGACCTGCTCGAGGCGCTCGGCATCGCGCTGGTCTATGGCGCCCGGCCGGGCAGCAGCTACTGTGCCGCCGAACTGGAGAAATCCGTCGAGGATGCCAACCGCATCGCGGTGAAGATCGGTTGTGACTACCGGTTCGTGCGGCAGGCTCGCTAAATGAGCCTGATCGGGCGGATTTCGCGCCGGGTCCGGCGTCAGCGCGATCGCGGGCGTCGCGCATAGTGTGGCCAGGCCGCCTGGCAGGGCCGCCACGATGCCGCGCAGACGCTCGCGGGAGGAGCGCGGGTGCGCTCCTACGCCGCGAGGCTTGCCGCGGCCTGGTCAAGCCCGTTCTGCAAACTGGTCGCGGGGACGGCCTGCAGGCATGCGCCGGCGTCGTTGGCAGCCGCCTCCCGACGCACCCCGTCGCAGCGCGCGGCCCGGACCGCTTCCGCCTCGTTGATGACCGCTGCGAGACTGCGGCAGAAGGTCTCGACGTCGGCTGGCGCAGGCTGGTTGGCGAGCACCCTGGCCGTCTCGAAGGCCCAGGTTCCTGCGGGGGCGCGCCGAAACCCGGCGCTCGCCTTGCGCTTGCCGCCGGCCGCCAGGCGGATCGAATAGATCAGCAGGTCGCCGCTCGCCAACTGGGCATCGTAGTTGTCCAGGCAGTTGCGCATGGCCTCGCCTTCCTCCCAAAGCGCCACGCTGCTGGTGAGGGCGCGCGCCTGGTACCGCCCTGCGGCGAAACGGCTGACGGCAGGGCGGCACAGCGGCGCTGCTGCACGCGCGCGCCGCTGCGTCTCTTGCGCCTCCCACGCACGGGTGCGCGCCATGATCCAGCGCCATCCCGCGCTGGCCTGGTTGGCGTCCGGACATGGCCAGACGGTTCGCCACCAGCGTTCAGCGCGCGGCAGGTCGCAGCGCAGGAATTCGTCGAGCGTGCCCTCCGCCATGCGTATCCTGGCTTCGCGAAGCGCGCTGCGCAGATACGGGATGTCCTCGCCCAGGAAGCGCGCGGGCTGGATCTCGCGGCGGCCATGCCGGTCCGGCTCCGCGCTCGCGTAGAGCGCAGCCACCACATCGGCGCCAGGCAGCCAGTCCGCATCAACCGCCGACAGGGAGGCGAGCCAGCGGGTGATGGCCGTCAGCCGGTCGCCGGCGGCGATACGGCAAACGCCCGCGACGCCTGCGAATCCCTGGGCGGCGAGGAGTCGCCAAATCCGGCCGTTGACACCCGCGCGCCGGAAATTGGCCTTCAGCTGCGCCACCGGATCGGCGGGGCCGGTCAGGTCGTGATGGACGGCGGCGAGGCCCACCAGCGGCCAGAGTTGCGGCAATTCCCGGCGAACCCGCTCGACGCGGGCCAGGTTGAGCCAGACATCGGCGATCGCCCCGGCGTGTGCCATGGTGGCGTCGTGGAGCAACATGATCCGCCGCATCATGGCCGCGACATCCGCGGGCAGCGCCAGGCGCCGCAGGTCGGCGCGGGAGATGTACGCGCCGCAGCAGGACCGGTCGAGCCAGTCCGCGAGTTGCTCGTACAGGTGTTCGTAGGTCCGCGCGTCTACGCGCCCGCCTGCGGTTCGCAGGTCGCCACTGAGGTTCAGGCAGCCCGGAAGGCGCCTCGACCTGCGGCCGAAATCTAAGTTGTATTGCATGTTGATCTCCTGTTTGGCGGGGTTGGGCAGACGAGGCGCGGAGCGCAATCCGGATCAAATCCCCCTGGGCTTGTGCTGTTTAACGAGCGCGCGGCGCATCCGTGCGGCCGATGTCGGCCACTAAAGGGTCTCTGTGTTTCATGCTTCCTCCCGAAAAGAATAAAAGAGCGTGAGTTCTCCGAACGCAGGCGCGACGACGCCCGCCCCGGCCACGGGAAATCCGCGGCGGGTGAAGTTCGAAGGAAGCCCCGGTTGCCTACGTCAAGGCGAGGCCTGGACGCGCGGCAACACGCGGCTTCGAGCGAAACGACATCCCGACGGTGAGCGCGACTGGTCCATGACGAGGAAAAACTCCAGAACAGAAACGACGAAGCCCTCCGGCAAATACGCACCGGGAGGGCTCCTTTCCCGTATGGTTGCCGCCGTATACAACCCTGGCGACCGCATCATCCGACCACCTTGCCCAGGAACTCTTGGCAGGTTGGCGGGGCGATCAAACGTGACAAACCTGTTTGATGCCCATCTCTTAATGCAGGGAGAATGTTAGCAAAAACTCCCTTAATCGTCAAGAAGATTTTCCGGATTATCTGGGAGCGGCTGCCGTTTCCGTGCCGCCGTTCTGGGTCAGGGCCGGGTCGAGGGTCTTGAACAGCCCCATCATCACCTGCACGAAATTCGGGTACTCGTACGCGGAGCCGTTGCTGTGATCGATGATGGCGCCTATGCCGCCACCGAAAATGATGTTGCCGAACATCGAGCCCTTGGTGACCGATACCACCGCGGCACGCCCGGGCTCCATCCCGTCTTTCTGGCAGATCACGTTGAGGTTGTCGTTGGCGCGGGAAATGGTGGTCGAGCCCGGTGAGCTCACGAGCCATTTGCCCTTGCGGTTGGACATCTCGCAGGCGGCTCCTTTCACCTTACGGGCGAGGTGTGCCCCGATCCCGCGCGGCTATGGACGACCCGGCAGACTCTGGTGTGCGTTGTCTATCCGCGTTGCCCCCGCGACTTCGCCCTTTCGATGAGCGCGTGCCGCCATGCCGGTGTGGTGCACGGCTGCGCAGGATCGGGGTGAATGCTTGACCGGTGCAGATCGAGCCGGTCGGCGTGCCGGAAGGTGCGCTCGGTGACATCGCCCTCCTGGTGGCCGTCGCTGTGGTGCTTCATCTTATGGCTGTGGAGGTCGAAGCCGCTGTCATCAATGGGCAGCAGCGGGCCGCGCAAGTCGGGCGCCAGTTCCTGAGTGATCACTGTCGCCATGAGCTCAGGTTTCCGTGAAGAACTTCGTGCCGTCGAGCGCCGCATGGATGGCGCCAAGCGCGTCGAGGGCGCCCATCGCCAGGCCGATGCCCCTGGCGCCGTCCAGCTTCGGTTCGCGCGGATTGATGCGGATGAGCGGGCGGCGCATCTGCTCGCAGAAGTTGCGCACCGACGGGATGCCGGTGCCCGCGCCCAGTTCGATGACGGCCGGATTGCGCACGGTGTCGCACCATTCGGCAAGCGCACCGGCCTGCTGCATTTCGCGGTGCTGCACCCAGTTCCAGTCGCCGAACATCAGGATGTTGGGCCGCGCGATGCCGTCGCACACGGGGCAGCGCGGCGGGTCGCACAGCAGCTCGCACCGCTCCATGTCGACTTCCGGAATGAACTCGTCGGCGGGCCATATCTTGGGCGTACAGGCGCCCAGACATTGCAGGTGATGGATGGATCCATGGCACTCGTCGATGCGCCCGGCCGCAAAGCCGGCCTTCTGGAACTGTCCGTCCACATTGCTCGTGAAGACGAAGGCGCCGTGCCTGAGCCTGGCGGCGATCTTCCGCAGCATGCGAAAGCCGTCGTGCGGCACCGTCTTGCGATACAGGTCGAGCCGGTGCCCATAGAAACCCCAGGCCAGGCGCGGATTGGACTCGAAGGTCGCTGGGCTGGCGGCGTCATAGAAGGAGATGCCGGCCTTGCCGAGAGCCGGGTAGGCGCGCCAGAACCCGTGGTCGCCGCGAAAGTCCGGCAGGCCGGAGTCGATGCCGATGCCGGCGCCGGCGCCGATCAGAAGGCCGTCCGCCTCCCGGATCAGGCGGGCGGCGAGCGCGATGTTCTGTTCGCGGGTCATGATGGCGTTCTGTTGTCTCAGGCGGCGCACCCCGGCCGAATGGCCGCGAACCTGAGTCGCGTCAGCGCCGCCATCATGGCGATATTGCCGACCTCGGCCTTGATGAAGGGCGCCGCATCTGCCGGTCCCATGAGGGCGGGCGTGAAGCCGAGGGTGGCGAGCCTGGCCTGCACGTCGGGCTTGGCCATGGCCCGCACCGTGGCTTCATGCAGGCGGCGCGCTATGGCCTCCGGCAGGCCCTTCGGGCCCAGCGTGGCAAGCCAGGCGTGCGTGGTCGCCATCCGGCTCACCGGCGTGAAGTCTGCCACCGGATCGAACGGTACCTTGCGGACCATGCTGGCGATGGCCGCGAAGGACACCGCCGCCACCCGCAGGCTATGGCCGTCCGGCGCCGCCTTGGCGACGATGTCGCTGCCGACCATGCCCTGGGCACCCGGGCGATTGTCGACCAGGAACGGTTGGCCGAGGTCATCCTGCAGTTCCTTGCCGAGGATGCGGGCGATGTTGTCGGTGGCGCTGCCGGCGGGGAAGGGCACGACCCGCTTGACCGGCTGGCTCGGATACGTTTGCGCGGGAGCGGCGGCGGCTGGCAGCAAAGCCCCCAGAACGGCGGCGATGCCGGCCGGAGCCGGAATGGACAGTGTCTTGAGAAGCGTCATCAAGGTTCCTTTTCGATCCAGGGGCCCGCCGGCGGCGTGGGTCATAGGAGCTGGGCGTCGATGAAGCGCCGCATGCGCTCCAGCGCGGCGAGCGAAGCGGGCGCGGCCGGCGACTTGGCCACGAAGTTATGCGGCTCGCCGGGAAACTTTGCTAGCTCGACCCGTGCGCCGGCGGCCCGATAGGCGGCGGCAAACTCGTCGGCGCGCTGGTGTTCGACGTTCTCGTCCGCCTCGCCCTGGATGATCAAGAGCGGCGGCAACGCCGTGGCTTCGCCGCGCTCGAGCACCAGGCGTGGATTGCCCTGTGCCATCGCGGCTTCATCGGGCCAGAATGCGTGGTGTGCCGTGATCAGATTGGCGATGCCCTTGGCCTTGGCCATCCGGTAGCGCGCCAGCGGGTCGAGGATCGGCCAGCAGGCGATCGCGAAATCGAGGCGCGCGTTCGCGCCGCGCGTTTCGTCGCTATCAGGCGCGTCGGGCTGGGTGTGGAGCGGGTCGTCGGGCCGCAGCGCATTGAGCCCCAGCAGCTGCCCGCCGCTCGAAGTGCCGAGGCCGCCCACGGGGCAGACGGCACCGGCAAGCGCCGCGCAGCGGGCCCTGGCCCAGCGGATGCCGAAGTTCACGTCGCGCACCGCGGCCGGGTACGCATGCGCCGGCGCCATGCGGAAGTCGAGCGCGAATACCGCGATTCCATGGGCTGCAAGGGCCTCGTGGATGGGCTGGTTGTTCAACCGGTCGCCCGAAGTCCAGGCCCCGCCATGCACTTCCACCACCAGCGCCCGGGCTGTGCCGGCGGGGCGGTATGCGCGGCCGAGCAGCGGCCGGCCGTCGAAGCTTCGGTAAGCGATGTCTTCGCTGCTGAACGTGCCCATGTTATGCAGGTTCCCTTTCGAGCAAGACGGCGCGCAGGCGCTTCAGCGGCGCCCCGATCCCAGGCCCGCCGCCAGCGCGGCCGCGAGTTGGACGGCAGCCGACACGGCCAGGGCTACCGAGTATCCGCTGGCATCCCACCCTCCCGTCGCGTTGCGCGGCCACAGGTCGAGGATCGCGCCAATCGCCGCCTGGAGGGCGAAGGCGCCGCACAGTGTGAGCGTATTGATGGCGGTGGCGATGCGGGCTGTCTGTTCCACCGGGAACATCTGGCCCACGGCGATGTAGGCCGTTGGGCCGCCCGCGGCGCAGAAGGCGAACAATGCCCACAGCGTCATGACCGCAGCCGGATGGGTCGGCTGCAATGCCAGGCCGACCTGTGCGGCCAGCAGGCCTGCGGTGCAGAGTGTCGGCAGCATGATGGCGGGCAGTCCGCGCGCCTGTGCCCGGCTGCCGGCCAGGCCCACCAGCCAGCCGCCCGCCATCAGCGAGAGCGTGTAGAAGAACAGGGTGTGGGCGCGGGTGACGCCGTCGTAGCCCGCCACGTCGCGCAGCCAGGGCCCCGCCCACAGGCCCAGGTAGGCGAAATTCATGATCGACAGCATGGCGGCGGCCGGCCCATAGCGCCAGAAGCGGCGCGAGCCTACGATCTGGACGATGACCGCAACCTCCGCGGACAGGCTGCGGCGCGGCGCGCTCGCGGGCTTGTCACGCACGGACAGGAAGATCCATGCCGCGGTGCCGAGCGAGGCCGCGCACAGCAGCCAGAACACGCCGCGCCAGCCCAGCGTGGGCAGCACGGCTTCCACCGGCGCGGTGGTGAGCACGCTGCCGAGCGACCCGACCACCATCGCCAGCCCCGTCATGTTGGCCACCTGGGCCGGTGCGAACCATTGGGTGTTCGCCTTGATGATGGCCATCAGGGCGGCCGAGATGCCTATGCCCAGGATGATGCGCGCAACGGCGAAGCCGGCCAGCCCGTGCGAAAGCGCGAACACCGCGAACCCGGCGGCCGCCAGCAGGCAGGCGCCGGCCTGGATGCGGCGTGGCCCCACCGTGTCCAGTGCCACGCCCACCGGCAGTTGCGCCGCGCCGTAGGCCGCGAACATGCAGGCGGCCAGCATGCCCAATTCGCTGGCCGACATCGCGAACTCGGTAGCCAGCACCGGGCCGATGACCGACATCACCGTGCGCGAGGCCTGGTTGATGAGGTTGAACGCCGCCAGCGGCAGGGTTACCGCAAGGAAGAGCCGGACAGGGGAGTTCACTGGGTTGCGACTTGGCGCGTGGCTGCGGAAAGGTGGATGCGGAAGCGGACGGAGCGTGACGCCAAGCCTGGCGGCGGCGCACGCATTGTGTCACCCCGCGCCGTACTTGCGGGTGCGCGCAGTGAAATCGGCATAGCCGATGAAGCGTTCAAACCGCGCGACGTTCTCGCGCAAGCCCGGCACGGCGCCCGCATCACCGGAACGCCTGAAGGTCTCGAGCGCCTGTTGCACCGCCTGGTACTGAACCAGAAGCGAAAAGCCGAAATACAGCACGATGGCGGCGCCGGCGGCGGCTTCGTCGGCCAGCGTGTGGCCAGGCGAGTCCACCACCATCACCGGCCGCGCAAGGCGCGGTCGCGCCCGGGCCAGCAGCGGCGGCGGCAGCATCGTGGGGAACACCATGTCCGCCCCGGCCTCGGCATAGGCGTTGAGGCGTGCGATGGTGTCATCGAGATCCTGCGCGACCCAGTAGGCGTCGCTGCGCGCGACGATCATGAAGTTCGGGTCTTCGCGGGCGTCGACGGCGGCGCGAATGCGGCCGGCCACCGTATCGATCGGGTGCAGGCGCTGCGGCACCTCGGCGTGCTTGCCGTAGGCATGATCCTCGATGTGGATGGCCGATACGCCGGCGCGTTCGAACTCGCGCACGGTGCGCCAGAGGTTGGCGGCATCGTTGAAACCGCCTTCGGCGTCGGCGATCACCGGAATGTTCACCGCGTCGACGATGCCGCGGGCCTGGCCGACCATGTCCTGCAGCGAGAGCAGGCCGGTATCGGGCAGGCCCAGCCGGCTGGCGGCGGTGGCGTAGCTGCCGATGTACACGCACTCGAATCCGGCGGCCTCGATCTGCCGCGCGCTCAGCGTGTCGCTGGCGCCCGGCGCGGCGATGGTGCGTCCGCTGGCAAGAAGCGCGCGCAGGGCGCGGTGGCGGGTGGCGAAGGCGGCTGTCATGGGGGTCCGGGTGGGGGGTGGGGCATGCGACGCGCGGCGCCCCGCACCGGGCGGGTTCCCCGCCGCCGGCCTGGGGGCTCGGGGCTACTGCGGTTTCACGTCGTGCGCGAACGTGAATTCGTCGGTGCGTCCGCCGTAGGTGAGGCCCTTGCGCATGGCCCAGGTGGCGATCTGGTGATGCACCGGCACCACGCCCATGTTCTTCAGCGCCAGGATCGCCGCCTCGGCGGCGTTGGCCTCGCGCTGCTTTTCGTCGGTCATCTGAAAACCGCGATCGAGCAATTCGTCCAGCTTGGGCAGGGTGTGCTTGCCCCAGTTCCAGGCGCCGTAGCCCTTGTCGGCGTTCGGGGTCGCCAGCAGGGCGCGCAGGGCAAGGTCGCCTGAGAACGAACCCCAGCCCAGCATCAGGAAGGGGAAATCGCCATTGCGCGCGCGGCCCAGGTACACGCTCATCGGGAAGGTCTCGACCCTGGTCTGGATGCCCACCCGCGTGAGCATCTGCGCGATCGCCTGGGCGATCTGGTCATCGTTTACATAGCGGTTGTTGGGCGCCGCCAGCGTCAGTGCGAAACCGTCCTTGAAGCCGGCCTCGGCGAGCAGGTTGCGCGCGCCCTCCGGATCGTAGGCGTCGGGTTTGAGGGTCGCCACATGCCCGAACACGGTGGGCGCGACGATGTTGCCGGCCGGCATGGCGAGGGTTTCCATGACACGCTCGGCGATCGCCGGTCGATTGATGGCCTTGGACACCGCCTGCCGCACGCGCAGGTCCTTGAACGGATTTTTTGCCAGCGGCTTGCCGTCCTTGGCTGTCAGGCCGGGCGGGTTGTCGCGCGACTGGTCCATGTGGAAGAAGATGGTGCGCCAGGAGATCTTCTGCGCCACCGAGAAGACGCCGCTGGTCTTGATGCGGTTGGCATCGCTGGTGGGGAGGTTCTCGATCATGTCGACGTCGCCTGCCATCAGGGCGGCGATGCGCGGGCCGTCGTTGGGCAGGATGCGCAGCGTGACCTTTTCGAACGCGGGCTTGGGGCCCCAGTACGCATCGTTGCGGGTCATCTCCACGCGGTCGCCGCGCTTGAAGGCGGCCAGCTTGAACGGGCCGGTGCCCGGGATGGCCGGCGTGCCGTCGGCCGATACTCGTGCCGCGTTGAACTCCTCGGTCGTGGCGGCCTGCGCCTTGCGGCTGATGATGAAGATCGAGTTGAGGTCGTACGGGAGCATCGCGTACGGGGCGGCGGTGCGGAACACCACGCCGTTGGGCTTGACCACCTTCATTTCGACGATCGCCCGGGTGAACGCACCGAACTGGCCGCCGGACTTCTCGGAAGCGCGCGCGCGCTCGATGGAGGCGATCACGTCCTCCGGCGTCAGTTCCGATCCGTCATGAAAGCGCACGCCGCGGCGCAGGCGGAATTCCCAGGTGGTCTTGTCGACGGCTTTCCAGCTCTCCGCCAGCCCGGGCACCAGGCGCGCATCCGCATTGACATGGGTGAGGGCCTCGAAGACGTGCCACAGCGCGTTGTTGTTCGACCCGATGTTGATGTGGTGCGGGTCGAGCGAGGTCACGTCGGCCGCCAGGCCGATGCGCAGGGCGTTGCCCTGCGCCGCGACCGCGGCCGGCAGCAGCAGGAGGAGAAGCAGCGGGCGGAACATCATCGGCGAGGGGAGTCGGTGGCCTGTCGGATGCGGGGGATTGTTGCACATGTCGCCACGGGCCGGCCGGTGTGCACGCGGGCGGAGCTATCCCGCCATGTGATTTAATGCGCGTCATGCAAAACGCCTTCCGCACGATCGCACTGGTCGGTAAATACCAGAGCCAGGGCATCGCCGAGCCGCTTGCGGCGATCGCAGCCTTCCTCAAGGACGGCGGCTACAACGTGCTCATCGAGCGCGACACCGCCGAGAACATCGGCCTTGCGGCCCACGCGACCGCCTCCATCGACGAACTCGGCGCCGGTGCGGACCTCGCGGTGGTGGTGGGCGGCGACGGCACCATGCTGTCGGTGGCGCGACTGGTCGCGCCGCACGGCGTACCGCTGGTCGGGGTCAACCAGGGGCGCCTCGGCTTCATGACCGACATCGCCCTGAAAGACACGCAAAAGGCCCTCAAGGCGATTCTCGAGGGCGAGTACGACGCCGAAGAGCGCAACATCCTGCAGGGCACCGTGACCCGCCAGGGGCAGGTCCTGCTCGACACCCTGGCCTTGAATGACGTCGTGGTCAGCCGCGGCGCCATCGGCGGCATGATCGAACTGACGGTTTCGATTGACGACAAGTTCGTCTACAACCAGCGCGCCGACGGGCTCATCATCGCCACCCCGACCGGTTCGACCGCCTACGCATTATCGGCCAACGGCCCGATCCTGCACCCCAACCTGCCGGCCATCGTGCTTGTTCCGGTCGCGCCGCATGCGCTGTCGAACCGCCCGATCGTGCTGTCGGACGATTGCGAGGTCAAGATGACCCTGACGCGGGGGCGCGATGCGGGCGCGCATTTCGACGGTCAGGCCCACTTCTCGCTGATCGACCGCGATCGCATCACCGTGCGGCGCTCGCAGCACAGGATCCGCCTGCTGCACCCGCGCGGCTACGACTACTTTCGCATGTTGCGCGAAAAGCTCCACTGGAGCGCGTTGCCGCCCGCCCATTAGGGACGGCGGCGCCAGTTTTTCGCATCGGGAGTGCCCCTGACGTGCTGCGCTTTCTCACCGTTCGCGATTTCGTGATCGTCGAATCGCTGGAACTCGAGTTCAGCGCCGGCTTCACGGTCCTGACCGGGGAGACCGGCGCGGGAAAGTCCATCCTGGTCGACGCGCTGGCGCTGGCGCTGGGGGAACGCGGCGATGCCGGCGTGGTGCGCCAGGGCGCGCGCCAGGCGGAGATCAGCGCCGACTTCGATGCGCCCGGGCCCCTCGCGGCATGGCTTGCGGCGCAGGAACTGGCCAGCGAGGAGGGCGGCTGCATCCTGCGGCGCGTGATCGACGCCTCGGGACGTTCGCGCGCCTTCATCAACGGCCGCAGCGCGACGCTGGCGCAACTGCGCGAGGCCGGCGAATTCCTGATCGACATCCATGGACAGCACGCGCACCAGTCGCTCGGCCGGGCCGAGTCACAGCGCGCCTTGCTGGACGACCACGCGGGGCTCGGGCCACAGGTGGGGGCCGTGCGCGACGCGTTCGGCCGCTTCAAGCGCCTGCGCGACGCATTGACGGCGGCGAGGGAGGATGCGCAGCGGATCGCCGACGAGCGTGACCAGACCGCCTGGCGGCTCGAGGAACTCGAGCGGCTCGATCCCGCCGAAGGCGAATGGGACGCGGTGCAGCGCGAACATACCCGCCTGTCGAACGCGGCGAGCCTGATCGAGGGCGCGGGCGCGGCCAGCCAGGCGCTAGTCGAAGGCGACGATTCTGTATTGACCGTCCTGTCCGGGGTGGCCGCGCGCCTGGCCGACCTGGCCGAGTACGATCCGGCGCTCGCGCAGGTGGTCGAACTGGTCGAGCCGGCGCGCATCCAGGTCCAGGAGGCCGGCCGCGAACTGTCGCAATACCTGCGCCGCGCCGACCTCGACCCGCAGCGCCTGGCCGAGGTGTCGGCGCGGGTGGAAGCCTTGCATGGCGCCGGGCGCCGGCTGCGCATTTCACCCGACGCGTTGCCGGCCGAGCGCATGCGGTTGCGCGAGCGTCTCGCCGAGTTGAGGCTGGCGGCCGACACCGTGGCGCTCGAGGCGGAGGTCAGTAAGGCGCAGGCGGAGTACGCGGCCGCCGCCAAGGGGCTGACGGCCGCGCGCGCCAAGGCCGGTGCGAAGCTGTCGAAGCAGGTCACCGAAGCCATGCAGGACCTGGCCCTGGCGGGCGGGCGCTTCGAGGTCCGGCTGGAGCCGCTGGAGGAGGGCGGCGCTTACGGGGCCGAGCGCGTCGAATTCCTGGTGGCCGGCCATGCCGGGGTCGAACCGCGTCCCCTCGGACGGGTGGCCTCGGGCGGAGAATTGTCGCGCATCGCGCTTTCCATCCAGGTCATCACCAGCCGGGCGGCACAGGTGCCGACCCTCATCTTCGACGAGGTCGATGCCGGCATCGGCGGTGCGGTCGCCGACAAGGTCGGGCGCCGGTTGCGCGAACTGGCGAAGGAACGCCAGGTGCTGTGCGTGACGCACCTGGCGCAGGTGGCGTCGCGCGGGGACAGCCACTGGCAGGTATCCAAGCAGACAGCGCGGGGGCAGACCCTGTCAAAGGTGGCGCCGCTGGACGCCCGTGGCAGGGTCGAGGAGATCGCGCGCATGCTGGGCGGCAGCGAGATCACCGCGACCACCCGCAAGGCGGCGCGCGAGATGCTCTCGGCCTGATCCGGTACGCCGGCAGGGCCAAATCTTGCTAAAATCTGGTTCTTCGCCGCTTTAGCTCAGTCGGTAGAGCAACGCACTCGTAACGCGTAGGTCGTCTGTTCGATTCAGACAAGCGGCACCAGGTTCGAATGGTCGGCCCGGTGCGCGAGCACCGGGCCGTTTTCCATTGCGGCCCACGGTCCATTCCATGTCCCCGTCCGCAGTTGCCGTATCCGCCCGCCGCGAGCGCTTCCTGCTATGGCTGCTGGCCGGGTTGCAATTCACGCATCTGCTGGACTTCATGATCCTCACGCCGCTTGCGCCACAGTTCATGCGCCTGTGGGGTATCGCCGCGCATGAGTTCGGCTACCTGGTGGCCGTGTATGCGGTTGCGGCATCGCTGGCGGGCCTCGGGGCGAGCTTTTTCATCGACCGCTTCGATCGCCGCCGCATGCTCCGGTGGGTCTATGCGATCTTCGTGGCCGCCACCCTCGCCTGTGCGCTCGCGCCGGGATTCTGGTCCCTGCTGGCGGCGCGTGCCCTGGCCGGCGCTTCCGGCGGCGTGGTGGGCTCGGTGGTGATGGCCATTGTCGGCGACGTGATTCCGGCGGAGCGCCGCGGCCGCGCCATGGGTGTGATCATGTCGGCTTTCCCGCTGGTCTCGGTGCTCGGCGTGCCGGCCAGCCTGCTGGTGGCCACGCATCTGGGCTGGCATGCCCCGTTTTTCGTTCTGGCCGCCATCGGCATCCTGCTGTGGAGCACGATCGGCTTCATCGTGCCGCCGGTCAATGTCCATTTGAAAGGCGCGGCGGCCCGCTCGCGCGGGTGGATGGGCGACTTCCTGGCGCTTTTTTCGTATTCCAGCCATCGGCGCGCCTTGTTATCGGTGTTCGCGTTCACGCTCTCCGGCTTTGCGATTTTTCCTTACCTGAGCGCGTTTCAGGTCAAGAACATCGGTATTGCCGAAGCGGACCTGGCCTGGGTGTTCTTCGCCGGCGGCATGGCGACCATTTTCACTTCCAGGCTGATCGGCTGGAGCGCGGACCGCTTCGGCAAGCGCCGCATGTTCCTGATCCTGGCAGCCTGTTCGCTGGTGCCCATCCTCGTCATCACCCACATGCCGCGTACCGGACTCCCCATGCTGCTCTTGGTGAGCACGCTCTTCATGGTGCTGATGTCGGGCCGTTTCATCCCCCTCATGGCGCTGGTCACCACCTGCGTCGAGCCGCGCATGCGCGGCGCTTTCATGAGCCTTTCCAGCGCGGCCCAGAATCTCGCCGCCGGCCTGGCTTCGCTGGGCTCCGGCGCGCTGATCGGGCATGCGGCGGACGGGTCATTGACCGGTTTCGGCACCGTGGGCTATTGCGCGGCCGGCCTGACGCTGCTGTGCATTGCCATCGCGCGCCGCCTGCAGGCGGCCGGGATGCAGGCGCCGGCCGCCAGGCCGCTACCGGTATGAACGGACCGCGTCGATGATCTGGGAAATCGGGACGGTGGCCAAGCATCTCGTGTTGCCGCCCGTGGGGCTTGGCTGGTTGCTCTTGGCCGCCTTGTGGCAGGTGCGCAGGCGGGCGAGACTCGCCAAGACATTGATTGCGGCCGTGTTCGCGGCCGGGCTGGCCATGTCGCTGCCCGTGGTGGCGACTTGGCTCAGGGACCTGGTGGTGATCCCGGCGGCTGAATCCGAGTACGGCCGCGCGCAAGCCATCGTCATCCTCGGTGGCGGGCGCGGACTGGTCTGGGCCCCGGACCATGACGCCATCCTGGATGCCTATCCGGGCGTTTTCACACTGCAGCGCGTGCACGCGGGTGCCCGGCTGGCGCGCCGGACGGGGCTGCCTGTGCTCATTACCTCGGGGACGCCGGATGGCTATGAACCTACCGAGGCCGAGGTCATGCGCAGGGTTCTCGAAACCGATCTTGGGGTCAGGGCCCGCTGGATCGAGGACAAGTCCCGCAACACCGGCGAGAATGCGGATTTCACCGCCCGCATGCTTTTGCCCGAGGGGATTCGGACGGTCATCCTGGTGACCTCGGACTTCCACCAGCGTCGCGCGATCACGGTATTCAAAAGGGCGGGCCTCGAGGCCCTGCCGCATCCGGTTCCGCCGGCGGGACCGAGCGGCCCGACGGACTGGCATGACTTTGTCCCCAACGCCCAGTCTCTGATGCGCAGCCACTATGCCGTGCACGAGCTCGCCGGCACGCTCTACAGCTTGGTGCGCGCGCCGGCCACCCCGGCAGCCACGGTCGGAAACTGAAACCTCACGCCGAGCTCGCGCTTCAGGCGCGAGTTGTCCAGGCGGCGCGATTCGCGCATGAAGGACATCAGCATCGGCGAGACCGCGCGCTCGACCTCGGCACGCGGCAGGCGCGGCGGACGCGGCAGCTCGAACGCGTCGGCGACGAGGTCGAAATAGTCGCCCATCTTCATCTCGCTGTCGTCGTTGCAGTTGTAGATGCGCGCGCGATGGAGCGGGCGGCAAGCGGTGCGCCGCAGCGCCCGCACGGCGATGGCGGCCAGGTCATCCGCATGGATGTGGTTGGTGTACGAATCCTCTGCGGCTGCGATCGCCGGCGTCGCGCGCCGCAACCGTTCCAGCGGCAGCCGGTCCGCGGCATAGATGCCCGGCACGCGCAGGATCACCAGGCGAAACAGGCCGCGCCGGGCCGCCCTGGCGAGGGTGCGCTCGGCATCCACGCGCCGTTTCGCGCGCAGGTTGTCGGGCGCGCATGGGCGCCGTTCGGTGACGCGCGCGCCGCCGCAGTCGCCATACACGCCGCTGGTGCTGAGGTAGACCACCACGCGTGATACCATCTCTCGCCTTGTCGGGGCGTCTTCTTGCGCGGTCCGTTTTGCCAGCTGGCGCAGCAGGTTGCGCGTTCGCTGGTCCTGGCGTCCGCTCGCTTGCGGCGGCGCGCAGTGCAGCAGCCAGGCCCAGGCGCGGGGCAGGCGCGCCAGGGTGCCGGGCTTGTCCAGGTTGGCGAGCTTCACCCTGGCCCCCAGCCGCCGCAGGCGCGGCCGATTGGCCGGGGTGGAGGTCACGGCCGTCACCGCGCCGCGCGGTGCATGCGCTGCGAGGATGCGTTGACCGATGTCGCCGGCGCCCAGCAGCAGCGTCTTCCTGAATGTCCTGTCCATCACCACCGATTCTATAGTCCGCCATGAGCTTCCAGGTATCGATCCAGCCTTCCGCCCACCAATACAGCTGCAAGGACGGGGAAACCATCCTGCAGGCCGCGCTCAACAACGGCATCGGCCTGCCCTACGGGTGCCGCAACGGCGCCTGCGGCTCCTGCAAGGGCAAGCTCGTCTCCGGCAGCATCGATTACGGCAATTATTCGCACACCGCCCTGTCCGCAGAGGAAAAGGCGCGCGGCATGGTGCTGTTCTGCTGCGCCAGGCCGCTTTCGGACCTCACCATCGAGGTGCGCGAAGTCGGTGCCATCAAGGACCTGCAGGTCAAGATCCTTCCCTCGCGCGTGCAGAGCATCGAACGGCCCGCCGACGACGTCGCGGTGGTCTCGCTGAAGCTGCCGGCCAACGAGCGCCTGCAGTTCCTGGCGGGCCAGTACATCGAATTCCTCCTCAAGGATGGCAAGCGCCGCAGCTACTCGATGGCCAACGCCCCTCATGACGACCAGTTCGTCCAGCTGCATATCCGCCACATGCCGGGAGGGCATTTCACCGACCATGTGTTCGGCAAGATGAAGGAGCGCGACATCCTGCGCTTCGAAGGGCCGCTCGGCAGCTTCTTCCTGCGCGAGGAGAGTTCCAAGCCGATCATCTTCGTCGCCAGCGGCACGGGTTTCGCCCCGATCAAGGCGATCATCGAGCATGCGGTCTATCGCGAATTCACCCGGCCGATGACGCTCTACTGGGGCGGCCGCCGCCCCAAGGACATCTACATGATGGACCTGTGCCGCCGCTGGGCGGATACCGTGCCCGGCTTCACCTTCGTCCCGGTGGTGTCGGACGCGCTGCCCGAGGACAGCTGGACCGGCCGCACCGGGTTCGTCCACCGTGCCGCCGCTGCCGATTTCCCGGACATGTCCGCGCACCAGGTGTACGCCTGCGGTGCGCCCGTCGTGGTGGATTCGGCGCGGCATGATTTCGTCGCGCAATGCGGGCTGCCGGAGGACGAGTTTTTCGCCGACAGCTTCACCACCGAGGCCGACATCGCCAAGGCAGGGGCCTGAGATGGCCATGCTGCCCGAGGCGGGCCCCGCAGCCGGCGGCAACCGCGCCATCGTCACCGTCATCGGCGTCGACCGCGTCGGCATCATCGCCGCAGTCGCCACCATGCTGGCCGAGGCGCAGGTGAACATTCTCGACATCTCGCAATCGATCATGCAGGAATTCTTCGTCATGATCATGATGGTCGACCTCGCTCGGTCGCCCAGTGGTTTCGACGAACTGAAGGCGGCCCTGAACGAGCGCGGCAACGCGATGGGGCTCAAGATCGACATACAGCGCGAAGACGTGTTCAAGCTGATGCACCGGGTCTGACGCGGTGTCCATCTCCAGCTATTCCCCGCAGGAAATCGTCGAAACCATCCGCATGGTGCAGATGGAACGCCTCGACATACGCACCATCACCATGGGCATTTCGCTGCGCGACTGCGTCAGCGAGAATCATGCGCGCCTGGCCGACCGCATCTACGACAAGGTATGCCGGATGGGCAGCGGACTGACCGCCGCCGGCGCCGCCATCGCCCGCGAGTACGGCATTCCGGTCACCAACACGCGGGTTTCGGTGACCCCGGTGGCGATCATCGCCGAAGGAGTGGGCGACTGCGCCGGCCGCGACGCCATGCTGGGCGTGGCGCGTGCGCTCGACCGGGCCGCGCGCGAGATCGGCGTCAATTTCATCGGCGGCTATTCGGCGCTGGTGCACAAGGGCGCCACGCCGGGCGACCTCGCGCTCATCGATTCCATCCCGGAGGCGCTTGCCTCCACCGAACGGGTCTGCGGTTCGGTGAACATCGGCTCGACCAAGTCGGGCATCAACATGGATGCCGTGGCGATGATGGGCCGGGTGGTCAAGCGGGCCGCCGAACTGACGGCGGCGGCAGACGGCCTGGGCGCGGCCAAGCTGGTGGTGTTCTGCAACGCGGTGGAGGACAACCCCTTCATGGCCGGCGCGTTTCATGGCGTGGGCGAGGCCGATGGCGTACTCAATGTCGGGGTCTCCGGCCCGGGCGTGGTGTTGCGTGCGGTGCAGGCGGCCCCGGCTGCGGATTTCGGCGAACTTGCCTCGATCATCAAGCGCACCGCCTTCAAGATCACGCGCATGGGTGAACTGGTGGGCCGCGCCGCCTCGGCACGCCTGGGCGTGCCCTTTGGCATCGTCGACCTGTCGCTGGCGCCGACGCCCGCCATCGGCGATTCGGTCGCGCGCATTCTCGAGTCGATGGGCCTGTCGCGGGTTGGCGCACACGGTTCGACCGCCGCGCTGGCGCTGCTCAACGACGCCGTGAAGAAAGGCGGCGCGATGGCTTCCAGCCATGTGGGCGGCCTGTCCGGCGCCTTCATCCCGGTGTCCGAGGATATCGGCATGATCGAGGCGGCGGGCATGGGCGCGCTGTCCTTCGACAAGCTCGAGGCGCTGACCGCGGTGTGCTCGGTCGGATTGGACATGATCGCCATCCCGGGTGACACCCCGGCGTCGACCATCGCTGCGATCATTGCCGACGAGGCGGCCATCGGCATGATCAACCGCAAGACCACCGCGGTGCGCCTGATCCCGGCGCCCGGCAAGAAGGTGGGCGACTTGGTCGAATTCGGCGGACTCCTCGGTCACGCGCCGGTCATGGCGGTGAACCGCGAAAGCAGCGCGGCATTCATCGGGCGCGGCGGGCGCATTCCCGCGCCGATTCAGGCGCTCAACAACTGAGGACGGGCCGGCCTACTCGCCCAGGTAGGCGGCACGCACTTGCGGATTGTCGAGCAGGTCGCGCGCCGGGCCGGTGAGGGTGATCTCCCCGCTCTCCATCACATAGGCGCGCTGGCAGGTCTCCAGCGCCATGCGGGCGTTCTGTTCCACCAGCAGGATGGTCACGCCGGTCCGGGCCACCGCGGCGATGGTCTCGAAGATCTTCTCCACGATCAGCGGCGCAAGCCCCATGCTGGGTTCGTCGAGCAGGAGCAGGCGCGGGCGGGACATCAGCGCGCGGGCGATGGCGAGCATCTGCTGTTCGCCTCCCGACATGGTGCCGGCAGACTGCTGATAGCGCTCCTTCAGGCGCGGAAACAGGCCGAGCATGCGTTCGCGGTCTTCCGCGACAGCGTGTTCGTCGTCGCGCACGTAGGCGCCCATCGCGAGGTTTTCCGCCACGGTGAGCTGGCCGAACACCCCGCGTCCCTCCGGCACCAGCGCCAGGCCCTGGCGGACCAGCGCGAACGAGCGTACGCCGGCGATCGATTTGCCGGCATAGGTGATGCTGCCGGCGGCCGGCTCGAGCAGTCCCGCGACGGCCTTGAGCGTGGTGGTCTTGCCGGCGCCGTTGGCGCCGACGATGCAGGCCATCTCGCCTTCGTTGACGGTGAGGTCGATGCCCTTGACGGCGCGGATGCCGCCGTAACGCACCTCGACCTTTTCGAGATTGAGCAGGGCGGGCATCAGACGTGGGCCCGGGTCGCGCTGGTGGTGCCGGTGCCGAGGTAGGCCTCGATGACCTTCGGGTCGCGGCGCACCTCCGCCGGCACGCCTTCGGCGATCGGGCTGCCGTAGTCGAGCACCAGCACGCGATCGGACAGCCCCATCACCAGCTTCATGTCGTGCTCGATAAGCAGCACCGTGGTGCCGTCGGTGCGGATGCGCTCGATCAGATTGCGCAGGTCGGCGGTCTCGGTGGCGTTCATGCCGGCGGCCGGCTCGTCGAGCGCGAGGAGCTTCGGGTCGGTGGCAAGCGCGCGGGCGATCTCCAGGCGGCGCTGCTCCCCGTAAGGCAACTGGCGCGCCGAGTCGTCCGCCCGCCGCGCGAGGCCGACATAGGCCAGCAACTCACGCGCGCGCGCCTCGATGCCGGCTTCCTCGCGACGCGTGGCGGGGTTGCGCAGGATCGCGCCGAGAACGCCGGCGCGGGTGCGGACATGCCGGCCGATCATCACGTTCTCCAGCGCGGAGAGGTTGGCGAACAGGCGGATGTTCTGGAAAGTGCGGGCGATGCCTCGCTCGGCCACCTGGTGCGGCTTGAGGCCCGCCATGGAAGCGCCGTCGAAGACGAAACTGCCGGCATCGGGCTCGTACACGCGGGTGAGCACGTTGAAAAGCGTGGTCTTGCCCGCGCCGTTCGGGCCGATCAGGCCGTAGATCTCCCCGCGACGGATCGTGAACCCGACATCCTTGAGCGCGAGGATGCCACCGAAGCGCTTGGTGACGCCACCGGCGGCGAGCAGGGCTTCCGGCGCGGCGGTCATCCGCGCCGCCTCACCGATGCGGGCAGGATGCCGGAAGGGCGGAACAGCATCATCAGCACCAGCGCCAGGCCGAAGAGCAGCATGCGAATCACCTCGGGCTCGATGATCATCCTGCCGAAGGCCGCCTTCTGCAGGGGCTCGACCGTGTAGCGCAGTATCTCCGGCACGAAGGTCAGCAGCAAGGCGCCGAGCACCACACCCCAGATGTTGCCCATGCCGCCCAGCACCACCATGGCCAGCACCATGACCGATTCGACCAGGATGAAGCTTTCCGGGCTGATGAAGCTCTGCATCGAGGCGAACATGCCGCCGGCGATGCCGCCGAAGGACGCGCCCATGGCGAAGGCCAGAAGCTTGACCGAGGTGGTGTTGATGCCCATGGCGCGGGCGGCGATCTCGTCCTCGCGGATCGCCTGCCAGGCGCGGCCGATGCGCGAATCCTGCAGGCGCATGTTGACGATCAGCACGACGACCAGGAACAAGAGCAGCAGGTAGTAGTACTTGATCGGCCCGCTGAAGGCGAGGCCGGCGAACTTGCTGGTGGTGGAAAAATCGAGTTCGCCGATGCGCACCGGGTCGATGCGCGAAATGCCCTGCGGGCCGTTGGTGATATTGACCGGGCGCGACAGGTTGTTGAGGAATATGCGCACGATCTCGCCGAAGCCCAGGGTTACGATGGCGAGGTAGTCGCCGCGCAGTTTGAGGGTTGGCGCGCCCAGCAGCACGCCGAAAATGCAGGCCGCCAGCGCGCCGATCGGCAGGATCACCCAGAACGGCAGATGGATGTTGAAATGCGGCGAGGCGAGCATGGCCCAGACGTAGGCGCCGACACCGTAGAAGGCGATGTAGCCCAGATCCAGCAGCCCGGCGAAGCCGACCACGATGTTCAGGCCCAGCGCCAGCAACGCGAACAGGAGGGCCAGGTTGGTGATGCGCACCCAGGCGGTGCCGACCTGCGCGAGGGCGAAGGGCAGGGCAAGCAAGGCGGCGGCCACCAGCACCAGCCCGGCGATGGCGAGCGGCCCGCGCGGGTCCCGCGTCGCGGTCATGCCCGGTCTCCCACCCGTTCGCCAAGGAGGCCGGACGGCCGGAATACCAGCACCAGGATCAGCACCACGAAGGCGAACACGTCGCGGTAGTTGGAACCGAACCAGTTGTTGGTGAGGTCACCGATGTAGCCCGTGCCGAGCGCCTCGACCAGCCCCATGAGAATACCGCCCAGCACGGCGCCGCCCAGGTTGCCGATGCCGCCCAGCACCGCGGCGCAAAACGCCTTCAGGCCGAGCAGTTCGCCCATGGTGTACTGGGTCTGGCCGTAGTAGGTGCCGATCATCACGCCCGCGACGGCGGCCAGGGCCGCGCCGATCACGAAGGTCGCGGAAATCACGCGGTTGATGTCGATGCCCATCAGTCCGGCGATGTCCTGGCGCTGCGAGGTCGCCCGCATGGCCACGCCGAGCTTGGTGCGGTAGACCAGCCAGATCAGGCCGGCCATGAGGATGAAGGAGATCAGGATGATCGCGATCTGGATGTTGGTGATCAGCGCGCCGCCCACGTTGAAATTGTGCGTCTTGATGATCTGCGGAAACGAGATCGGGCTGCGGCCCCAGATCATCATCGCCAAATGCTGCAGGATGATGGAGATGCCGATGGCGGTGATGAGCGGTGCGAGGCGCGGGGCGGTACGCAGCGGCCGGTAGGCCACGCGCTCCATCAGCCAGGCCACGGCCACGCATGCCGGCACGGCCACGGCCGTGCCGATGGCCACCACCAGGAGCGGCGGCATGCCGCTTTTCATGAGCGCGCCGATCACGCTGAAGGCCACCATGGCGCCGATCATCACCACCTCGCCGTGGGCGAAGTTGATCAGCTGGATGATGCCGTACACCATGGTGTAACCGAGTGCGACCACCGCGTACACGCAGCCCAGCGTCAGGCCGTTGATGATCTGCTGCAGGAATATATCCACACGGGCCTAGGAAAAGGAAAACGGCATCGCCGCAGGTTGCACGATGCCGTTTTCGGGTGGGGCCGGACGACTGCGCCTGGTTACTTCTTCTCGTCGGCCTTCTTGGCTTCGGGGGCCGGCGCCGCCGCGGCCGGCGAGGGTGCCGGGGCCGGCGCTGCCGCGCTCGCCGGCGCGGGTGCTGCGGCCGCGCCTGCGGAGGCCAGGAACTCATCCATCTTCATTGACTTGCCACCCTGCACCACCGCGATCGGCTCGACCTTTCCTCCCTTGAGGGTGAAGATGGTGATCTCGGCGTTCTTGCGGTCGCCCTTTTCGTCGAACTCGATCTTGCCGGTGGCACCGGTCATGGAGATCTTGGCCAGCTCCGGCAGGTACTTGGCCGGGTCGGCCGAATTGGCTTTCTGCATGGCGGAAATCAGCAGGTTGGCCGCGTCGTAGGTGAACGGGGCATACTGCTTGATCTCGCCGTACTTGGCCTTGAAGGCGTCGAGGAAGCTCTTGGACGCGGCCTGGGTCGGAATGCCGGCCTGGGAACACAGCAGCCCCTCCGCGGCTTCGCCGGCCAGTTTGCCCATTTCATCGGTGCAGGCACCGTCGCCGAACGCGTAGACGACCTTCAGACCCAGTTCCTTACCCTGCTTGATGAGCGGGCCGCCGGTGGCGTCCATGCCGCCGTAGAAGATCGCATCGGGCTTCTTGCCCTTGATCTTGGTGAGCACGGCCTTCCAGTCGTTGGTCTTGTCGGTGCCCTTCTCGCGCGGCAGCACCTTGATACCGGCAGCCGTGAGGGTCTTCTCGACTTCGTTGGCCAGGCCTTCGCCGTAGGCGGTGGCGTCGTCGATCACGGCCACGGTCTTGGGCTTGATTTGGGAGGCCAGGTATTGGGCCACGGCAGGTCCCTGCTGGTCGTCGCGGCCGACGGTGCGAAAGGCGGTCTTGTAGCCGTTTTCGGTGACCTTGGGATTGGTGGCCGAGCCGGAGATCATCGGGATGCCGGCCTTGTTGTAGATTTCCGAAGCGGGAATGGTGACACCCGAGTTCAGGTGCCCGACCACGCCGGCGACCTTCGCGTCGACCAGTTTTTGCGCGACGGTGGCGCCGACTTTCGGGTCGGCCTGGTCATCCTCGCCCATGACCTCGAACTTGATCTTCTTGCCGTCGAGCATGATGCCCTTGGCGTTGGCCTCGTCCACCGCCAGCCGCACGCCGTTTTCGTTGTCCTTGCCCAAATGGGCGATCCCGCCGGTGAGCGGCCCGGCATGGCCGATCTTGACGACCTCGACAGGGGGCTCGGCCGGCTTGGCCGGCTCAGCCGACTTGGGGGCTTCGGCGGGCTTGGGGGCCTCCTTGCCGCAACCGGCGAGGGTCAGAAGCGCGGCCGCGGCGATCGCGGTCAGGCGCAGGGACGTGACATTGGCTACTTTCATGGTTTCCTCCGGACAATTTGAACCGGGCCCGCGCCGGATGGCTCGGGCCGAGGGTTGAACGAACGATCCCGGCATGACCGGGACCAGAATTCACCGACCATTATATTGGGCAGCATCGGCTAAAGGACATCAGGGTTTTCTCGCGCGTCCGTGGCACCTGCCTGTGCGCCTCGACGCCTCCGGTCCATGACGAGGCGCCTCGGTGCCGGGCGGGGCGCCGCATTACAATGGGGGCGTTCTCAGCGGGAAAGGCGGCACGGCGGCACGCCGATAGCCAACGCTTCCCTGGCGAAATCCGGAGGTGTGATCATGCCCTTGCTGGTCGTTGGAATTGCGCTGGCGGTGTTGCGATTTTTCGAATTCGGGCCTTTCGCCAAGCTGTCATGGTGGTGGGTGGCTCTGCCTTTTGTCCTGGTCGTCATCTGGTGGGAGGTAATTGTCCCGATGTTCCACCTCGACAAGCGCAAGGAGCACGCCGAGTTCGATGCAGAGCGTAAGAAGCGCATGGAGAGGAACCGCAGCGGTCGCGCCAACTTCTAGGTTCTAGACGGGCGCCTTACCGCACGGTCCAGAGCATGACCCGGCTGGACTTGGCGAGCCCGGTATTCTTGTCGGGCGCGTCGACGGTCACCGTGCGGTCGGCGGCCCACTCGCCCATGTCCCAGTCGTGGCTGACCACGCGTGTCCCGGGTTTGAGCTTTTGCAGCGCCGGACGGAGCTTGAGGTTCACCGCCGGCAGCAAGTACATCGTGATGACGCTGGCGGCGGACAGGTCGGTTGCGAAAAGATCCTGCTCGACGAAGCGCACCTTGTCGGCCACCCCGGCGGCGGCGGCGTTGGCACGCGCCCGCTCGGCCAGCCGGGGATCTATCTCGATGCCGGTGGCGCGGATGCCGAAGCGGCGCGCCGCGGTGATGACGATCCGGCCATCGCCCGAACCGAGGTCGAGCAGGGTGTCCGTCGGACCGATGCGGGCCACATCGAGCATGGCGTCGACCACGCTCTGCGGCGTTGTCACGTAAGGGACGTCCAGGTCTTCGCCCACCCCGGACTGCGAAAACGCGCGGCCGGTCGCCAGGGGCGCGAACGCGGCGCCGGCGGCCATCAGGGTGCGGCGCCTTGCGAGGCTGGGGCCGCCGTCGCGGCGAGGCCGGGTCATGGGGGGGGCGGTTTTCATCGAGGGCGCGGCGGGGGGTGCTCAGGGCATGCTCAGCCGCGCGGCTGGAGCAGCACCAGCAGCGCCCCATCGCCCCCGTCCGCCGGCGCCGCGGCGACGTAGGCCAGCACCTGGCCGGATTGGGTGAGCCAGCGCCGCACCAGGGTCTTGAGCACCGGCTGGCCGTGGCTGGAGAGTCCCTTGCCGTGCACCACGCGCACGCAGCGCGCGCCCTGGCGCAGGGCGTCCTGCAGGAACCCCGACAGCGCGTTGCGGGCCTGGTCACGGTTCAGGCCGTGCAGGTCCAGGGTGGCTTGCGGCGGCGGGTCGCCTCGGCGCAGCTTGCGCAGCGTCTGTGGCGCCACCCCGTCGCGCGCGAATGGCGCATCCTCGCCGATCGGCAGAAGATCGTCGGCGCCGTCGGAAAACGCGGCCGCCGCGCGCGGCGCCTGCGCCGGGTCGGCCGCTCTGCGCAGCGGCACCGGCGGAGGGGGCTTGGCGGCGCGAAGCACGCGGTCGCCCTGGTTGACGGGCGTGGCATCACCCACCAGGGCACGAAACAGGCCGGCTTCACGGCGCGCGAGCGCGTCCTTTTCGGTCTTTTCCCTGGCCGCAATCTCCTGCCTGCGCCGCTCTTCGGACAGCTGCTTGCGGATGTCCGCAAGCGCCTGCCTGGGGTCTGCCGCTGCCATGTCGGTCGCTTTCTGCGGGCGGCGCCTAGGCTTCCTGGCTTTCGAGATAGCGCTGGGCGTCCAGGGCGGCCATGCAGCCGGTGCCGGCGCTGGTGACCGCCTGACGGTACACATGGTCCTGCACGTCGCCGGCGGCAAAAACGCCGGGAATGGTCGTCGCGGTAGCCATGCCCTCGGTGCCGCTCCTGGTCTTGATGTAGCCGGTGGCGTTCATTTCAAGCTGGCCGGCAAAGAGCTGCGTGTTGGGCTTGTGGCCGATGGCGATGAAGCAGCCGGTCAGGGCGATGTCCCTGGTCTGCCCGCCCGCGGTCGCCCGGATGCGCACGCCGGTCACGCCGCGGTCGTCACCGAGGACTTCGTCCAAGGTGTGGTTCCATTCGATACGGACCTTGCCGTCGGCGGCCTTGGCCATGAGCTTGTCGATCAGGATGGCCTCGGCGCGAAACTTGTCGCGGCGGTGGATGACCGTGACCGTCCTGGCGATGTTGGAAAGGTAGAGGGCTTCCTCGACCGCGGTGTTGCCGCCGCCGACGACGCATACGTCCTGGTTGCGGTAGAAGAAACCGTCGCAGGTGGCGCATCCCGAGACGCCGCGGCCCATGAATTTTTGCTCGGATTCAAGCCCCAGGTACATGGCCGAGGCTCCGGTCGCGATGATGAGGGCGTCGCAGGTGTAGGTGCCGGTATCGCCCGCCAGTGTGATCGGCTTGGCCGTCAGCTGGGCGGTGTGGATGTGGTCAAAGATCATTTCCGTGCCGAAGCGCTCGGCATGCCGGCGGAACCGGTCCATCAGCTCGGGGCCCTGCACGCCATCGGCGTCGGCCGGCCAGTTGTCCACATCGGTGGTGGTCATGAGTTGCCCGCCCTGCTCCAGTCCGGTGATCAGCACCGGCTTGAGATTGGCGCGCGCCGCGTAGACGGCGGCAGAGTAACCGGCCGGGCCGGAGCCCAGGATCAGTACGCGTGAATGTCGGCTGGTGGTCATGGAGGCGAGCTCTTGCAAAAATTTGTGGCTATACTTGAGAAAGTGCTTGAAAACATCGAAATTGCCTGATGTTTTCCGGCGTGTTGGCGGCATACCCCGTGAAACGCTGGATTATCCCATATCGACATGGCCTGCCCTTTTGGTGCGGCGCAGCGCCATGGCCGCGTCCGGATTCCGGCGATGCGGCCGGAAGGGGCGTGGCGATATGGATCGAATGCCATGCCTGCCGGTCAGCCGGATAGCCCGACTGTATGCCGGCGTGGCGCCCGGCGTGATGACGAGGCGGTAGTTTTCTCGAACTGGTGGAATTTGGGGAGTAGCGAGCATGGCCCATCCAAGCATTCACGTCGGCATCCTGCGCAACGTTCCCCTGTTCGCGGTTCTCGACGACGCGCAGTTGCATGCGCTTTCCGCCGTCATGGCGCGCAAGTCGGCGCCCAAGAACCGCACGATCATCAAGGCTGGCGACCCCACCGACAGCCTGTACATCGTCATTGCCGGTCGCATCAAGGTGCAGATGTCCGACGACGAAGGCAAGGAGGTCATTCTGGCGGTGCTCGGTCCCGGGGACTTCGTGGGGGAGATGGGACTGCTCGACGGCGCGCCGCGCGCGGCCTCGGTGGTCACCACCGAGCAGAGCGAATTCGTGGTGCTGTCCAAGGAGGATTTCAACGCGCTCCTGAAAAACAACTTCGAGTTGGCCATGGTGATCATCCGCAGCCTGGTCAAGCGCCTGCGCGAAGCGGACCGCAAGATCGAGAGCCTGGCCCTGCTCGACGTCTACGGGCGCGTGGCGCGCGTGCTGCTCGAGTTCTCCGAAGAGGTCGGCGGGCGCAAGGTGGTCAGGCGGAAGTTGCCGCGCCAGGATATCGCCAAGATGATCGGCGCATCGCGCGAAATGGTCAGCCGCGTGATGAAGGGTCTCGAGGTCGAGGGCTATATCGAAGTGATGCCCGACGGCGCGATCGCCTTGCGTGAACGGCTCGCATCCACGCTTTGAAGCGGCGCGCGTCGCATCGATGTGGCGGGCGCGCCATGCCGAGCTCATCGCAAGCGGTTTGCCTGCCATGCTGGCGCCTCCGGTCGCACGCGGCCGCCCGGGTCGCCCGCCTATAATCCGCGCATGAACGCAGAGCGCGCCGACCTGACCGGTACACTTGGTGTGTCGCGCGCGGCCCGCCTGCTGCGCGAGTCGCGCTGGATCGCCTTCGTGGGATGCGGCATTTACCTGGTGCTGATTCTGGCAACCTACGGCAGGGGCGATGCCGGCTGGTCGCACGAGGCGACCGGCGCTGCGGTCGGCAATGCCGGCGGCAGGTTCGGCGCCTACGTCGCGGACCTTCTTCTTTACGCGTTCGGATTGTCCGCCTGGTGGTCGGTGGTGCTGTTTGGCTACCTGGTGGTGGCCGGATACCGGCGCCTGTCCGACGCCAGTCTCGGCGAGGACGCCACCGTGCTTGACCGGCGCTCGCTGGTCGCGCTGCTCGGCGGATTCGTCCTTCTGCTCGTCGCCAGCGCTACCGTCGAGGCCTTGCGCTTCCATACCCTGAAGGCGGGGCTGCCGCTGGCCCCCGGGGGCATGACCGGCATGGTCCTGGGCGGGGTGCTGAAGTCCCAGTTGGGCTTTACGGGGGCGACGCTGGCGGCCATCGTCGGCATGGCCATCGGGTTTTCGCTGCTGACCGGGCTGTCGTGGATTTCGCTGGCCGAGCGCCTGGGCGGGGCGATCGAGAATGCCTGGATCCATTTCCGCCGCAAGCGCGACGAAAGGCGCGACCGCGAAGCCGGCGAGATCGCCTTGGTGGAGCGCGAGCACATCGTCGAAGAGGAACGCCGCGAGCTTTTCGCGGCGCGGCCGGAGATCCGCATCGAACCCCAGGTGGTGGCGGTGCCGCAGTCGCCGCGGGTTGAAAAGGAGAAACAGGTGCCGCTGTTCTCCGACTTGCCCGATAGCGGGCTGCCGCCGCTGCACCTGCTCGATGCCGCGGCGGCGCAACAGGAGTCCGTGAGCGCAGACACCGTCGAGTTCACCTCGCGCCTGATCGAGAAGAAGCTCAAGGATTTCGGCGTACAGGCGGAGGTCAAGGCGGCCTACCCCGGCCCGGTGATCACGCGCTACGAGATCGAGCCCGCCACCGGCGTGAAGGGCAGCCAGATCGTCGGGCTGGCCAAAGACCTGGCGCGCGCGCTTTCGCTGGTGTCCATCCGCGTGGTCGAGACCATTCCCGGCAAGAGCCTGATGGGCCTGGAGTTGCCGAACCCCAAGCGGCAGATCGTGCGCCTGTCCGAGATTCTCGGCTCGCAGGTCTACAACGACAATGCCTCCATGCTGACCATCGCGCTCGGCAAGGACATCGCCGGCAAGCCGGTGGTGGCCGACCTGCAGCGCATGCCGCACCTGCTGGTGGCCGGCACGACCGGTTCGGGCAAGTCGGTGGGCATCAACGCCATGCTGCTGTCGCTGCTCTACAAGGCCGAGGCCAGGGACGTGCGCCTGATCCTGATCGACCCGAAGATGCTTGAAATGAGCGTCTACGGCGACATTCCGCATCTGCTCGCGCCGGTGGTGACCGACATGAAGCAGGCGGCCAATGCGCTCAACTGGTGCGTGGCCGAGATGGAACGGCGCTACAAGCTGATGAGTTCCCAGGGGGTGCGCAACCTGGCGGGATTCAACGCCAAGGTGGCCGAGGCGAAGGCGGCCGGCAAGCCGCTGACCAACCCGTTCACGCTGACCCCGGAATCGCCCGAGCCGCTCGAGCACCTGCCCTTCATCGTGGTGGTGATCGACGAACTGGCCGACCTGATGATGGTGGCCGGCAAGAAAATCGAGGAACTCATCGCCCGCCTGGCGCAAAAGGCGCGCGCGTCGGGCATTCATCTTGTCCTCGCCACCCAGCGCCCGAGCGTTGATGTGATCACCGGCCTGATCAAGGCCAACATTCCGACCCGCATGGCGTTCCAGGTGTCTTCCAAGATCGACTCGCGCACCATCCTCGACCAGATGGGGGCGGAGTCCCTGCTCGGGCAGGGCGACATGCTCTACCTGCCGCCGGGCACCGGCTTGCCGCAGCGCGTGCATGGTGCCTACGTCGCCGATGACGAGGTTCACCATGTGGTGAGCTACCTCAAGAAGCTCGGCCCCACCAACTACATCGAGGGCATCCTCGAGGGCGGGGTTCTCGAGGGCGAGGACGGTGGCGAGGGCGGCGAGGGGGGCAACGCCGAGGCTGACGCGCTGTACGACCAGGCGGTCGAGGTCGTGCTGCGCAACAAGCGGGCCTCGATTTCGCTGGTGCAGCGGCATCTGCGCATCGGCTACAACCGCGCCGCGCGGCTGCTTGAGGCGATGGAGAAGGCCGGGCTGGTGTCGCCCATGCAATCGAACGGCAATCGCGACATCCTGGCGCCGGCGCGGGTCGAATGAAACACCTGGTCCGCATACTGCTTGTGGCAACGGCGCTGGCGCCGCTACGCGGAGAGGCCGCCGCACTCGATGCCCTGCGGGAATTCGTCCGCGCAACGCGTTCCGGCAAGACCACCTTCACACAGGTGGTGGTCAACAAGTCGGGCAAGACTTCGAACCCGGTGTCCGGATCGTTCACCTTCCAGCGGCCGGGCAAGTTCAGGTGGGTGTACGAAAAGCCCTATGAGCAGTCCATCGTGGGGGACGGCGAGAGATTGTGGATCCACGACCGCGACCTGAACCAGGTGACGGTCAGGAAACTCGACGGCGCACTGGGCCAGAGCCCGGCGGCGATCCTGGCCGGCAATGACGACCTGGAAAAGAACTTCGACCTGAAGGATGGCGGCAGCAAGGATGGGCTGGAATGGCTGATCGCGGTGCCGAAGTCCAGGGACACGACCTTCGAACTGGTCCGCATCGGCATGCGCGTCGAAGGGGGTGTCGCCGTGCTCGCCGCGATGGAACTCAAGGACAGCTTCGGCCAGACCTCGGTGCTGCAGTTCGGCAAGATGGAACGCAACCCCGTGCTGACGGCGGATGCCTTCCGCTTCACGCCGCCCAAGGGGGCCGACGTGTTCGGCGCCGACGGCAAGTAGCGGCCGGTGCAATCGGGCGCGCCAGCAGCGCCGACTCGCCTTGACCAACGCCTCCCTTTTCGATCAGGAAGAACCCGCAGCCGCGCCAGGTCGACCGGACACGGTCCCGCATTCGCCGGGCGCGGCGCCGCTGGCCGAGGTGCTGCGCCCGCGCGACCTCGACGAGGTGATCGGCCAGGCCCACCTGCTGGGGCCGGGGATGCCTCTGCGGGTCGCATTTGCCGCCGGCAAGGCGCATTCGATGATCCTGTGGGGCCCCCCGGGGGTCGGCAAGACCACGCTCGCCCGGCTGATGGCGCGCGGCTTCAACGCCGAGTTCCAGGCCATCTCGGCCGTGCTGGGCGGGGTCAAGGAGATCCGTGAAGCGGTGAAGACCGCGGAAGAGGCGCGCGCGCGCGGACGTTCGACCATCCTCTTCGTCGACGAGGTGCACCGCTTCAACAAGAGCCAGCAGGATGCCTTCCTGCCCTACGTGGAAAGCGGGCTCTTCACGTTCATCGGGGCCACTACCGAGAACCCGTCGTTCGAGGTCAACGGGGCGTTGCTCTCGCGTGCCACGGTGTACGTGTTGCAGCCCTTGAACGCGGACGACATGCGCGGCCTACTGGCGCGTGCGGCGGCGCACGCGGGCGGCGTGATGCTGGACGAGGATGCCATCGGCCGGCTGATCGGATGGGCCGACGGCGATGCGCGGCGCATCCTGAACGCATTCGAGATCGTCACCACGGCGGCGCTTGCGCAAGGCCTGTCGGTGATCGGCGGCGAATTCATCGCCACTTCGCTCTCGCAGAACCTGCGGCGCTTCGACAAGGGCGGCGACCAGTTCTACGACCAGATCAGCGCGCTGCACAAATCGGTGCGGGGCTCCAATCCCGATGCGTCGCTCTATTGGTTTGTGCGCATGCTCGATGGCGGCGCCGACCCGCGATACCTGGCCAGGCGCCTGGTGCGCATGGCCAGCGAGGATATCGGCCTGGCCGACCCGCGCGCGCTGCGGCTCACGCTGGATGCCGCGGAAACCTACGAGCGGTTGGGCTCGCCCGAAGGCGAGCTGGCGCTGGCGGAAGCCGTGCTGTATCTCGCGGTGGCGCCCAAGTCCAACGCGGTCTACGAGGCCTACAACGCGGTACGCGCCTTCGTTGCCCAGGACCAGACGCGGCCGGTGCCGGTGCACCTGCGCAACGCACCGACGCGGATGATGAAGGACATGGGCTTCGGCCGCGAATATCGCTATGCCCATGACGAAGAAGGCGGCTATGCGGCCGGCGAGGACTACTTTCCGGCCGATTTTCCCGAGGTGAACTGGTATCGGCCGGTGGCCAGGGGCATGGAAATCAAGATCCGCGAAAAACTCGACTACCTGCGCTCGCTGGATCGCGAGAGCGCAAGGCAGCGCGGCGATAAAAGATAAACTCACGTCTTTGCCCGCTTGATGAGGCGCGGAGCGCGGCATCGCCGTGGTCCAGGCACTCGGGGCAACGACACCTTTTCACGCATCCCCGCCAGATGGGGCAGACACGACACCATGCTAGACATCCAGTCCCTTCGCAAAGACCTCAATGCCGTTGCCGCCCGACTCGCGGCACGGGGCTTTGCCTTCGATGTCGCCGCGTTCCAGACGCTCGAGGCAGAGCGAAAGTCGGTGCAAACCCGCACCGAAGAACTGCAGGCGAGGCGCAACCAGCTTTCCAAGGCCATCGGCCAGGCGCGCGGCAAGGGTGAGGACGCCAGCGCCCTGATGGCTGAAGCCAATGCGATCCCGGAGGAACTTTCGCGCAACGAGGCTCTGCTCGCGGAGGTTCAGGCGCGCATGCACGCCATGTTGCTGTCGGTGCCAAACATGCCGCACGAGAGCGTGCCGGCCGGCGAGGACGAGACCGGCAACGTGGAGGTGCGTCGCGTCGGCACGCCGCGGCGCTTCGACTTCGCCGTGCGCGACCATGTGGACGTGGGCACGGCGCTTGGCGGCCTGGATTTCGACACCGCGGTGAAGGTCAGCGGCGCGCGTTTCACCCTCATGAAGGGGCAGGTGGCCCGGCTGCACCGGGCGCTCGCGCAGTTCATGCTCGACATCCACACCACCGAGCATGGCTACATCGAGGTCTACGCCCCCTACATCGTCAACGCAGACTCGATGAGGGGTACCGGACAGTTGCCCAAGTTCGAGCAGGACCTGTTCAAGGTCATGCACAACGACAGCCCGATGTACCTGATCCCGACCGCGGAAGTGCCGGTCACCAATATCGTGCGCGACGAGATCGTCGCGCTGGACAAGCTGCCGCTCAAGTTCGTGTGCCACACGCCGTGCTTCCGCTCGGAGGCCGGCTCCTATGGCCGCGACACGCGCGGCATGATCCGCCAGCACCAGTTCGACAAGGTGGAACTGGTGCAGATCATCCATCCGGATCACTCGTACGCCGGACTGGAGGAATTGACGTCGCACGCCGAGACCATCCTCAAGCGGCTCGAACTGCCGTATCGGGTGATGGCCTTGTGCAGCGGCGACATGGGTTTTTCAGCGGCGAAGACATACGACCTTGAAGTCTGGCTACCGGCGCAGAACGCCTACCGGGAAATTTCCTCGTGCAGCAACTTCGAGGGTTTCCAGGCGCGCCGCATGCAGGCGCGTTACCGCGACGAAAAAGGCAAGCCGCAAACCGTTCATACCCTCAACGGGTCCGGCTTGGCGGTCGGCCGAACCCTGGTGGCCGTTCTGGAGAATTACCAGAACGTCGATGGTAGCGTCACCATCCCCGCCGCACTACGCGCTTACATGGGCGGTGCGGGGCGCATTTCCGCCGCGTGATGCGATCCCGGTTCTGATAGAATTTGAAATTCGGAGAGGTGGCAGAGTGGTCGAATGTACCTGACTCGAAATCAGGCGTAGGTGTAAGCCTACCGTGGGTTCGAATCCCACCCTCTCCGCCAAGAATGGTTCCAAAGTAGTCCAAGCAAGTCCCCAAAGCCCGCGTTTTCCCTCTAGGAACGCGGGTTTTTTGTTTTCTAACGTCCGGCGACGTTCTTTGACATCCGGGGGCATTTGGGGGCATTCTGTGGGGCATTGACGGAAACCGCTGGGGGCATCGGCAAGATTGCCTCCGAAGGAGAACGAAATGCCCCTTACCGATCCAGCCTGCAAGAACGCCAAATGCCCCGAGGGCCGCGCCTTCCAGCGATTCAGCGATGCCGGCGGGTTGTACCTGGAAGTAACCAAGACCGGCGCGAAGTTGTGGCGCTGGAAATACCGCTTTACCGGCAAGGAAAAGCGGCTTGCCATTGGCATGTATCCCGAAGTGAGCCTCAAGGCCGCACGCGAGGCCCGCGATGCGGCGCGGGCGCAGCTCGCGGCCGGGATCGATCCGAGCGGCGCGAAGCAAGAGCGCAAGCGGGCCGGACTCGCGGCAGCCGAAACCGCCTTCGAGCTTATCGCCCGCCAGTGGTGGAACGACTGGAAGGCCAACAAAGCCGAGCGCAGCGCAAGCTATGTGATTACCCGCCTTGAATCGGACGCCTTCCCCGCAATCGGGACAAAGCCGGTTAACGAGCTGATCGCGCCTGACTTCGTGCGCATGGCGAAGGCAATCGAAGCGCGAGGCGCGGCCGACATTGCCCGGCGCGTGCTGCAAACCTGCGGGCAAGTCATGCGCTACGCGGTGGCGCACGGGCTCGCGGATCGCAACCCGGTGGCCGACGTGAAGCCCGGCGACGTGCTGCGGGCGCGGCGGCAAGTCAATTTCGCCCGCATCGAGGTGGCCGAACTGCCCGAGCTGCTGCGCAAGATCGAAGCCTATGCCGGCAGCCCCTATACCCGCCTGGCATTGAAGCTGATGGCGCTTACCTTCGTGCGCACGGGCGAGCTGATCGGGGCGCGGTGGCAGGAATTCGACCTGGTGGCCGGTGAGTGGCGCATACCTACCGAGCGCACCAAGAGCCGGCGCGAACACCTGGTGCCCCTGGCTAGCCAAACGGTGGAAGTGCTGCGGACCTTGCAGCAAGTGCGCGGCGAGCCCGAGCGCTGCAAGGGCGCGGCCCTGCTATTCCCCGGCGAGCGCGACCATGAAAAGCCAATGAGCAACGGCACGCTATTGATGGCCCTGGATCGCATGGGTTATCGAGGCCGCATGACCGGGCACGGCTTTCGAGGGGTGGCGAGTACGGCACTGAACGAGATGGGTTACCGGCCCGACGTGATCGAAGCGCAGCTCGCGCATGTCGAAGAGAACCGCGTGCGGGCCGCGTACAACCATGCCCGCTACTCGGAAGAGCGGCGCGAGCTGATGCAGTCATGGGCCGACTACTGCGACGCGGTGCGCCAGTCCGGGCAAGTGATCCCGCTTCGCAGCCGGCCGGCACAGGTTGCCGCTTGATTTTCACTGAGGACACTGAGGACAGACCCGAAAACCGGCCGGAAAGCGTTACGGGTCAAGGGCTTTCGGTATTTTGACCGACTGAGGACAAACCGAGTACAGACTGAGGACAAAGTGAGGACACCTTCCACAAAGCCTAGCCCTGCCCGCAGCCCTGCAAACGCATGCATTCCGGGCGGGTCCCCGGCCGCAGTGTGCGACGCTGCCCCTGTCCTGGTGCCTCAGGGGCGAAAAAGCCGCGCGAAGGATGCCTCGCGCGCGCCTTCACTCGCGGCCGGTGCGAACGACATGCCCGACCATGAGCGGGCGGTGATCGAAGCGGCGCTCGCCATCCTGCGGGCGCGGCTGCGGCTGCCTGGTGCATTCGCCAGCGGGCCGGGCGAGGCCCGCACCCTGGCAGCCATGCACTTCGCGGGCCATGAGGTTGAAGTGTTCGCGGCGATGTTCCTCGATGCACGGCTAGGCTTGATCGCTTTCGAAGAACTGGCGCGAGGGACCCTAACGCAAACGAGCGTTTACCCGCGCGAGATTGTGCGGGCGGCGCTTCGCCACAATGCAGCCGGCGTGATCCTGGCGCATAACCATCCGTCCGGCGTGCCTGATCCATCGGCAGCCGACATTGACCTAACCGCGAAACTTAAGGCCGCGCTTTCATCGGTTGACGTGACAACCTTTGACCATCTGATTGTCGCGGGGGATCGCGTGACCAGCCTTGCGGAGCTTGGTTTGCTGTGACCTGAATTCGCCCGCCTAGCCCGACGGGGCGAACACCGGGAACCCTTCCCCGGCCGGCGCGGCGAACCTATCGAAGGGGCGCACGAAGGGGCGCGAGATGAAGCAAGAACTAAAGGCGGGATTCTTTCCGGCCGGATTTTTCCCTGAGTTGTCAGAGCTAGAGCGAGACCTAGCGCGGCTAGAACAGAGCTGGTGCGACTTCAGCTACTCATTGAGGACGGGGCATCGGATTAAGCGCGACAAACCCGGCCGCCTTCGCTTTCAGGCATTTCCGCTGGTCCGCGTACATCAACACTTGGAGCAATATCGAGAGCGAGTGCAGCGCGGGGAATCGGGGGCCCTGGTGGGAGCACTGAGTTACGCTTGCGGTGAAGGTGTACCGCTGCCGTATTGGCTCGCACAAGCGATACAAGAGGGAATTACGCGCACCTTCGAAACCGAAACAACGCTGCATACCGCGTTTGGATTGGCTGGTCTCTTGCCTGAGTCTGGGAAAAAGGCCCGCAATGCACGGCAAATGCTCAAGGCCCGCGTGCGTCTTTGGCTTGCTGTGCACGAAGCAAAACGCGAAGGCGCGAAGGGGCTTAATGATGCCCTGAAGCAAGTCTTGCGAAGCCAACCGTTTCCGTTTGGCTTGACGAAAGCGCGGCATATGTTCAACGAGCAAGAGCGCATCCAGCGAATGCACCTTGGCATGTCTGATCGACATCGATAGTCAAGAGCTTTCAGAAAAGCAGCGCATTTTCTGAAAATTATATCTAGCGCTCTCCGGAGCGGATGTAATCCCAGCGTCGCATAACTGATGAAGGGATTACAGGTATGACTATGAATGCAACGGAGTCCGGCACTCAAGGAACCGGCGAGCATCTTTTGCGATTGCCAGCGGTAGAGGCTCGCACGGGATTGCGCAAGAGTGCGATTTACGCGGGGATGAAGGCCGGGACGTTTCCGGCTTGCATCAAGCTGGGACCGCGTGCGGCAGCATGGCCGCTCTCGCACATCGAGGCATGGATTGCCGAACGGGTGCGCAACTCTCGCGGGGGGCGCTCATGAATCGCACCTCTGCAAATGTCGAATCGCGGGCTGCCGAATGTAGGCGAGCGGCCGACTACATGGCAGCGCACCCCGGATGCACCCTGCGTGACCTGGCAGCCGGTGCGAGCCTAAACAACGCTTCGAAGGTGGTTTCGGGCCTGATCCGCGACTACGGCTATTTCGTGCGGCGTGAGCGCGTGCGCACGCCTTGCCGCGATGGCGAACAGAGCCGATGCGAAACGCACTATTGGCTTGAAGCGCGACCAGTCGCGGCGGCAGCCCGGCCCGGCATTGTTCGCAGGTTTTGGGGTTGGCTTACGGGGCGGAAATCGTGAGTACCGGGAGCAAAGTAAGCGACAAGACCAGCGCAGGGCCGGACGTGCACGAGCGAATCCGCATCGAGGCCGACGAAGTGCGAGCGCTGAATACCGGCGACTATTCCGATATCGAATCCCGCCCGGCGCTCGCGGCGCTCCTGGCGGCGGCAATGGATCGCATCGAGGGATCGATACCTGCATTCATCGACTATGAAGGCCGGCGCTACTGGCTGCGCGTGCGGGTCCTTGCGGATGTAGGCGTGCACGCTTCGCCTGGTGAAGCCTTGCCGATGATTCGGGCGCTGTCCTATGGCAAATGGGCCGGGCACCGGCCCGGACACTGAGGGCCGCGCCATGCCTGGCTACGGATCGCCCGCTATGGGCGAGGACTCCGCATCGGCAGTCCCTCTGAGCCTACCGCTTGATGATCGCGCGGGGCAGTGCGCGAGGGCGGCGGATTACATGGCAACGCACCCCGGATGCACCTTGCGCGACCTGGCAGCCGGTGCGGACCTGGGCAGCGCTTCGAAGGTGGTTTCGGAGATGGTCCGAACCTTCGGCTATGCCGTGCGGCGCGAGCGCGTGCGCATGCCTTGCCGCGATGGCGAACATAGCCGGTGCGAAAAGCGCTACTGGCTCGAAGGGCGGCCGCTGCGCCCGCAATTGGACCTATTCCACGAATGAACCCGCTTACTCTCGAAACGATCCGGGCCGCCCTCGATGCGATCCCGCCCGACTTGCCGCGCGATGAATGGGCGCGTGTGGCGATGGCCATTAAATCCGAGCTTGGCGCGGCGGGTTTCGATCTGTTCGAGACCTGGTCCCAGCGTGGCGAGACGTACAACGCGAAGGCAACCCGCGAGACCTGGCGCAGCATTAGGCCGGGCGGGGGCGTGAAGATTGGCAGCCTCTTGCACCTGGCGAAGGCGCACGGGTGGCGGCCGGAACCGGGCGAGCGCAAGGCGAGCCCGAGCGCTGATGAATCGAAAGCGCAGCGCGAGGCCCGCGCGGCGCGGGAGCAACGCGAGGCCGCAGAACGCGATAAGGCGCAGCGCGATGCGGCAGCCGAAGCGCTGCGCCAGTGGGAGGCGGCGAGCGAAGCCGGCACAAGTCCTTACCTGGTGCGCAAGGGCGTGGCCGGGCACGGCGTGCGCTATGCGGCGAGCGGGTGGCTTCTGGTGCCCCTGCGCGACGCGGCCGGGGAGCTGTGGAACGTGCAGCGGATCGCCCCCAGCCGGCCGGCCGATGGTCCGGAAAAGCTCTTCCTCAAGGGCGGGCGCAAGTCCGGGCTATGGCACGCAATCGGGGCATGGAACGAAGCGCCCGCGATCCTGGTATGCGAGGGCTACGCGACCGGCGCGAGCTTGCACGAAGCGACCGGCCGGCCGGTGGCGGTGGCCTTCGATGCCGGCAACGTGCCGAACGTGGCGCGTGAGCTGCGTAGGCTGCGCCCGGCCGCCTGGCTTGCTCTCTGTGCCGACGATGACCGCGGTACCGAAGCGAAAACAGGCCGCAACCCCGGCCGCGACAAGGCGCAAGCGGCGGCGAAGGCGATCCGCAAGCGAGTTGCGGTGATCCTGCCTGCGGGGCTGCCCGAAGGCGCGAGCGACTTTAACGACATGGCGAGCGCGGCCGGGCTCGAAGCGGTGCGCGAGCATGTCGAAGTGGCGCTCGCGGCCGCGATGCAGGCCCGCCAGCAAGGCACGGGCGATGCGGCGAGGGGCGAGCATGCGCAAGAGTCTGAAACCGCGCCAGCGGGCCGCGATTCAACACGCAGCGGGCCGGGCATGGCATGGCTGGATCGTTTCGAAGTCAATGCCGACGGGGTTTGGTATCGAGAGCATGATAACGAAGGCCGGCCGAAGGCCCCCTTGTGGGTGTGCACGCGCCTTGAAGTGCCCGCCTTGACGCGCGACGCGGACGGGCAGGGCTGGGGCTACCTTCTGGAATTCGCGGACCCGGCCGGCAATGCCCGGCAATGGGCCATGCCGGCGCGGATGCTGGCGGGCGATGGCAGCGAGTTTCGAGCGGTGCTGATGGCCCTGGGGCTGCGGATTGCGGCGAGCACGCGGGCGCGGGCGCTCCTGGCGCAGTACATCCAAACCCGGCAGCCGGGCGAGCATGCACGATGTACGGATCGCATCGGCTGGCATGGGGCCGCCTTCGTCCTGCCGCGCGAGACCCTGGGCGATGCCGGCGAGCGCATCGTTTTCCAAACGGATGGGACGGTAGAAAACACCTTCCGCGAGCGCGGGACCCTGGCGCATTGGCGCGAGCGTGTGGCCCGGCCCTGCGTTGGTAACTCGCGCCTGGCGTTTGCTGTGGCGTGCGCCTTCGCGGGGCCGATGATGCGGCCGGGCGGCATCGATAGCGGCGGCTATCACTTTCGCGGCGATTCATCGGGCGGCAAGACTACGGCGTTACGGATGGCTGCATCGGTGTGGGGCGGCAAGAGCTACATGCAGCGATGGCGGGCGACGGACAACGCACTCGAAGCGATAGCGGCAGCGCATTGCGATGGGCTCTTGATCCTCGATGAGCTGGCGCAGCTTGACGCGAAAACGGCCGGCGAGTGCGCCTACATGCTGGCGAACGAAACGAGCAAGGCCCGCAGTACGCGCACCGGGCAGGCTCGGCCGCGCCTTACCTGGCGTTTGCTGTTCCTGAGTTCAGGGGAAATCGGGCTTGCGGCGCACATGGCGGAAAGCGGCAAGCGGGCGAGGGCAGGGCAGGAATTGCGCATGGCGGAAGTGCCCGCCGATGCAGGCGCGGGGCGCGGCATATTCGAAGAGTTGCACGGGCATGAGAACGGTGCGACGTTCGCGCAATACCTCGTAAAGGCCAGCGAGGCGCAGCACGGGACGGCCGGCCGGGCGTTTCTCGAATGGGCGGTGGCGCATGCCGACATCCTGCGCGACCGCATGCGCGACGGTATCGAGCGCCTGGCGCGGCTGTGGGTGCATGAACTGGCGTCCGGGCAAGTGCAGCGCGTTGGCCGGCGCTTCGCGGCGGTCGCGATGGCCGGCGAGCTGGCGAGCGAGGCCGGGATTACCGGATGGCCCGATGGCGAGGCAACGCGGGCGGCGAAGGCTTGCTTTAACGCTTGGCTTGATTCGCGCGGCGGCATCGGCAACGCAGAGGACCGGGCGATGTTGCGGCAGGTTCGCGCCTTTATCGAGGCGCACGGCGAGGCCCGCTTCACGCATTGGGACCGGACAAACGATGACCATGCCCCAAAGACAATGCACCGGATCGGTATACGCAAGCCCGTGAAGGACAGCACGGACCCTACAGAAATTGCGGGCTGGGAGTTTTATTTTTTCATCGAGCAATTTCGCGGCGAAGTCTGCGAGGGCTTCGACTGGAAGGCTGTATTGCGCGTGTTGCGGGAGCGCGGCTACCTGGTGCCCGACAAGGGCCGCCCCTTCGATTGCAAGCCGCGCTTGCCCGGCATCGGGCCGACTGCCTGCTATCGCGTGCTGTCCTCGATCCTCGATGCCGATGGCGATGATTAAGGTATGCCCCCTGCATGATGGGCTTGCATGCCCCCCTGCGTGCCGATGCGATGCCCCCGATAGGCGCGGCCGGCAGGGGGCACAGCATGCCCCCAGCGCTTGCGGATGCGTACCCCTTGCCCATGCCTTCGCTACCCGCAGGGGAAGCCCTGCGCGGCGCAGCGAGCATGCGGCCGGCGCGGCGACGGGGCTGCGGCGGAATTCCTTTTGCGCCAGAAAACGGGAAGGGCCTGGCTCGATGGTGCGACCGTGCGGCAAGGCGTGTGCGGACCTGCCGGTGCTGCGGGGTTGCACGGCCAGCCGACCGGCCGACCGTTCACGGGTCCCTCCTGGGTGTTGCGTATGCGGGTCATGCGCGGCCCGGCATTCCGCTAGGGTGCGAGACAGAAAACATACTCAACGGGCGAGCATGACCGTATGACCAATTCGACTGACACTGACACAAAGCGCCCGCATGCAGGGGCGCAACCCGCGTTGCCGTTTTCGGAAGAAGAGCTTGCGAGCAACGGGCCGCGCCTTCGCCCTGCGGAGCTGGCCCGCTTGCTGGGCGTGAGCCGGCAAAGCGTGCATGCCTGGATCGGGGCGGGCAAGGTGAGGCTAGGGGCGGATGGCCGGATCGATCCCCGCAAGGCAGTGGCCGATGTACTCAAGGCCAGCGACCCGGCGCGACTGCGGGCGCGAGTCCTTGCCCCCTTTGCGGAAGAGATCGCAGCGCTTCGGGGCCGCGTTGCGCACCTGGTGCATGAGCTGGCGCAATGCGAAGAGGACCGCGAATTCCACGAAGGCGCAGCCGGCGAGCTGGCGCAGCAAGTGAACCGCATCGAACGCCTGGTGCGCACGTTGCCTGGCATCGAGACCGAAGCACGCGCGGCGCTGCTTTGCGTGCTCAATCCGCACGAGCTGCAAGCGGGTGGCCCGATAGCCGGCGAGGGCGCGGGCATTGTGGCGCAGCAAGGCGAGGGCGACGCGGCGGCCGGCGTTGCCGTGTTGGCGTGCTTGCGTGATGCTTTCCAGCCGGGCGACCTGGCAGCGGCCGAAGCGTGGCTTGCGGCGATGCCCAGCCCGGCCGGCCGGCCGGCCGAACCAACGGCCTAAGCGTGGCCTTCGCCCTGGCACTGCACGGGCACGCATAGCCGCGCGAAGGATGCCTCGCCCGCGCCCGCGCTCGCGTGCGCAAACGTGATCGAGGATGAAGCGGCCGGCCGGCGCGACGGTGGCGGACGCTCGCGGAATCAATTGTCCCCAGTGTCCTCAGTCGCTTTCGGCTGTCCTCAGTTTGCGACTGAGGACACATTAAGCGTTGTGCACCAACGGTTTCCGGGCGTTTAGTGGGCTTGTCCTCAGTGTCCTCAGTCGAAAAAGTGCAAACCCGAAGGACACCTAGCAGCCGCTCAACTTTCGCTTTGCGAATTCCTGGGCGGTAATGAATACAAAATCGGTGCGGACGGAAAGCTTTGCGACGGAGCCGGATTGATTTGGTGAAATGGTCCCGACCATTTGCACAACGGGATATGGTCCCGTTTCGCGGATGACAATTTCGAGTTGTCCCGGTGTATCGGTTTCGCGTGCCAAGGCTATTGTGTTGTTGCTGCCCTGTGCCTCAGCGTTTCTTATGATGCATCGGGCGACACTGGCGGGCGGGTTCGCAAACGTGGCGCTGATTTGCTCGCCCTTGGTGCGCACGTCATCCGGGGTGCTCATGCATCCGCAAAGCGCAAACGCCAAGAGGCAAGGCAAGGCCAAAGGAACGGGTTTCACACGGGGTAAGCTACCCGTATCGGGCGAGGGGGTCAATTGACCGTGAAGGCGCGGGTCCTTCCTGGTGATCCTCAGCACGGGTCGAAGCGAGCGCGAAACCATACTAGCGCCCGGAAATTTCCGGGGGTTGCAATCGGGGTTGCAGGTTGCGGCCGGGCGGTGGTCAAAATTTGAGCGGGTGCAGCATGTTGCAGCCTTGCAACGGGGCGCAGCGCGAATCGTCCGGGCCGCAGGCGATGTGCAGGCAATGGGGGGCAGCGGCGCGGATTGGGGGCACGCTTGGGGGCATCCTGAAAAACGAAATATCCGAAACCATTGTGTATCAATGCTTTCCGGCATTCATTCGGAAGCCACCCTCCCGCCAGTAGCCTAGCATTCATGCGCCTTTCGGGCGCATTTTTGTTTCTACCCACCAATTTACCCGCCATCGATTTTGCATCGATTGAGCTTTGCTTCGAACCATGTACATCATGAGCACAGTTGGTAAAAACACTTGTCAGTACGCTGTCCGGACACTATGATGGGGCAACCATCCAAAAAAAGGGTTGCCATGACAGCAGTCATTCATTCCAAATCTGAGCGCATCGATGTGCGCGCCAGTGCGCCCGTGAAGCAATTGCTTCAGGTAGCGGCACGTGTGGCACACAAAAATGTGAGCGAGTTTTTGCTTGACGCGGGCATCATCGCGGCCAACCAGACCTTGGCTGACCGCACCCGTTTCGAGCTGAGTGACGAGCAGTGGCTGGCGTTTCAGGCTGCACTGGATCAGCCCGTGAGCGCCAAGCGCAAGCCCAAGCTCAAGAAACTTTTGTCTGAGCCTGGGCTGCTTGGTTGAGTTCGCGGGCTTATGAGCCAGTGCGCAAACTGGACGGTTTGGACGCCGTTGAGTCCTTTGATTGTGGTCAGAGCGCACTGAACCAGTTTTTGCAGCGCTTTGCGCTCGTCAACCAAAAATCCAACAGCGCGCAAACCTACGTGAGCTGCCAATCCGGCTCGGTCCTTGGTTTTTACAGCTTGGCGGTTGGCAGTGTCGAGCCATCCAATGCGGCACCGCGTGTGACCAAAGGCATTCCACAACACCCCGTGCCGGTGATGATTCTGGCCCGGCTTGCCGTGGACCTTCAGCACCAAGGCGCAGGGCTTGGCAAAGCACTGCTCAAAGATGCGCTGCTGCGCACTGCACAGGCGGCGGATATTGCTGGGATTCGTGCACTGTTGGTTCACGCCAAGGACGAGCCTGCCAGGCAGTGGTATCTCCATTGGGAGTTTGAACCCAGCCCATCTGACCCGTTTCACCTGTTCCTTTTGATGAAGGACATCAAGGCCATGGTGGGCAAAGCCTGAGATAAAAGTTCCGGGAATTTGGCCGATTGATAAATTGCACGAAAAGCCCTTGAAGCCGTCCAATATTGACCGCCGGGGGTGCTGCGTAAAACTTGAACTGGTTGATGTCGTAAATCCAAGACTTGGTCGGTAGTCCATGCGCACAGCAGGACTCGAATCAAGATTCAAGTTCCCTCTGTAAGTCAATCCAAGCTGGATCAAAACTCAGCTTTTTTGCCATGGGTGAACTGGATTCGACAACCCGCCAAAAAGGGGCCAGATCTCTAGTGCTTCCGGTACGGCCATACTCCTCCCAAGCGTGCTCCGTCACGATTCTCAGAAAAAGGGATGTTGAGACGGGGCATGTGGCGTCGCAATTGTTTTTCACCGCCAGTTTGCGCCTGAAAGCTTGGATCGACATGGTGGAGCCTGGCGTGATCGTCTTGAGCTCTGCCGCAATCTCAAGTGGGCATGAAATGAGCAATTTCGCCCCTTTGGGGATGCCTGCGAAATCCTTCTCAAGGATGACATGGTGGGGCGGTTTGGCCTTCATCTTTTCACCCCATGTTTTCTTTGCTCTTGGCATTGCTGGCTCCTGAAATGTGGTTCGGCTTCAGTATGCAGATTCCAGTCTCTAGTGCAAATAATCCCCGGGAAAACACTGATCCATCGGAATGCAAAAATCAAGTTCGAGTTCAAATCCCTGACACCACAAAAAGGATTCAGGAAACTCACGCAACGAGTGGCGGTCTCAACATTTAGAAAGATGAATTGAACCCCAAATGCTTGAACGGCGTCCCTATCAAAAACTTAGGCGGTTTGTGATGAGGTATGTTCTGCCCCGCCATGCAAAGTTTCTTCAAATCTTCAATCTTTCAAACTCAGCAGACAAGCTGTTGATCTGATTGACTTTTTCTCGGTCAGCTCCTGACCAGAGCTTGAAGAAAGTCCCTTCATACAGGGGCTTCAGCGCAATTGAGACGCTGTTCTGCTCAGAACCACTTGACTGAGCGAGTTCGAAAAAATCCATCTAGAACAATGGGTTACGCAATTTGGTCGTAACCCCCGTCGCCGTACTGCCGCGAAAAAGTCAGGAGCTTTTGCAGAATTCAGGCTCTATGCGGGTTTCGTTCGGTGGGGACGTTCGTGCCATGCGATCAGGCCGGGCTCCCTGACGTGTGCAACTCGAAGCCCTCATCTATCCAGCCGGTCATGCCGCCCGCCATGATCTTGACGGGCCGTCCCAGCTTGGCCAGGCGAAGAGCGCCGCGCGCCGCGCCATTGCAGTGCGGGCCTGCGCAGTAGGTCACGAACAGGGTGGTCTCCGGCCATTGAGCAAGTTTGTCCTGAACGATTTTGCCGTGAGGAAGGTTGATCGCCCCTGGCACATGGCCCTTGGCATACAACGCTGGCGACCGTACATCCAGTAGGACGAAATCTGCCCCGGCACGCAGACTTTCATGCACATCCCAGCAGTCGGTCTCGAAAGTGAATTCTGCGGCGAAGTGCGCCTCGGCGACTGAAGGAGGCGCGGCAGGAACGGCAGTGACTTGAGTTGGCATTACGTACTCGATTCAAAAAGAGTCGCTATTGTTTCCAGCCATATGAAATGCCACAATTGGCATTAAAGACATTAATCATCAATATCTGGCCAGACTCGCGAGTCATGCATGATTCCACCTCCCTAGAACTGACAGGTCCCTTGGTAGTTGCGCTCGCCCACGACAGCTTGTGTACCTTTGAGTTCGCAATCGTTGCTGAGGTGTTCGGACTAGCCAGACCCGAAATGGGGCGCGATTGGTACCGCTACGCGACTGCGGCAGTGGAGCAGGGTCCCTTAAGAGCCCACGGTGGCCTGACGTTCACCACGGCAGGAGGACTCGAATTGCTGGATCAGGCCGACATGATCGTGGCCGCAGGGTGGAAAGGCGCTGGCGTCCCAGTACCAGCCGACTTGGTGGCAAAACTGCGCAGTGCGTGGGGCCGGGGAGCTCGGCTAGCTTCCATTTGTTCAGGAGCCTTCGTGCTAGCTGCAACGAATTTGCTTGATGGACGACGGGCCGCGACCCATTGGCGTTACGCCGAAAAGCTATCTGAGTGCCATCCCCAGATCGAAGTAGACGCTGATGTCCTTTATGTCGAGCAAGACCGCATCTATACCTCGGCCGGCAGCGCCGCCGGTATTGATCTCATGCTGCACATCATTCGCCAGGACTACGGCGCGGAGGCGGCAAACTCGGTGGCTCGTCGCTTGGTCATGCCACCGCACCGCAGTGGGGGGCAGGCACAGTTCATTGAACGGGCGGTCCCGACAGACCGGGGGCACCGACTGACCGAGGCGCTGGACACGATCCGAGCTGAGCTGAGTACGGACTGGACGGTGGCTCGCATGGCTTCGTTGGTGGCCATGAGTCCTCGCACTTTCCTGCGTCGATTCTTCGAAGCCACTTCCATGAGCCCGGGTCGATGGCTGATCGATCAGAGGCTCGCTCAAGCGCAGCGCTTGCTAGAGGGTACGGCATTGTCTGTGGAACAGATCGCAGCAGAGGTAGGCTTCAGAAGTGTTCAGGTGCTTAGGCACCACTTCCGAGAACGCCTGACTGTTTCGCCGCGTGACTATAGAAAGACTTTTACATCTGGTGTAACGGCGAAAATCGCTGGCAGGGGACAGCCCCAGCAACCCTAAGCCCGCTCGCTTAAGCCGTGCCCCAACTAGCGCCCTCAACTCGGCGATGAGTTCGAATCCCCGCCCCAACAAAAAAAGGGGGGTCGAAAACTGAGCGAGTTAGTTAAACAATCGCCTCTGCCCCGCCAGATATGGATACAAGCGCTTGATTTCGAAGCGCTTTTATTTTGTCTGGATCTACACCCAACCAAAAGCCCGGTGGTCAAAATTCGGTCGGCGGCGACACGTCATGCCACAGTTCTTGATGGCGAAGCATGCAACTGCAACCCGAGTGCCGCGATGACCTTCATTATGGTCGCAAATTCGGGGTTGCCCTCGGCAGATAGCGCCTTGTAGAGGCTCTCGCGCCCCAACCCCGCGTCGCGGGCGATCTGACTCATGCCCTTGGCGCGTGCAATATCGCCTAGCGCCGCGGCAATCAGTGCAGAGTCCCCTTCTTGAAGTGCTGCTTCCAAATAAGCGGCCATGTCCTCGTCGGTGATCAGGTGCTCGGCAGGGTCCCAGACGCGGGTCTTGGTTTTGGGCATGGTTACTACTCCTTCAGATCTTTTGCCAAGGCCTTGGCAGTGCGGATGTCTCTGTCCTGAGTGGACTTGTCGGCCCCGGCCAGCAAGACGATCACGACCTCGCCGCGCTGGATGAAATAGATCCGGTATCCGGGCCCGTGGTCAACCTTCAGTTCAGACACGCCATCACCGACAGGCTTGGCATCGCCGGCAAGACAAATGTAACCATGCGCCAGGCTCGGCACTTCAACCGGGATGGACAACTGGTGGAAGGAAACCAGATTGAAGATGGCTTCCCCGAGGCGTGGCGACAACAGCAATGTCAAGCTTAGGGCGATGACGACAGCCGCTGCGCCTTGAACAAGGCGCGACCAGAGGGGCAGGGCCGGGTGGCGGCTGCATCCGCTGAGTCCTGCTCCCTAGCTCATACCGTTTGAAGCCTCAGTGCCTTGATGCCCGAAAGGGTCTTGCCGGCCTTCGCTGCGACCCGTGCTTGCCAGAGATCGTATGCAGCCTGCTGAGCCAGCCACACCTCAGCCGCCCCGCCATGGTCGCGCCCCAGCCAACGCTCAATGCGCAGTGCCATTGAAGGGCTGATCGCAGCCCGCCCATTGACGACCTTGGACAAAGTCGTCCGGTCGACGCCCAACTGCGCAGCTGCTTCGCCCACCTGCAGGTTCAAAGCAGGCAGGATGTCATCCCTCAAGGTGAGGCCAGGGTGGGGTGGGTTGAACATCGAACTCATAAATACCTCAGTGGTAATCCTGGTAGTCCACCAGGATGGCATCGCCGTTTTCAAAAGCAAAAGTCAGACGCCAGTTGCCGTTCACGCTGACTGACCAGTGGCCGGAGAGGTCGCCCTTGAGGGGATGCCAGTCCCACCCGGGACGGTTCATGTCTTCGGGCCTCGTGGCCGCGTCCAACGCAAACAGTTGCCGAGCCAGGCGCGGGGCGTGAGCGGTTTGGATCCCGGTACGCGAGCCGGACTTGAAGAAGCGCTCAACGCCTTTGTGCCTGAAGCTTCGAATCATTCGAGAATTGTAGCGCGTAGCGCCACGCACAGCAAGTGCAGCGGCAATCCATTGGGGGTTCGAATCCCCGAACCCGCCAAAAAAAGGGGTCACAAAACTGAGCGAGTTG
>Ga0315904_10000817_pt1 | contig 49365 bp, 36 predicted proteins | sample LakEriMetagenome_6_FD_203529 | JGI IMG/M metagenome (GOLD analysis project Ga0315904, IMG submission 203529) | Freshwater fungal communities from buoy surface, Lake Erie, Ohio, United States - Buoy 12 MA120 | ecosystem: Environmental > Aquatic > Freshwater > Lake | place: USA: Lake Erie, Ohio...
CCCTTCGGGATCGGCACCAATGCGAAAAACCTTCGCGGCCGGAGGCCGCGACTCAAGCGGCATGGAGCCGCACGGTGTTCCCTTACGCCTTGCCCTCGCGATTCCAGTTCACGCTGAACCAAGACACAGGGAGGACGAAAGTCGCGTCCGGAATCGCATCCTGGCTGACAATGTTGCCTGGCTCAAACGCTTCGCGATCAGCCTGCTGAAGCAGGTAAACGACAAGGAAAGCGTCGCCATGCGGCGGAGAATGGCCGGCTGGAATCCCGCCTACCTCTTCAAAGTCCTGCAAATCCCGGCATAAAGTGTGCGTCGGCCCTGGCTGCGGCCCTGCCGCTGACGGCCGCGTTCCTCTTGCTCGTAACCGCCGTCACGGCCCAGTTCCAGGGCTGGATGGAACTTCTGATGCGGTCGCCGCGGCGGCGGCGTGCGATGGTCGCCATGCTGACGGCCGCCGTCGTCATCGGGGTGCAGGCACCGGCACTGCTGAACCTGGCGGGACTGCGTTCCCAGGTGGCGGGCGCGCGCGGCGACCCGCGGCGACTGGAAGAGGCGGTCCTGTGGGGCAACGCCCTGCTGCCGGTCGGCTGGCTGCCGCTGGGCATCAAGGCAGCCGTTGACCGCGATCCGGGCCGGCTGTGCCTCGCCGCCGCGGGCATGGCGGTGATCGGGATCGCGAGCCTGCGGCGGGCCTACCGGACGACGATCGCCCTCTGTCAAGGGCAGGCGACGGCCCACGGCGGTGCCGGCTCGCTCGTCCCGGCCGCAGCTGGCGGTCGCGGCCGGCCGTCTCTCCTCGAAAGGCGGATTCCCGGTGTGCCCGACGCGGCCGCTGCGGTCGCGCTGGCCGGACTTCGTTCGCTCGTCCGCGCCCCGGAGGTGAAGATGATGCTCGTGGCGCCGGTAGCCCTGTGTGTGCTCTCCGTGGCGTGGGCCACGCGGGTCGGGAGCCGAACGGTCGAAGCGGACAGGCTCTTGCTCGGCGTGATGGCGATCGTCGTCAGCCTGTTCGGTGTCGGGGGTCTCGTCGGCAATCAATTCGGCTACGATCGAGATGGCTTCCGCACGTTCGTCCTCTCCGCCCTCTCGCGGCGCGACATCCTGCTCGGCAAGAATCTCGCCGCCGCCCCCCTGCCGCTCGGCGAGTTCGTGATTCTCCTCACCGTCGTCCAGGTATGTGCGCCGCTGCGCTGGGATCATCTGCTCGGCCTCCTGCCGCAGGCGCTGGTGATGTATCTCCTCACCTGCCTGCTGTTGAACATGCTCTCGATTCTCGTGCCGCTTCGGGTGGACCCCCGCGGGGTTCGGCCGGGACTCCCCGTGCTCTCGATGATCGCGAACATGACGGTGATCCTGATCCTGTTTCCGCTCGTCCAGCTGCTGGCCCTCGGTCCGCTCTGGATCGAGGCGCTGGCCCGCTGGTGCGGCTGGCTGCCGGGCGTGCCGCTCTTCCTGCCGCTGGCATTGCTCCAGAGCGGGCTCGTCGCGCCCGTCTACATCCGCTGCCTGGAACTGGAGGGGCGTCTGCTCCAGGACCGCGAGCAGCGGATCCTCGACGTGGTCACCGGCCGCGCATCCTGAAAACCCGTCGGCCCGCACCGAAAGGCTATCTGCCCGCCTCACCGGACGTGGTGGGTGGCACCGTTTCCGTATCCGGCGGCGCGACGATCTCGAAGTCCCGAGGCACGAGGTCGTTCCAAAAAACCTTGCGCCGGTCGAAGCCGCGCAGCCGGGCGATCCAGCGCGGATCCTCGACTTCCATCCATTCGCCCGCCCGGCCGACGCCGAGGAACAGCCGGTCGAAGTGCCGGTGCGCCGGCGGCACCTGCACGCCGAGCTGCTCGCAGATCACCCGGATGTCGGTCCGGGAAAAAGGCGTGCAGACGAAGGCCCGCGGCACGTTCGTTGAATACAGGCAGTGCGCGAAATGCGCGTCGACGACGCCGAACCAGTAGCCGACCGGGAGCAGGAGGACCGCGACGGCGAAGCACCGCGTCCAATGGCCCGCTGTTCGCCAACAGTCACCGAGCCACCGGCCGCGCCAGGGAAGCAGGAGCAGCGGGCTCGCGGCGGAGAGGGCGGCGTTCCAGGGCCAGACGCCGGGATCCCAGTTCATCACCAGGGCGAGCACGGCAACGGTGCCGGCATGGAACAGGCAGGCGGCGATCGCGGTGGCTCGACGCAAGGCGGGCAGCAGGCAGCCGACGGCGAGCGTGACCTCCGTGGCACCGATCGCGATGCCGAGGGGCGTGGCCCACCGGCCGCTGGCGTGTGGTGCCAGGTTCCACAGCAGCCAGGGCGCGGTCTCGATGAAGAAGTCGCGGCTCGTCAGCTTGTGGATGCCGGCGAAGAACCAGAGCGACACGAGGGATCCGCGCGTGATCAACGCCCCCTCCGGCCGTCCGGTCGTCGCACAGGTGAGCAGAAACAGCGAGATGGTATGCGGCAGCAGCCGCGACTGGTCGGCCACGAATGCGTAGGCGAGCAGCAACGCGTGCAGCGGCAGGCCGAGCCGCGGCCTGAAGAAGACGAGCGTCAGCGTGGCCAGCAGCGGCATGCCGAAGTCGAACTGCGGCACGGGCAGCAGCGGCAGCATCGGCGGCATCTCGTGCCGGTGCCAACTCGGCCACGTGACGAGCACCGTCAGCATCTGGGCGGCGACGAGGATGCCGCGGCAGAGCCGGGGCTGCAGACAGCCCCTGTCGGGGCCGTGCGGCTCGTGGAACCAGCGCTGCATCCCATGCCAGGAAAAACGCTCGTTCATGGCACGGATCGTAGACCGCGACACGGCCGGCGCGAACACCGGTTTGACGAGGCTGTGGACCGCCTTCGAGTCGGCAGAGCGGATAGCGGACCCGCCCGGGCAGCCGCGTGGCCGCCTCATCCCAGCAGCCGCGAGAGGACGAGCGTCCCGGCGAGGCCGACCACCGCCACGATCGTCTCCATCACCGTCCAGCACTTGAGCGTGTCGCGAATGCTGGCGTTGAAATACTCCTTGAACAGCCAGAAGCCGGCGTCGTTGACGTGCGACGCCGCGAGGCTGCCCGAGCCAACGGCCAGCACCATCAGGTTGGGATCGATGCCCGAGTCGGGGGCCGCCACCATCGGGGCCAGGATTCCGGCAGCCGTCAAGCCGGCGACCGTCGCCGACCCGACGCAGACGCGAATCGACACCGTCACCACCCAGGCGAGGACCAGCGGGTCGAGGGCGAATCCCTGCAATTGCTTCGCGATCTCCTTGTCGACGCCCGTGGCGGTGAGCACCTCCTTGAACGGTCCTGAGCCGCCGATGACGAGGAGGATCGGGCCCACGTCCACGAGTGCGGCGGTGTAGATCGCCATGACGTTCGCCAATGACCGGCCGCGGGCCAGACCGAGTGTGACCGTGGCCACGGCGAGCGTCACGAGCATGACGACGTCGGGATGCGAGAAGAAGACGAGCAGCGGCCCGACGCGGTTTTCCGGCCACGCCACCATCTTCTCGTTCATCGTCTGCGGAGACATGATCTGCACGACAGTCGCGGCGATGAGCAGCACCGCCGGGAGCAGGGCGGTAAGCAGGCTCGTCCACAGTCCCGGCAGCCGGTCTTCCGGGAGGAGCGTGGCCTCCAGGCCGGGCAGCGGCCGCGCCGGAACGGACTTCACGAACCGCGCATACACGGGCCCGGCGAGCACGAGGGCCGGAATCGCGATGACCGTGCCGTAGAGGAGCGTGAGTCCGAGATCGGCCCCGAATTGTGCGACCAGGCCCGTGGGGCTGGGGTGTGGCGGCAGCAGGCCGTGGGCCACGCTCAGCGCGGCCAATGCCGGGAGACCGACGCCCACCGCCGGCAGCCCGTAGCGGCCGCTGACGGCGAAGATCAGCGGCACGACGAGCACGAAGCCGACGCTGTAAAACAACGGCACGCCGACGATGAACCCGGTGGCCGCCATCGCCCAGCCGATCCGCGCGACCCCGGTGCGGGCGACGAGCGCGGTCGCGATGCGCTGTGCCGCCCCCGACTCGACCACCAGCTTGCCGAGCATCGCGCCGACCACGATCACGGTCGTGAGCGAACCGAGGATTCCACCCAGCCCCTTCTGCACGACCGCGGGCACCGCGTTCGGAGGCACCCCGAGCGCGAGTGCCATGCCGATCGAGACGACGAGGAAGGCAAGGAACGGATGGAGTTTCGCCCCGGCCACGAGGAGGACGAGGACGACGATCGCGACGAGGACGACGCCGAGGCTCATGCGGTCACGCCAGTTCGAATACCGCCTCGATCTCGACCGGCACGCCGAGCGGCAGCGCGGCGACGCCGAGGGCGCTGCGGACACCGACACCGCGGTCCGGACCCCAGACCGCGGCGAACAGTTCGCTCGACCCGTTGATCACGTGCGGATGCCGGTCGAAGTCCGACGTGCAGTTTACGAAGCCGACGAGCTTCACCACGCGGGCGATGCGGTCGAGGCTGCCGAGGGAGGTGACGAGCGTCGCCAGGATCGCCAGGCCGGCCCGGCGGGCCGCCTCCTTGCCGGCGTCGGCGTCGAGGTCGGCACCGACCCGGCCGCGGACGAGCGTGCCGTCGGACTGGAGCGGCAGATGGCCCGAAACGAAGGCCTGAGAGCCGACGATGAGGCAGGGTTTGTAGAGGCCCGCGGGGGGCGGCGTCGGCGGCAGGGAAAGTCCGAGGGTGGCGAATCGTGCCCGGGGAGTGTCGGGCATCTGGGGCGTGTCGGGCATGGGAGACTGACTCTTCGCGACGGGGTAAGGCCGGCGTCAGGGCCGGAGGAAAGGCAGCGTAGCGTATCGCGGCACGATGCGGCCACCGACAGGCGTCTGTCGACCAGGGTCAGTTCCGGTACTCGAACTTGAACCGGCCCGGCATCGGCACTGGGTAAACGCCGTCCTCGTCTCGCTGCAGCGGCGCCGGCGAGTCGTCCTTGAGCGCGTCCACGCCCGCGGTGAGGTCGTCGGGCGAGGCGAGCATCTCGTCGTAGGTGATCGACTGGCCGGTGTGGGCCGCCACCCGCCCCATCGCCGTCACCAGGCTCGCCTCGGCACCGCGGACCACCTCGTTGTGCGGCTTGTCATTCACGATCGCGTCGACGAGGTGCCGCCACTCCATCCTGTACGGGTGCGGCGGCTCGGGATCTTCTCCGGACCAGAGGATGTTGTCCTTGTCCATCCGCTGGCTCTTGTAGATCGCCGGCTTGGCGGGGTGGTGGCCGATGGAGATCGTGAACGCCCCCTTCGATCCCATGCCATGGAGCTCGAAACGTTGGGACGTGTTCAGCATGTGCCGCCCCGTGTAGAGGAACTTCGTGCCGTCGGGGAAGGTGTATTCGACCGCATAACTGTCGAAGTTCTGGTCGTCGATCTTTCCATGAAAATGTCGGCCGCCGACCGCCTCGGCCTTCTGCGGCCAGGCCCCCTTCATCCAGCAGGCCTCGTCGATCTGGTGGATGTAGTAGTCGCTGAACAGACCGCCGCTGGCCCAGAGGAAACTGTGGAACCGCTTCGCCTGCCAGAGCAGCTCGCTCGCCGTCACCCGGCCGTCGGCGTCACGCTGCAGGTCGGGCGGGCCCGGGGCCAGGTCCATGCTGGAATAGGCCGGATGCATGCGATAGCCGCGAAACATGAGCAGATCGCCCGCCGCGCCGTCACGGAGCCGGCTGTGGAGCTCCTTGCGGGCTTCGCAATGCCGGCACATGAGCCCCACGCCGACCTTGAGATTCTTCTCGTTGGCCCGCTGCGCCAGGGCGATCATCCGGTTTGTGCTCGGGCCGTCGATCGACACGGGCTTCTCCATGAACACGTGCAGCCCCTTGTCGATCGCCGCCGCGAAATGGACGGCCCGGAAGGCGGGGGGCGTCGTCAGGATGAGGATGTCGCCGGGCCGGAGCACGTCGATCGCCTGCCGGAAGGCCTCGACTCCGACGAACGCCCGGTCCTCGGGAACGTCGATCCGGTCGCCGAACTGCTCGCCGAGGGTCCGCTTCATGCCGTCGATCCGCGGCTTGAAGATGTCGGCGGCGGCCACGAGCCGCACAGGAGCCGCGGTCGCACCCTGGATCGCGTCCCGCACCGCGCCCGAGCCCCGGCCGCCGCAGCCGACGACTGCAAGCCGGATCTCCTCGCTGCCCGCCGCGTGTGCGTTCGCCAGGCCGCGGGCCCGCACGGCAGCCGCCGCGGCACCGACGCCGGTCACTCTCGCCACGTCACCGAGAAAGCCGCGTCGCGACGAGAAACCGTCGCCAGACGAAGGAACCGTGTCGTGGACCTGCATGCGAACATCTCCTGCACGTGAACGGGGCACCAACGCCAGGCCGGGCGGGCCGCGCCGCGGCGGACCGCATCAACCGCCGTAAGCCGTGGCCGTCGGCGCTCGAACGAGGTCGGCGTCCAGCGACCGCTCCGGTTGGATGCCGAGTCTACCAAGATCGGCGTGGTAGGCCCGCACCCCCTCCGCGGCGGCCAGGTCGCCATCAGCGACGTGCCGCAGAATTCGCACGAACGACGGCTGATGCTCGGCCGCGTTGATCTTGCGGCCGAAGAGGGCGACGCGGGCGCCGTGCCGCCGGGCGTCTTCCAGCAGGCCGAAGGCGTCGTGGGTCGTGCCGGCGCCGCCGCCGAGGATGCCCACGATGAGCGAGCGGTCGTAGGCGGCGAGCTGTTCGGTGACCTCGGGGCCGAGATAGGGAATCTTGAGGAACACCGGCCTGCCGGCCCGGGGCACCCCGGCCAGGCCGCGCACGACGTGGTCGGCGAGGAACCGGGCCACGTCCCGCGGCCGGTCGGCGTCGGACCGGCCAGGGATGCGGCCGATCGCGTTGGGGAAGAACACCTCCAGGAAGTGGCGAAAGCCCTGCCGCTCCGCGTCGATGCGGAACTCACGGTACGCCGTCAGCATGTCGCGGTCGAGGAGAGCGTCGTCGTTGAGCGTCAGGGAGAACAGGCCCAGGTCCGCGCCCCGCGCCGGCCCCGTCCCGTCCACCCGGCCGGTGCGGGCCTGGCCGATCGTGGTCGTCGAAAAGGGGAGGGCCGGCTGACGCGAGTAACTTCCCGTGCCGGCGGCCAGCCAAATGTCGGTGGTGTCGTTCATCCGCACGGCAGGCGTGACGGCCGAGTCGGCGAACAACCCCTCGTCGATCGCCAGCCGCTCGCAGGTGCCGGCGCTCATCAGCATGATGTCGACGAGCCCTTGGGCCACCAGTTCGCGAATCGCGGCCAGATAGTCGGCCATCGTCCGGTAGGGGCCCCGGGCCGGATCTCCTCCGCGGTGCAGGCCCGGGGCGGCGAGTCCGAAGGCCATGTCCGCGTCCTTGGCATCGGCGAGGATGAAGTCCCCGCAGCCGGGATCGGCGAGGAGCCGGACCAGTTTTCTGTCGAGCGATTTCTGCGGGGGCGTGACGGTCATCGGCGAGTCGGGTACGGTAGTTCGCGAAGCGAGGTCAGGTCCGCCTGACGAGGAGAAACGCATGTCCGCGATGGACGAAGCCGGAAAGTGTATCGTCTGTGGCACGTGCGTGGCAGACGTGCTCGTGCGGCCGATCGATTTGACGCGGCCGATCGGCGGCGGACGGCTGTTCCACGTCGATCCGATCGCGGTCACGACCGGCGGCATCGTCTGCAACACGGGCACCGGGCTGCGCCGGCTCGGGGTGGGCGTTTCCGCGGCGAGCCTCATCGGGGCCGACCTGTGGGGCGGACTGATCCGCGACCGGCTGGCGGCCGAGGGCATCGATGCGGCGGCCGTCGAGGTGCATAGGGAACTGGCGACGAGCACGACCGCCGTCCTGATCGAGGGCGGGGGCGAGCGGAGTTTCGCCCATCATGTCGGGGCTCCAGGGGCGCTCGACATCGCCTACGTCCGCCGGCAGTCCGGCGTTTTCGCCCGCCACTCGCTCGCCATCGTCGGCTACGTCGGGCTGCTTCCCGCCCTCGAGCCGTGTCTTGCCGAGGCGCTGGGCATGATCAAGGCCGCCGGCTGCAAGGTCGCGGTCGAGACCGGCGGCTCCGGCGGCACGCTCGCCGCGGTCGCCCCCGCCCTGCCCCTCGTCGACTTCTACGTGCCGAGCCTTGACGAAGCCCGCCACCAGACGGCCCTCGAAGCACCGCGCGAGATCATCGACTGCTACCGCAGCCACGGGGCGCGGGGCCTCGTGGGCGTGAAGCTCGGTGCACGGGGTGTGCTGCTTTCCCCGGTCGCCGACGAATTCCTGGAGATTCCCTGCGTTGCCGCCCCGGGGCCGGTCGCCGACACCACGGGTGCCGGAGACGCCTTCCTCGCCGGCCTGTTCGCCGGCATCCTGCGCGGCATGCCGATCCGCGACGCGGGGCTTCTGGGCGCGGCGACGGCCGCCTGCTGCGTCACCGGGGTTGGCGCGACCGCCGGCCTGCGTTCGTTCGCCGAGACGCGGCGTCTGGCCGGAATCTGACGCCGGCCGCGGGTCAGATCTCCGCCAACGGTTCCGTCGCGTCGCCGAACGTATCGGCTTCCACGCCCATCTTGTGCAGGATCGACAGATAGAGCCGGCAGAGTTGCCGCTGCTTGGGCTGCACCCAATCCTTCGGGTTGTAGTCGAGCACCCGTCCTCCCGGGATTCCCGCCGCCACGCCGCCAAGCATCACGGCCGGAAGTTTCTTGATGTCATGGTGGCCGTTGATCATGCTCGAGCAATGAAGCAGCATCGTGTTGTCGAGCAGCGTCCGCTCACCTTCCTGCACGGCATCGAGTTTCGCGGCAATCGACGCGGTCTGCTGGAGCAGGAACGTGTCCATCTGCAGTCGCATCTCGTTGTCCGCGTGGGAAATCGAGTGCCCTTCCTGGTTGAGTTTCTCACCGAGGAAATTGAACCTCGTTGCCGAATGATCGTTGGTGAGCTTGAGCGTGGCGACGCGGGTCGTGTCGGTGCGGAAGCCGAGGACGAGGATATCGCACATGAGCCGCATGTATTCCGGCAGATCTGTCGGAATGCCATCCTGCGGCCGCGGCACATCCGGCTTCTCGAGCGTCGGCCGCCAGCCTTCCATCCGCCCCTGCTTGCCGGCCGCCTCGATCTGCTGCTCGATCTCACGGACGGAGGTGAGGTATTCGTCGAGTCGCTGGCCGTCGGAACGGCTGATCCGGCCGCGGAGCGACGTGGCGTCCTCCCGGACCGCGTCCAGAACGCTCCGCATCGTCCGCCTCTTGCTGTCGCTGAACAGCCGGTCGAAGGCGATCGCGGGATAAAGTTCCAACGGCGTCGGCGTCTTGGCCGAACTCCAGGAAATGTGGCTGCTGTAAATCAACGAGTAGTTTTTGTGGATGGCGACGTTCGGCGGCTCACAGCCGAGCACCAGGCTCGGGATCTTCGTGCGGTTGCCGAGCCGCTGGGCGATGACCTGGTCGACGCTCGTGCCTGCGCGAATGGAACCACCGCTGGCGCAGTCGGCTCCCGACAGCATCGGCCCCGTCTGACCGCTGTGGATCTCCTTGCCGAGCGAACTCTCGTGCCACAAGCCGTCGATGAAGTTCATCTTGCTGCGGAACGGCTTCAGCGGCTCGAGCACCTTGCCCAGTTCCATGTCGGCCCCCGCGGCCTTGGCCCACCACTCATTGGAATGGAACCCGTTGCCGGTAAAGACCGCAGCGAAACGCATCGGGGCCTGGCCGGCCTTCGCCCCGGCCACCGCAAGGGGCAGGGACTCGAGCCAGGGAAGCGCCATGCTCACGCCGATGCCACGGAGCATCCTGCGACGCGAGACGGCGTCGGTCGACGCGCCGGCATTGTGGAACGCAGCGGTGCGGTGCATGCTGTTCATCCTCCTCTACGTGCTGACCATTCAAAGATTTTCTTGCGTTCGAGGCCGCGATCCGTACCTCTTTGCCGCGATCGACCGACCATTACCTGCCGGCCACGAACTCGACGCCGCGGATCTGCAGGAACTGCCTGCTCGTCACGATCATCTCCAGGGCCTTCGACAGCCTGCCATCGGCCTTGTTCAGTTCCGTGACCACGTCATTGACCAGCTGCCGGTCGCCGAGCTGCAGCTCCCGGCCGAGCGCGAAGCCGACGAGCTTGCGGCTGAACTGCTGCAGCACCTCGTCCTTCCGCCGCGTCAGCAGGTACTTCTTCAGGCCGTCGATGCCGACGAACGTCGTCCCGTCCCGGAGCACGGACTTCGCGTCGATCGGCTTCCCCGGCGACTCCTCCGTCCGCCGCCGACCGATCGTGTCGAACTCCTCCAGGGCGAACCCGAACGGATCGACCCGGTCGTGACAGGCGGCACACCCGGGCGCCTTGGCGTGCATCTCCACCATCTGCCGCACCGTCAGTTGCCCGCGATTCTCCTCCTCCAGCTTCGGCACGTCCGGCGGCGGCTTCGGTAGCCGCTGCCCCAGCACCACCTCGGAGAGAAAGCTTCCACGCAGCACCGGGCTCGTCCGCGACTCGCTCGAGTGCCGGGCGAGCACCGCCCCGAACGCCAGCACCCCGCCGCGACCATGCTGCCGCACGCCGTCCACCCGGCGGAACTCCTCCCCTTCCACGCCCGGAATCCCGTAGAACGCGGCCAGCCGGCCGTTCAGGAACGTGTGGTCGGCGTCGATCAGATCGCCGATCGGACGGTCCGAGCGGAACATGTCCATGAAGAACTGCACCGCCTCCTCCTTCATGTCACGACGCAGCGGCTCGTCGAACATCGGAAACAGCGTCTCGCTTTTCGCAGAGAACGTCTCGAACGTCCGCAGCTCCAGCCACTGCGTCCCGAACTCCACGGCCAATGCCCGGCTTCGCGGATCGGCGATCATCCGCCGCATCTGCACGGCGACCACCTGCGGATCGGCGAGCCGCCCCGTCGCGGCAGCCTCGCGCAGTTCCTCGTCAGGCGTGCTCGACCAGAGGAAGTAACTCAGTCGCGATGCCAGGTCCCAACTCCCCAGCGGCCCGGCCGCCGCCCCCGGGCCCGACTGCTCGACACGCATCAGGAACGACGGCGACATCAGCACGCGGGCCAGCGTCGCCCGAAATGCGGCCTCGTGATCGAGTTTGTCGTCGCCCGCGCGGGCCGCCGCGTAGAACGACCGCAACGACTTCTTCTCGGAATCCGCCAGCGGACGCCGGTAGGCTCGCCCCGCGAACTCGACCAACGCGTCGATGTGCTTCGGCTCCGCTTCCCGCCGCTTCTTGACCTTCGAATCATTCGCGCTCTTTCGTAACGCGATGTCATAGTCGTTGAGGTAGGTCAGGTTTTGCCACAGCCGGTCGAGCCGCCGTGCCTCGGCGTCGGAGAGGAAAAGCCGACTCAACGGCGCGTCGATCCTGAGAAGCCCCGTTTGGTCGTAGTGGCTCGTGTGGTTGAGGAATTCCGGGTAACAGATCGCCGCCGGGAAGAGCTCGCGGAACCGATCGATCTCGGAGGCGACCGCCTCCGGCCCGCGGGCGAACGCGTTTTTCCCGGCGATCAGCGGGTGGTTTCGCTTGCCGCCCCGCCAGTCTGTGTAGCCGTAGCCGACCCAGTGCAGGGCACGCCATGCCCGGAATTCGTATTGATCGTTGAATTCCACCAAGACCACGGCGTCGTCGGGCGTTGCCGGATCAAGCCGGACCGTGGCAAGAAGACTGAATTTGGACTTGTCTTCCTTGCTCTTGCCAAGGCTCCCGGTGGCGAAGAAGACCGTCTCGTTGCCCTTGAGCTGGAGGATCGAGCCGCCGCCGTTGGCGGCGTCAGCGGCGACGCTGAACCGACCGGCGTCGAGGACTTCGATCGTCGCGGGTGCTCCTTTGGGCCGCTGGGCCTTTGCATTCAGCACGTCGACGAGGGGCACAGGCTCCCGTTTTTCCTGATTCTTCTTGTTCTTCGGACTCTCCTCGACGTATCGCGGCTGTTCCACGATCACCCGAACCTTCGCCGGATCGCCCTGCAAGGTTCGAACGTGCAAGTACATCGGTCTGCCCGTGCCGACACTGACGGTAATGTCACTCCGGTCGGCGATCGGCAGCGTGTTGGGTTCGTAGATGGCCGTTCCTTTCCGCCCCCACACGATCCCCTGCAGTTCTTCCACGTCCGCCGCCAGCGCGGCAGCGTCGCTCGGGCCGGCCCTGCGCCACGCCGTCCGCACCCGGTCGAGCAGGAACGACGGCCGCTCGTCCACGAGCGCCTGCCAGAGAATCTCCAGGTATTTCGGCGACAGTCTTGCCGCCTCGGCCACCGCGGCGAACGTCTTCTTTCCGGACCGCAACTCGTCGCGGAACTGCAGCGTCGCCCGGAAATACCTTTCCAGCGGAATCATGCCGACTTCATCGGCATACTGGTCGAACAAAGCCTTCAGACTGTCCTTGGTTTCCGCGACATGCTCGCCGGGCAGAGTCGCCGCGGAGAACGCGAACCCATCGTCGAGCAGGACAGCGTGTGCAGCGACGTCGTCTGCGACGGCGAGGTATTTGGCGACCAGTTCCTCGGGCAGCGCCACCGCGTCGGCTGTGTTGCTGAAGCCCTCGCCGGCGGCCCCGTCGGGGGGCAGCATCCGGGTCGGCTTGAGGTCGATCCCCGTCAGATCCCGGATGGTGTTGTCGTACTCGACGTTCGTCAGCCGCCGCACCGCGGCGGGACCGGGATCGCTCGTCAGCCGCGCCGCCGCCCGGTCGAGCAGACCGTTGATCGCCCCGATCATCCGCAGCCGCGCGTCCTCCGCCGGACGCGGCTCGTCCAGCGGCGGCATGTCGCCGATCACGAGCCGGTCGAGCACCCGCTCGAAGTCGCCGATCCGCGCCGGATCACCCGCCAGCGTGTCGATGCGGAACTCCCCCTCCGTCCGCTTCCCGTCATGGCAGCGGACGCAGGTCGCCTGGAGGAACGCCGCCACCTCCTTCTGGTCTGCCGGAACCTCGGCCGCCCCACCCGCCAGGCCGGAGAGCAACACGACCGAGAGCGTTGCCGACCCCGGCAGTCCAAAAGGTGCCGTTATCGTGCGAGGCATTGCAGACATTTGTCCATCTCCGCTGTGCTCGGCGGCATGCCCGACTGGCGGGTCGGGACAACTCTTCATCCGTAAGGTTATACCTTTGATTGTACGTATCCGGAAAGAAATCGGCTTGGGCGGCAACGACTCTTTTTTCTTTCCCCCGCAAACGGGACGAATTTGCCGATCCTGCCGCTTTACGGTGCGGCGGAGTGCCGCAGGACAAGCCGCTCCACGTGCTCGGCGCTCCGCCGCAGGCCGGAATCGACGTCCTCGGGCCGAATCGGCTGCCTGTCCCAGAGCCACTCGTCCCCGGCGGCCCGCGGTGCCAGCCACAGGTCGGGACGAACAACGCCGACGGCAGACCGCAGCCGCCCGTCGCCCCCGAGCAGGAATCGCGGCAGCCGCTTCTCGGTCACGAAGCCGACGGGGGGCAGTGGCCGAGTCGTGCAGCCTGGCCGCTCCGCGGCGGCCGAGTGCACATGCCTGATGATCGCCACGGAGTCCGAGATCAGCACCGCCTCGCCGCCGCGGCTGGTCAGCGACAGAAGAGCGTCGACATGATTCGCGAGCACCGCCCGCTCGAGCATCGCTCGCTGTCCGTCGACCCACGCCGCGTCGGCGGCCGTCGCGCGGGAGAACGGATCGAGGCCCAGCGACACCGGCCGGATGAGCGTGATCTTGGCGACCGCGGCCAGCACCTGGCTGACGACGCAGTCCGAGAGCGTGACGTCATAGAAGTCCGGCTGCAGCGTCGCGGACGGCCGCCAGCGGGCGAAGTCGGTCGTCTCGAGCAGGTCGCGAATCTCGTCGAGCATCGCTGGGTACTCGACGGCCGGGGCGGTGACCACGCGGGAATACTCGCGGACCAACGCCGCCATCCTGCCCGTCACGTCGGCCTGAACGGTCGCGATCTCCAGGCCGCCGGGAAACCTGGCGGCGAGATTCGCGCCGCGCACCTCGAGCGTGCCGTCGAATCGCGCGGCGAACGATTGCAGGGCGGTCCAGCCGCTTTCCCGATTGAGGTCGACGAGATGGATGAGCCTGAGACCAGCGGGGTGGCCGATGAACTCCTCCAGGGGAATGTCGTTGCACGCCCCCGCGCCGAGGATCGCCAGCCGGCTGCCGCCGGTGCGGGCGAGACTGTCGGCGACGCTGGCCGCGATCCGCCCGCGATGCTCTGACCACAGCCTGCAGGCATCGTCACGGCTGATCGTGGTGCTCGCGACGCTGAGGCCGGGAACTTCCGACAGGCCCTCCAGTTCGCCGATCGCCGTGCACAGCCGGTCACCCGCGGTCGGCTGCTGCCCGCTGATGTCGAATGCCGCCAGTCCGGTCATCGTGTGTTGAACCGCCGTGAAGTCGCCGAGTGTATCATCACCGTCGCGGCCCGCGGCGGGTTCCTCACCGCTTCTTCCCTCCGACATCCAGACCGGCGTGATGCCATGCAGACGTTCCGCGCCACGCTCGTCGGATGGCTGGCGACGATCTGCATCGCCGCCGCCGCCGAGCCGAACCCGCGACTCCTCGCTGCCCGTGACGCCAAGGCCGAAAGGGAATTCGAGTATCTCGTCTTCGATCTCGGCGACGACGTGGAACTGCGGCTCGTGAAGGTGCCCGCCGCGGGCGCGACGTTCATGATCGGCTCGGACGCGGCGGAGCAGGAACGGGTCGTGGCCCGCTATTTCGCCGGCAAGCGCCCCTCCGCGCTCGACTTCGAGGAGCCCGCCTCCGTCACGCTGTCCGACGACTTTTTCATCGGCCAGTTCGAGGTCACGCGGGCCCAGTTTCGCCGCTTCGTCGCCGACACGGGCTACGTGACCGACGGGGAACGGGCCGAGGGGGGCTACGGCTTCAACGAGGCGACGCTCAAGGGCGAGGGTCGCGACAGGAAATACACCTGGCAGAACACCGGCATCAGCAGTGCCGGCGAGCGGCATCCGGTGACGAACGTGTCGCGGGGCGATGCACGGGCGTTTTGCACATGGCTGCGGAAGAGGTGCGACGGCGCGGTCACGGTCCGGGAGGTGCGGCTGCCGGGAGAGGCCGAGTGGGAATACGCCTGCCGGGCGGGGGGCGGCGGCCGCTTCTCGTGCGGCGACGACGACGAATGCCTGGCCAACATCGCCAACATCGCCGACGCGACGTGGCGCGAGAAACTCGGCGGCGCGAACGCGACGGCGATCGCCGCGGACGATGGTCACGTGTTCGCCGCGCCGGTCGGCCAGTTCGCCCCCAACGCCTTCGGCATCTACGACATGCACGGCAACGTCTGGGAGTGGTGCGCCGACTTCTTCGGGAGGTACGCGGCCCTGCCCAAGGAACATAATGCCATCCAGGTCAAAAACCTGGGGGAGGGACGGCCGGTGCTGCGCGGCGGCTCGTGGGGCACTCCGCCCGTGGCCTGCCGGAGCGCGAACCGCTGGCTGGTCGGTGCCGGTCCGAGCCGCTATGGCGCCGCGGGCTTCCGCGTCGTCGTGCTGCCGTAGCCGGCCCGCCCCCGCGGTCTCGGCGCGTCAGTCGCCGACGCCGACGAGCGTTGCGGCCCGTTCAGGCTGTGCGGGATCGACGCCGAGCGTTTCGAGCACATTTCGCACCCGGCTGGCCAGCCGGTCCCGGTCCCGCAGCTGCTCGTCCCCCTGCGGCTGTCGCGAAGGCCCCATGCGGAAGCCGCGGCGTTCGGCCCCGGCCCGGAATCCCTCCGGAAAATCGACGCCGCCGAACAGGGCGTCGAAGAGTTCGACGAGCCTTGCCTGCATCCGCAGGGCGACGTCGAGCCTGCCGGCACGCACCGCGTCGTAGATCGCCCGGGTGAGTTCCGGGACGACGGTGCTCGTGGCGTTGGTGCCGCCGTCGCAGCCGGCGGCGAGCATCGGCACGAGGGCGGGATCCCAGCCCGTGAGAAACGTGAAGTCGGGGCGGACGGGACGCACGGCCGCGATCAGCCGCAGCATGTGGGAAACGTCGCCGCTCGAATCCTTGATGCCGATGATCCGCGGGAACTCCTCGGCGAGGCGGCGAACCGTCGGCACATCGATCGGCGAGGCGAGCATCGGGATGTTGTACAGCGTCACGTCGATCGGGCTGTGCCGGCCGATCTCGCGGAAGTAGGCGAGCACGCTCGCCGGCGAGAGCCGGTAGTAGAAGGGCGACACGACCGCCACCGCCCGGGCGCCGGCGGTGACCGCCTTCTCGCAGGCCCGCAGCGTCTCGGTGACGTTGGCCTCCGCGGCCCCGGCCACGACGGGCACACGGCCCCGGGCCTCGTCGCAGACGATCGCCGTGATCCGACCGCGCTCCTCGGGCGTGAACCGCAGGAACTCACCCGTCGAGCCGTTGGGATAGAGTCCGTGAATTCCCCGGTCGATGAGCCAGGAGACGTGGCGGCGCAGTTCCGGCTCGGCGATGCGGCCCGAGTCGTCGAGCGGCACCATGTGGGGGGCGAGGATTCCGCTGACCGACGAAGAGGACATCGCGGGCGGGCTCCGAAAAGTTGCTGCGGCAGAACGATCCCAACGAAGCGAATGCCGTGCAGCGTGTGATCCGCGGCATTCGTACCGCGGGCCGAATGGCGCGTGACGGATCGTCGGACGGGAGAGTGTAGCGGGCCGCAGCCTGCCGCGGCATGCGGCAGTGCCGCATCGGCGACGGTCTTGACGATCCCCGGCCGGTTGCGGGCGGGCCACGTTCCGGAGTAGCCTGCCGACCACCACCGGGCCCGGGCATCCCGGGAACTCGGGCACGTCGTTCCCCCCTGGACTCCGCGCCATGCATGCCGCCGCCGACCGGCTCGCCGCCGCCCGCGACCAACTCGCCGACCACCTCGAGAACGGCATCGTCCCCTTCTGGATGAGCCGGGGCATCGACACGGAACTCGGCGGCTATCTCACCTGCTTCGACGCCGACGGGAGGCCGACGGGAGACACCGACAAGTCGATCGTCACCCAGACGCGGATGATCTGGGGCCTGTCGGCCTTCCATCGTCGCTACCCGGAGCATCCCGACCTCCGGCTGGCTGCGCGGCAAGGTGTCGACTTCTTCATCGAGCACTTCTGGGATCGGGCGCACGGCGGCTGGCACTGGCGGACCAACCGGGCGGGACGGACGCTCGACGACGGCAAGGTGATCTACGGCCAGAGCTTCGCCATCTACGCCCTCGCCGAATACACGCTCGCCACCGGGGATGACCGCGGCCTCGACTATGCGGCCCGGACGTTCGACCTGCTGCAGAAGCACGCCGCCGACACCCTCCACGGGGGCTACTACGAGAACCTGGAACGTGACTGGAGCATCTCGGCGGCCGGTTTCGCGGCGGGCGACCGAAAGTCGCTCGACATCCACATGCACCTGCTGGAGGCGTTCACGACGCTGGCCACCGTCTCCGGCGCGGAGATCCATCGCCGCAAGCTCCGCGAAGTGGCCGGCGTGATCCTGAAGCGGATGGTCAGCCCGACGAGCGGCTGCGGCCTGAACCAGTTCGGCATCGACTTCGTGCCACGGCCGGCGATCGCCATCCGGCGGACGTGGAACGCCGACCGGAAGGCGGGCGAGGCGATCGCCCAGCCGATGGACACGACGTCGTACGGCCACAACCTCGAGCTCGCCTGGCTCCTCCACCGGGCGGCCGAGCCGCTGGGCGAGCCACCGTCGATCTTCCACGCCGCGACCCGACGGCTCGCGGAGCATGCCCTGGAATACGGCCTCGATGCCGAGTACGGGGGCGTCTACAGGGACGGACCGCACACCGGCCCCGCGCTCGTTCGCGACAAGGAATGGTGGCAGAACTCCGAGGCCCTCGTCGGCTGGCTCGACGCCTACGAGCAGTTCGCCGATCCGCGGTTCGTCGCCGCGTTCCTCGCCAACTGGGAGTTCGACCGGAATTTCTTCATTCATCCGCGGCTCGGCGAGTGGCGGCAACTGCTCGCCCGCGACGGAGCGGTGATCGTGGGCGACCTGGGCAATCCCTGGAAGGCCTGCTACCACAGCGGACGCTCGGTGCTCGAATGCATCGAGCGACTCGATCGCCTGCTCGCCAGTTGATCTCGTCCCCGGGAGACCATGCCGATGCTGCGCAGGACGTTCTTGGCTGCCACGGGTGCCGGCCTCGGGATGACGACGGCCTGGCCGCTCAACGCGGCCGGGCCGCCCGTAGAGGTCATCGACAGCCACGCTCACTTCTATCGCACGCCCTGGCCGGACACGATGCCGGAGAAGCAGCGAGAGAAACTCTTTCCGCGGCCCCGTCTGCCGGACGACCTGGTCGGACCGGCCCGCGAGGCGGGCGTGACCGGAACGGTGGTCGTCGAGGCGAGCCCCGATCTGGAGGACAACCAGTGGCTTCTCGACCTCGCCGCCAAGGAGCCGTTCATCCTCGGCGTCGTGGGCCGCATCGACCCCGCCGCCGACGGTTTCGACAAGCATCTGGAGCGGTTCGCCGCGAATTCTGTGTTTCGCGGTATCCGCATCGTGCAGGGTGAAATCCTGGCGGGCCTGGCGGGGAAGACGCCCCTCGTGGAACGCTGCAGGGCGCTCGCCGACCGCGGCCTGACGCTCGACGTCGTCGGCGATCCGGGCGTGATCGAGCCGGCGGCCCAGTTGGCGGCCGAGGTGCCCCGGTTGCCGATCGTCATCAATCACGCGGGCAACCTGCGGATCGACGGCCAGCCGCCCCGGCAGAGCTGGAGGGATGCGATGCAGGCTGCGGCGAATCAACCGAACGTGCGCTGCAAGGTGTCGGCGATCGTCGAGAACACGGCCACCAGTCCGGCACCGCGGGACGTGGCCTACTACACGCCGGTGCTCGACGCCCTGTGGACGCTGTTCGGACCGGAGCGACTTTTGTTCGGCAGCAACTGGCCGATCTGGACGCGCAAAACATCCTTCGCCGACGTCGTGGGCGTCGTCCGCGACTATTGGGCCGCGAAGGGGGAAGAAGCCGCCGGGAAATTCTTCCATCGCAATGCCCGTGCCACCTACGGACTCAAACCGCGGTAGCGTTCGGGCGGCCGGACGGCGGCTTCCGGGCCTGGCGGGCAAGGGCCGGAAAGTCCCCGCAAACCCCCCGGGGAAGAGGATTTTTCGCGACGAAACCGAAAAAGCGAACTTCGCCCGGCCGGCTCCCGAAGAACAATGGGAAGTTGTGGCGGTCGCAGGAGCTGGGCTATACTTTCAGTGGTTTTATCGCCCCACTGAGGTCGCCCCGGTCGGGAACGCTCCGGGGCGTCTGGTGACGGTTTCCGCTCGGAGGTTTTCACCCATGGCTGGACGACCGATCTGCCCAGGGCCGGTGACGCGGCGCATGGCCCTTCAGGTGGGCGCCATCGGTGCCACCGGCCTGGGACTGCCCGACCTGCTTCGCATGCGGGCCGAAGCCGGGCTGCCCAGCGTCCCGAACGACACGGCCGTCATCTTCGTCTGGCTGGCGGGCGGGCTGTCGCACATCGACACCTACGACATGAAGCCCGATGCCTCGGACGAGTATCGGGGGCTGTTCCGGCCGATCAAGACGAACGTGCCGGGCATCGACGTGACCGAACTCTTTCCGCTGCACGCCAAGATCGCCGACAAGTTCACCCTCATCCGTTCGATGCGGCACCGCTTCTCCGACCACGGAGGGGGGTCGAAGCGGGTGATGACGGGGCGTGAGCCGAAGACACCGACCGGGACGGTGAACGATTCGCCCGCCATCGCATCTGTCGTGGCGAAGTTCCGCGAGGGGACGGCGGGAGCCATGCCGGCCAACATTCTCCTCGGCGATGCCGGCCGCGCGAAGGCCGACGTCTACGCCCTGGGCTCGGCCTACCTGGGATCGGGATTCAACCCGTTCGAGGTCGATGGGGATCCGTCCAATGGCAAGTTCAAGGTCAACAGCATCTCCCTCAGGGAAGCGCAGAAGTCGCGCATGGAGGGGCGCTGGAAGTTGCTCGAGGCCCTCGACCAGGTCCGCCGCGACATCGACGCCACCGGCTCGATGGCGGCGATGGACAAGTTCAACAAGCAGGCCTGCGAACTGTTCACCTCGCCCGAGACCCGGAACGCCTTCGATTTGTCGCAGGAGAAGGAGCACACCCGGCGGCGGTACGGCATGCACTCCTGGGGCCAGCGCTGCCTCATGGCGCGGCGGCTCGTCGAGGCCGGCAGCAGTTTCGTCACCGTGGCGCTGGAGAATCCGCCGCAGACCGAGGCCTCCGGCAAGAGCCGCGACGGGGTGTTCTACAATTGGGACTGCCATGCCGTGAACTGCGACGTGTTCGTGGACATGAAGTACCGGGCGCCGTCGTACGACCAGGCCCTCACCGCGTTGATCGAGGACGTCTACGACCGCGGCCTCGACAAGAAGGTGCTGATCGTCGCCACGGGAGAATTCGGCCACACGCCTCGGCTCGAGTACAAGGACGTCAAGGGCCGGAAGCAGCCGGGCCGCGACCACTGGCCGCACGCGTTCTCGATGCTCGTGTCCGGCGGCGGACTCGCGATGGGGCAGGTGATCGGCTCCACCGACACGGTGGGAAATTATCCGAAGGATCGCACACTGACGCCCGAGGATCTCTGGGCCACGGTCTACCGGCACCTGGGAATCGACACCTCGACGTTCATCTACGATCTCTCCAGCCGCCCGATCCCGATCCTGCCGACCGGCAAGCCCATCAAGGAACTGTTCGGATGATGCGAACGCGTGCGTGGTCGGCGTTTGGAGGCGGCATCGCGTCGTTCGTGTGTTCGCTGGCCGTCGCCGCCGCGCCGGCGGCGGCCCCCACGTCCGTCGATCGTGACATCGACTTCGTCAGTCACATCGTGCCGATCCTCACCCGGCACGGCTGCAATTCGGGGGGCTGTCACGGGGCCGGAGGCGGGGCCGGGCAAAACGGCTTTTACCTGTCGCTTTTCGGATTCGAGCCGCTCAAGGATCACGCCCGGATCACCGAGGCGGTCCGCGGCCGGTTTCTCGACTTCTCCGCGCCGGATGAAAGCCTGCTTCTGCAGAAGCCGAGCGGCGTCTACCCGCACGGCGGCGGTGTTCGTCTTGCCCCGGAGTCGGCGTCCTACGTCACGCTGCGCCGCTGGATCGCCGCCGGGGCGCCGCTGGGCGACCCGCGAAAGTACCAGGTGCGGTCGATCGAAGTGCAACCCGCCGCAAGGGTCGTCGAACCGGGGACACGGATGCGGATCAAGGTCACCGCCGTGTATGTCGACGGCAGCCGGGAAGACGTGACCCCGCTGACGCGGTTCGAGTCGAACGACGGCGGCGTCGCGGAGGTTGACAAGGACGACAACGGTCTCGTCACGGCCGGCGACGTGCCGGGGGACGTGGCCATCGTGGCCCACTATCTCGACAAGTGCGGCTACACCTCCCTGACCATTCCGCGAAAAAGCCGTTCCACGGGCAGTTTTCCCACGCCGGTCAACTCCATCGACACGCATGCGTTCGCCAAGATGCAGCAGATGGGAGTCGCGCCGGCGCCACCGGCCGACGACGGGGCATTTTTACGCCGCCTGATGGTCGACGTCGCGGGGCGCGTGCCGACGGCAGAGGAAGCAGCGGAATTTCTTGCCGATCCGGCGCCGACCAAGCGGGCCGCCTGGATCGACCGGGTGGTCGACAGCGGCGACTACGCGACGAACTTCGCCGACAAATGGGTCGTGCTGCTCCGCAGCAACCGCGAGGTCGCCGGGATCGGCCCCACCAACACGCTGCACCAGTGGCTGCGGCAGCAGTTCCAGGACAACGTCCCCTACGACGCCTTCGTTCGCGACTTGCTCACGGCCAGCGGCGCCGCGGGGGAAAATCCGGCCGTCGGCTGGTGGCGGTCGCAGCAGAGCCTGAACAACAAGGACTTTGCAACCAACACCACGGAACGTGTCAAGGATGTCGCCGAGGATTCGGCCCTGCTGTTCCTTGGCCAACGGATCGGCTGTGCGAAGTGCCACCAGCACCCCTTCGACCGCTGGAGCCAGGCCGACTACCACGGCTACGCGGCGTTCTTCGCCCGCGTGCAGATGAAGCCCGCGGCCGGTCTCGGCGCGTCTCGCGTCGTTCACGGTCGCGGCGAGGCCCGGATCAAGCATCCCTCGACCGACGAGTCGCTCAAGCCGAAGCCGCTGGGCGGCCCCCCGCTCGACGTGCCTGCCGACGAGGATCCGCGGCAGCGATTGGCAGACTGGGTCACCGCGCCGGACAACCCCTTTTTCGCGAAGGCGATTGTGAACCGGATGTGGTCCCACTTCTTCGGCCGCGGTCTCGTCGATCCCGACGACGACATGCGGGAGACGAATCCGCCGTCGAATCCCGCGTTGCTCGATGCGCTGGCCGCTGAATTCGTCGGCCACGGCTTCGACCTCAAGCACCTCGTGCGGACGATCTGCCGCTCGGCGACATACCAGGCATCGTCGACGCCGGACGAGTTCAATCGCGACGACGTCCGCAACTTCTCCCGCCACCTGCCGCGGCGGCTGAAGGCCGAGATCTTGCTGGATGCGATCGACGCACTGGCCGGGACGCGGACGTCGTTCAAGGACGTGCCGGTCGCGCGACGTGCAATGGAACTCCCCGACGACAAGTCGGGCACGACCTTCCTGGGAACGTTCGGAAGACAGCGGGCTTCGGCCGCGTGCGAGTGCGGACGGGACACGGCCTCTCCCAGCCTCGGACAGAGCCTGCAACTCATCAACGCCGAGGAGATCCAGGGCAAACTCGGCGCCGCGGGCGGTCGGGCGAAGGCCTTCGCGGAGGAAAAAACACGATCGCTGGAGAGCCGGATCGAGGAACTGTTCCTGGCCGCCTATGCACGGCGGCCGACCGGCGCCGAGGTCGAGCAGGTGCGGTCCCACCTGCAGGGTCACGAGCAGTCAGCGCAGGCCTACGAGGACGTGATCTGGGTGCTGATCAACAGCAAGGAATTCCTGTTCACCCGCTGACCCCCCTCCACCCCGACCGGATGGTCCCGAGGCCTGGCATCGTGAGGTTGCAACGTCCCGGTTGGATGCTGCTCGTGGCAGTGATTGGGGCGTCTGTCCCCGCTCCCGTCGCCGGGCAGCTTCCCAACCCCCGGCTTTATGGCCTCATTCCCTCCGGCGGCCGCTGCGGCAGCACCGTCGAGGTCGCCGTCCGTGGCGAGGATCTCGACGAGCCGGAAACGATCACCTTTTCCCATCCCGGGATCAGCGGAACCTTGAAGGCGACGGACCTGCCCGCCTGGCAGCGGCCCCCCGACACGCCCTTCGTCGTGACGATCGCCCGCGACGTGCCACCGGGAATCTATGAGGCCCGGGTCGCGGGCCGCTTCGGGTTGTCCACGTCCTGGCCGTTCGTCGTCGGCGACTTGCCCGTGCGCCAGGAGACGCCGGGCAACGATACGTCGGCGAAGGCCACGTCCATCGAGCCCGACACGGTGATCGAGGGTGAACTGGCGGGAAACAAGGTCGACTACTACCGGTTCACGGGGGCGCCTGGTCAGCGGTTCGTCCTTGTCTGCGAATCACGTCCGCTGCATGGCAGGTTCGACCTGATGGCGCAGGTCACCGGCCCGGGGGAGCGGATGCTGGGATCGGTCACGGCGACGAGGAGCGGAGATCCGGTGATTCCACTCACCGTCCGCGACGCGGGCGAACATCTGATCCGGTTCAACGATGCCACATTTCGGGCCGCTGACCCCAAGGAGACCGCCGCGGACCGGTATCGTTTCATTCTCTCGAGCCGGCCGTATCTCGTCCGGGTCTGGCCTCCGGTCGTCGCTGCGGGCAGCTCCGGTCCCCATCGGTTGCTCGGGTACCTGCTGCCGGGCGGCCGCCCAGTCGGTCGGCAGGGCCTCGAGGAGATCGACGTCGTCGTGCCTCCGATCCCGGCCACGACCCGTCGATCAGGTGAAGCGTTTCCGCTGACCAGGCTCGCGGCCTTGGGCGTCGATGCCGGCTCCTATCGGCTGCCGGGTCCGCCGGCGTCGTCGAACCAGGTGCCCGTGGTCGTCGCGGCCAGTCCGCCGCTCGTTGAAGTCGAGCCGAACGACCGGGCGGCCCCGCAACCGCTGACGGTGCCCTGCGACGTCGTCGGACGGTTCGATGCCGCTGGGGACAGCGACTGGTACGTGTTCGAGGCCGCCAAGGGAAACCGGTTCGCCGTCGAGGTGCTGGCGGAGCGGATCGACGCCGTCGCCGACGTGGCCCTGGTCGTCGAGCAGGTCAGCCGCGATGCCAAGGGGAAGGAGCAGGTCAAGGTGGTCGTCGAGCAGGACGACCCGCCGCGGCGATTCACGCATCCGCCCTGTGATTTCGAGACGTCCGACCCGCGGCTCGTGTTCACGGCCGACCGGAGCGGCTCGTATCGGCTCGGCGTCCGCAATCTCGTCGGCGGATCGTTCGCCGACACGGCTGCGGTCTACAGGCTGACGATCAGGCCGCCCGCGGCCGATTTCCATCTCCTCGCAGCGGTCGGCGACCTCGGCACCAATCCGGGCGAGGGCGAGGACACGACGCTGCACGTGCCCACGATTCCGCGGCTGCGCCGCGGCGGGCGGGTCCCGATCGTCGTCCAGGTGCACCGCGTCGACGGCTTCGACGGTCCGGTGACGCTCGGCGTCGACGGGCTGCCGCCGGGCGTGACCTGCCAGCCGGTCGGGATCGCCGCCGGCGTCGACGAGGGAGCGGTCGTTCTCGAGGCCGGCGCGGACGTGGCCGCCTGGCGCGGCCCGATCCGCGTGTTCGGCACCGCGCGGATCGGCACCGAGGACAGGCGACATGCCGCGGCCTGGGCGGCGGTCACATGGTCGAAAAAACAAAAGCAGCAGACGACGTCCGCCCGTCTGGTGGACGACATGCCGCTCGACGTGTCGAGCGCGCGGGCGCCGCTCCGGGTGTCCGTGTCACAAGCCGCTTTCGGACCGGTGCCACGCGGGGGCAAAGTGACGATCCCGTTCACAGTGGAGACGACCGCGGAGATGAAGGGGCCGGTCCGCGTCGAGGTCCGGGAGCTGCCTGCGGCCAAGCCCGGCCCCCCCTATCCGAAGGCGATCGCCAAGTCGCTGGAGTCCGGCCAGAAGAGCGGGGCGATCGAAGTCACCATCCCCGCCGATACGCCGGCTGGTGAACACTCCATCCACCTCGTCGCCCAGGTGACCCTGCCACTGGTGCGAAACCCCGACGCCTTGGCCGCGGCGACCGCATCCCTGGCCGAGTTCGAGGACCGCCGCACCGCGTTGCAGAATGCGGTTGCAACCGCCAAGCAGCAGGCGGATGCGGCGGCGGCGGCGGCCAGGGCGGCCGCCGGGCAGGCGAATGGACCGGCCAAGAAAGCTGCCATGGCAGAGGCCGAGGCCGCCCGCAAGGCGGCGGACCAGGCTGTCAGCAAGGCCAAGGCCGCTGTCGATGCCCACCTCCAGAACGAGAAGCCGCTCACCCAGCAGGTTGGCAGCGTCAAGAAGGCGAACGAGTCGAAGCCGGTCGTCGTCTTCGCGGCATCGGCGCCGATCCGCCTCACCGTGACCGCGAAGTAACGGGCCCGCTCGCGGGCGTTACCGGCGCCCCAGCCAGCCGTCGAGCCAGGCGAACGCCTCGCCCTGCATGTCGCGGTCGAAACGGTGTGTGCCCGGGTAGAAGGAGCATCGGTAGCGATTCTCCGCACCGGCCTTCTGGTAGACGTCGGCGAGCATCCGGTCGGCCCTGTCCACCTCCGGGGGGGAAAAGAGCGCATCCTGTCGGCAGTTCTGCACGAGCGTCGGCAGCGGCACGCGCAAGCCGAGGATCTCGGGGTAGTCGAGGTCGCGGGGCAATCCCGGTGGGTAGATCATCCAGGTGTGCGTGTAGGACTTCGAGAAGCAGAAGTCCCGCCACGTCGTCATCATGCCGACGCAGACCGCGGCGGCGATCCGATCGTCGAGGCCCGCGAGATACAGCGTCCGCAGGCCGCCGCTCGACAGGCCGCAGCAGCCGACCCGGCCGGGATCGACCTCGTCGCGGGAGCAGAGGTAGTCGAGGGCCCGCTGGTCCTCGCCGAGAACGACCCCCGGCAGCGTGGTCCCGGCGCAGAGCAGGCTCTTGGCGACGACGTGCTCGTGCTGCGACGCCCAGCGGTTGTAGGCCACGATCTCCCGTCCCTCCTCCGGGTCGGGCGGCTCGACGAGCAGGCCGGAGAGAACCCGGGGCACGTCGGGCAGACGCACGCGTCGGCTGCCGAACAGGAACGCGTCCGGAGCCAGCACGGCGTAGCCGCGGCGGGCCAGTTCGTTGGCCCACCACAGGCCGCCGTAGTTCTCGGCGACGTGCTCGCGGACGAGTGGGTGGACGTCCTCACCGAGGCGGGCGATCTTGCGGTGGCCGAAGTACTTCTTGCCGGAGTGGTCGTGGAGGGCGAGCACTGCGGGGAGCCGCTCGCGGGCACCGGCCGGCTTGAGGAACACTCCCTCCGACGGCGGACCGTAGGGAATTTGCCAACGCAGGAGTTCGATCTCCACGCCGTCGAACTCGGCTTTGCCGATCACGGCAGCCTTGGGGATGCCCCCCGAGTCGGGCATGGCGAGGCACTCCCGCACCCGGGCCCGGGCCTTCTCCCGCCAATCGGCGAGCGTCCGCCGGTCGAACTCGGGACGACGAAAGGAGAGCCGCGGCGGGCCATCTCCCAGCAGGTCGCGGGCCCAGGGGCCGAACTCTCCGAGCATGTTCTGCGGCACGGCCACCGGCCCGGACGCGGCAGGAGCGGCGCCGCCGGCTGCCGGCTGCGCCGCCGCCGACTGCGGGTCGAGGGCCAGCCGCAGGCCGGCTGCGGCCGCCGCGCCGCCGGCGGCCTGGAGAAACGTCCGGCGATCCGGAGTCGGGGTATCCATGCTTCGTCGCTCCTCGAGAGTCCCGTGGCTCGGCCCGCCGCCGAAGTCTTCCTCTGCCCGCGGCCGATCGCCCGCGGCGCCGCGGCGCGGCCTCCGTCAGTGCATTTCCACGGCACAGGTGCCGAGGCCGCCGCGGTAGTAATTGAACTGCACATGCGGATGATCGGCCAGCAGCGACATCGGCACGGCCGTGTCGACGATTCGCCGGGAAATCATCAGGGCCGTGAGCCGCTGCCCGAGTGGGTTGTCGTGCATGCCCGCCTGCCAGATCGAGACCTTCTCCGCCCGCCACGTCTGCAGAGGTCCGACCGTGATCGCCTGCATCGGCACCATCGTGATGTTGCCGCCGCCGCTCGTGCGGGCGTTCTGCGCGAGCGTCACGGGATGGAGGTCGACGACGCGGGTCGAGAGAGCACGGTATTCGGCCGGCGCGGGCGGGGCATCCTGGTGACGGCCGCCGCGCCGCGGCGGGTCGTTGAACGCCCAGTGCTTGATGTCACCCTGTCCCCCCTGCATGACGACACAGCGGGCAGCAGCCCAGCTGGCGTCGTACGCCGTCGTATCCGCCTTTGGAAAATGCAGGTTCGTCTCGGGCATCCGCAGGTCGGGGCGGATGCGGTCGAAGCACAGCTCCCGATCGGCCCGCTCGAACGACAGCGGATGGGTCACCGGCACCTCGCGGCCGTTCTCGTACCACTCGTCCATGCCCCAGAAGTGGGCGTGCCGGAGGTCGAGTTCGAGTTCGTTCACGAGCCGGGCGACGAGCGGCAACTGCTCGGTGGGGCCGATCGGTCCGCAGATGCCCGTCGGCGCGTCCGCCGTGGCCTGCCGCCAGGCGGCGATGTACTCGAGCGCTTCGGCGAGGTAGAAATCCTCCAGGGTGTCGTAGAGCACGACACGAAACCCGGGGCGGGAAAGCCGTTCCAGGTCGGTGATGGAGAGAGCCGCCGCCTCCCTGATCAGGTCGGCATCGAGCGTGGTGTAGTCCCACCAGTCGGGGGCGATGCGGCTCAGCGGTCTGGTCATGCCTGGCTCCTTGACACGGCGGGAGTGCACGAGTCGACGGCCACGGGGCACTGGCAGAGGCCGCCGAGCGCCTCCGCCAGGGGATCGTCGTCGCGGGCGGAAAGTCCGAGATGAAGATGCCGACGCCAGCCCTCGCCGTGGCCGTCGCGACCCGCCATCCGGGCCACGGCGCGTGACATCTCGTCGCAGGCGTCGAGATAGCTCCCCATTCCCTGCGTCGCGTCGAGCCAGGCCTTCTGGCTGACGTGGGCGGCGAGGGCGCGACGCTTCACGTCGTGCACGGCGGTCGTGTCGACGACGAAGTCGGGGACGATCTCCCGGCGCAGGCCGTCGCGCAGGCCGTGCGGCATACCGTGATACACCGTGACGTCTGCCGCATACGCGGGCTCGGCCGGTTCGGTTTCGAAGTGGGGAATGCCCCGGGCGAAGGCCGCCGACACGGCGAGCCGCGCCGTGTTCATGTGATCCTCCATGTAGTCCGCCGGGGAATGGGTCAGCACGATCCTGGGCCGGACACGGCGGATCACGGCCGCCAGCCCGCGCAGGAGCCGCTCCTCGTAGAAGATGCACATGTCGTTCGCCACGCTCGGGTGGAACGTCGCCCCGAGGATCGCCGCCGCCGCCCGCCCCTCGGCGGCACGAATCCGCCGCGTCTCTTCGCGGTCGGTCGTCATGCTGCCCAGATCCCCCCCGGACAGGTTCAGGTAGTGGATCGCCCAGCCGGCCGCCCGGAGCGCGAGGAGCGTGCCGGCCGCAATGAACTCGATGTCGTCGGGATGGGCGACCACCGCCAGGGCCGAGGGGGTGGCGGAGGGTCGAGGACTGATCGCGTCTGGTGTCATGAAAATGGCTTTCCGCGGTACATTAGCCGCCCCGGCAGGTACGGGCAATGACTGCGGGTGGGGACCGGGAGACGTCCCTGCCTGCCAGGCGGCCGGTCGCGCTGTATCCTGTCGGAAGGTGAAGGCAGAGTCCTGCCCTCAACGGTCCCGACGCCAGCCTCGAAAGCGAGCACGCCATGGATTCGCTCCCGCCACCGAACGGCACCCGGAAGCACCCGCTGTCCCGGCGCCGGTTCACCGCCGGCACGGCCGTCACCGCGACTCTGCTGACCGACGCCGTCGCCCGTACCGCCCATGCCGCCGGCAGCGATCGGATCAAGGTCGGCCTCGTCGGCTGCGGTGGCCGCGGCCTCGGTTCAGCAGTCCAGGCCATGTCGGCCGATCGCGGCAACGTGCTCTGGGCGCTGGCCGACGCCTTCCCGGACCGGCCCGAACAGGGGGCGAGCATTCTCAGCCGTGCGATCGCCGACAAGGCGCAGGCGGACGCGACGTTCGCCGACCGCCTCGACTGCCCTGCCGAGCGCCGGTTCAGCGGCCTGGACGGGTATCGTCGCCTCATCGAGGTCTGCGACGTCGTTCTCCTCGCCTCCCCCCCGGCTTTCCGCCCGGCTCATCTGCGGGCCGCCATCGAGGCCGGCAGGCACGTCTTCTGCGAGAAGCCGGTGGCGGTCGATTCCGCTGGCCTGCGGCACGTCCGTGACAGCCTGCAGATGGCCCGCGACCGCAAGCTGAACGTCGTCTCCGGCTTCTGCTGGCGGTACGCATCCCGGATGCGGGACGTGTTCCGCAGGATCGCCGACGGCGCCATCGGTCCGGTGCGGTCGGTCCTGACCACCTACAACGCCCCGGGCTACCGGGGCGAGGTGCCGCGCAAGCCCGGCTGGACGGACATGGAGTACCAACTCCGCAACTGGCAGTACTACACCTGGCTTTCCGGCGACCATGTCACCGAGCAGGCGATCCATTCGGTCGACCGGCTGCTCTGGGCGTTGGGGGACGAACTGCCGGTGTCGGTGCTTTGCACCGGCGGCAGGCAGGTCCGCGGCCCGGCCCCCGCCGGCAACAACATCTACGACCACTTCAGTGCGGTGTTCCAGTTCGCCGACGGCCGCCGGGGCGTCCACATGTGCCGCCAGTTTCCCGACGCCGCCAAGGACAACTCGGATTACGTCACGGGCACGACCGGCACCGCCGAAATCAACGGCTTCCAAAACCTGCAGCGGATCGTCACGGTCGCCGGCACGTGGAACAGCGACGTGCCCAAGAACGACATGTATCAGCAGGAGCACGACGACCTGTTCGCGAGCATCCGGGCCGGTCGGCGGATCGACGACGGCAGCATCCTCATCAACAGCAACCTGCTGGCACTGATGGCACGGGCCAGCGCCTACAGCGGGCAGGTGATCACGCCAGAGCAGGTGTGGGCGGCGCAGGAGAATCTCGTCCCCGACCCGATCACGCTCGACATGCCTCCGCCGGCCACGCCGATCGCCGAGCCGGGCAAGACCAAGTTCGTCTGATCGCTCAGTCCCGGTATTCCCAGGACGAGCCGTCCCAGGCGATGACCCGTTCCAGGAACGTGGCGACGCCGGCAGCGTAGCGGGCGAGGAGAAACTCCCCCTTCCCGGGCGTGGCCTGCGCCGGATCGCCGAGGTGGCCGGGAGCCGTGCCGTCGGCCGGCGCCCGCTCCCGCGTGATCCAGCCCCGGTAGGCGGGCTCGAAGTGAAAGCCAGGATCCGTGGCCGCGATCCCCGCGACCGGCTGCACGAGCCCGGGCGCGATGACCTGCATCATCGCCGTCTCGTACTCGCAGGCGTGGCCGAGATAGTCCTGGACGAGGTCGGGGCGTTCCTTCTCCAGGTGTGGCCCGAAGTCCCAGTAGGTCGTAAACAGCAGGAGCAGGTCGTTCCGCGCCCGATGCCGCTGCCGGGCCTCGAACACCGCCTGTCGGCCGGGGATCGTGTTGCCGCCGTGGCCGTTGATGAACACGATCCGGCGAAATCCGTGGTGGAGAAAATTCTCGATCAGGTCGCCGAGCAGGTCGAGGTAGGTCCGCGGTCCGGCCGAGAGCGTGCCCGGATACTCGAGGTGGTGGTGCGAGTTGCCCAGCCAGAGCAGCGGCGCAACGAGGACGCGGTCGCCCACATGCGGCTCCGCCCGGCGCAGCACCTCCGCCAGCAGCATGCTGTCGGTGGCCAGCGGCAGGTGGTGGCCATGCTGCTCCATGGCGGCGACCGGCACCACGACCGGGGTGTGGGGCGCGAGCCGGGCGACGTCGGGCCAGGTCATTTCGGCGAGGTTCATGCCGGCAGTCTCCCGGAGGTGGCCGACCGCGGCTCGCGCGGCCAGATGAAAAAGAAGGCGGCGACCGCGAGCGCCGGCACCCAGGCCGCCAGCGCGAAGCCGAGGTCGAACGAGCCGGTGCGGTCGACGAGCCGGCCGAACTCCTTCTGGAACGGCGAGCAGACGATCCAGCCCACGGCGGCGAGCAGCCCCGTCGCCTTGCCGGTGTGCCGCGGGCTCACGTCCTGGGCCAGCGAGTAGTAGCAGGGGAAGAGGCCGAGCGCACCGGCGCCGACGACGAGCAGCGCGGCGTACATCGCCGCCCCCTGTGCCGACACCGCCGCCATCGTCGCCAGGCCGACGCAGATGCTGCACACGATCGCCACCAGCGACCGCGCGTTCAAGTGCGACAGACCGCGGTGCGCCAGCCAGACGCCGGCAGCGCCCGCCGCGATGCAGCCGATGTCCGCGGCGACGTAGTAGCCCGAGTTGAAGAGCAGCGACTCCGTCTCCGAGACACCGCGGCCTTGCTGGAGGAACTTCGGCAACCAGGCCCGTGCCAGGTGCCACGTGAGGTTGATGCCGATCACGAAGGGCACGAGCGCCCAGAAGCGCCGATTCGCCAGGCACGCCTCCCACCACACCCCTGCCCCGGCGTCGGCTTCGGCGCCCGGCTGCCGGCTCCCGGCGAGCGCCGGTTCTCGGCCCATGAGCAGCAGCCAGGCGACGATCCAGATCGCGCCGCAGCCCCCGATGACGATGAACGGCAGCCGCCAGGCGCCGGGCTGCGGCGCCGTGCCCACCAGGGCCAGGATCACGAGGGGCGTGACGATGGCGCCGATGGCCCCGCCGCTCTGGAGCAGGCTGTTGCCGAACATGCGTCGTTCGGGCGCGAGCAGGACCTGCGTCGTCCGCAGTGCGCAGGGCCAGTGACCGGCCTCGAAGAACCCGAGCAGCGTGCGGCAGACGAGCATCTGCCAGAAGCCTTCGGCGAAGCCCGTGAGCAGGCCGACGAGCGACCAGGCGACGACGACGGCTGGATACAGCAAGCGGACCGAGAACCGGTCGGCCAGCATGCCGAAGCAGAGCGATCCGGCGGCGAATGCGAGGCCAAAGGCGAATTCCAGGTCACCATACCGCTCCTCCGTCATCTTCAGTTCCGCGGTGATCCGCGGCGACAGGTTGTTGAGCGTCATCCGATCCATGTAGTTGAGCATCGTGGCCAGCAGGAGGATGCCGCACACGGCCCACTGGCCGAACCCCTGCCGATACCCCGCGGCGGTCGTCTCGTGTTCCTGCATCGCCCTGCCTCCGTCCGTTGCCCGATGGCGTCTGCCCACGTGCCGCGTGACCCGCCGGCCGACGGAGCATCGTGGTTCATCGGCACCCCGTTCCGCAAGCCGGCCGCGCCGCCGGGGGTGCTGCACGTCTTTCCGATCAGCGGCACGCTCCGGCTGCGGCGCGAGCGCACCCGCCCCCGCACAATCCGCAGAGTCTGCCAGTGGCGACGTGAAACCCGGGTTGTCGCCGGAACAATGTCCGCCATCGCGGCTCGTGCCTACTGGTTGGCAGCCCGCCGCACCTGCTAGAGTGCGGCCTAACGGATCCGTGGGAAAGCGGGTTCGCGGTCTGAGCACGTGGGATGGAGCCGCCGCCGGTGTGCTCGTCCACGGAGGAGGGATTTGGGTGGGCGGAATGATGTCGAGCGTGGACGAAATCACCCCCTCGGCACGGGCTGAGCCCGGGGCCGACCGATGGGTCGCGATCGCCAGGATCGTGTACGAGGAACTCGGCCGGGTGCGTCCGCGGCACCAGCGTGGCCCGCTCACGCCCGACACCCCGCTCGCCGCCGCGGGCATCGACCCGCTCGCATTTCTCGATGCCGTCACCCGGCTCGAGGGCCGGTACCAGATGCGGTTCCGCGGCGAGTGGCTGGCGGGCATCCGCACCTGCAGTGACTTGATCGAGTGCATCGCCGAGCACATGTTCGACAGCGTCGATCGCCGCGACGGCACTCCCACGGTCGGGGCTCCCGGCGGGCCGCCGATGGAGCGGCGGCGCGAGCCTCCTCGGCCAGACGCGGCCGACCCGTTTCCCGAATGCGCGGCCCTCGAAGAGCGGCTTGCCGGACTCGCTGCCCAGGGACTGGAAAATCCGTTCCTGCTCGCAAACGAGACGATCCGGCAGCGGACGGCCCGGATCGCCGGGCACGACGTGATCAATTTCACCAGTTTCGACTATCTCGGGCTCGCCGGACACGCGGACGTGTCCCGGGCGGCCAAGGCGGCCATCGACCGGTTCGGCACGAGCGCCTCGGCGAGCCGAATGGTGGGGGGAAACAACGCGATCCTCGACGAACTGGACGCCGAACTCGCCGCCTTCATCGGCACGGAGCGGGCCGTCGTCTTTCCCTGCGGTTACGGCACGAACGCCTCGGTCTTCAATCACCTGTTCGGTGCCGGCGACCTGATCCTCTACGACGAACTCGCCCACAACAGCATCGTGCAGGGGGCCGGCGCCTCGAAGGCCGGCAAGCGTTCGTTCCGGCACAACGACCACGCCCAACTCGACGCCCTGCTCCGCGACCTGCGGCCGCAGTATCGACGCGTGGTCGTGGCGATCGAAGGCGTCTACAGCATGGACGGCGACTATCCGGACCTGCCGCGGTTCATCGATGTCAAGAAGCGCCACGACGCGCTGCTGTACGTCGACGAGGCCCACTCGTTGGGCACGATGGGACCCGGCGGCAGGGGGATCTGCGAATTTTTCGACGTCGATCCGGCCGACGGCGACCTCTGGATGGGCACGATCAGCAAGGCCCTCGGCGCCGGCGGCGGCTACCTCGCCGGCAACGAGCGGCTGATCCGCTACCTCGGCTACACGACACCGGCGTTCGTTTTCTCGACCGCCTGCTCGCCACCGAATGCGGCGGCGGCCCTCGAGGGTCTGCGGGTGATTCGTCGCGAGCCGTGGCGGATCGCCCGTCTCCGGGAACGGTCCGACCTGTTCCGCAAACTCGCCCAGGACTCGAATCTCGACACCGGTCCGAGCATCGACACGCCCGTCGTGCCGATCATCCTCGGCAGTTCCACGCGGGCCATCCGCGTCTCGCAACTGCTCCTGCAGCGCGGGATCAACGCTCGGCCGATCCTCTATCCGGCGGTCCGCGAGGCGGCGGCCCGCGTGCGGTTCTTCCTCACCGCGGAGCACACCGAGGACCAGATCGTGCGCGCGGTCGAGACGCTCGTCGACGTCGTCAGGCAGACGGGCTGAAGCGGCCCGCGGCGGTCACGGGGCGGAGCGGGCCCCGCGCCAGCCGTTCCAATCCGGCCGACATTGGGGGCTGAAGTCCGACCGCCGCCGCGTGAACGGGGTCCGGCTGCGATCGGACACCCGCAACTGGCCCGGCATGTCCGCGTACGAACCGCCGCGCACGGCCGATCCCTCGCCGTCGGACTTGCCCACGTCCTTGGGGCCGCGTCTGCTGAACCGGGCCACGGGCCAATCGGCGGGAGGTGTCAAAGAGCCGTCTCCGTGACTGCCGCGGAACGCCCTGCCCCTCGCGTCGGCAAGCGAGACGACCGGCTCGCGCACGTTGCCGGACAGTTCCATGATTCCCCAGTAGGAGCCCCCCGTGGCGATGCGGTCGCTCGTCGCCGTCGCGAAGATGCCGGGACGCATCGGCCCGCCGGGCACTCCGTTCACGTACGGGCTCACCGGGCCGCCGAAGAAGTCCGGCAGCGTCAGGTCATGGTTCGCATTGCCGGCCGCGGTTCCGGTCCCGGCCATGATCCGCTCGCCGGTCCCTCCCTCGTCGACGACGACATACGCGTCCTTGGCGATCGCCGCGCTGCCCCAGGCGTACTCGTTCGCAACCGCCCGCCGCGGCCCGCGGCAGGCCTTCTCGTATTCGAGTTCGGTCAGCGGCCGGAGGGCCGCCCACGATGCATACTTCGCGCCGTCCCACCAGGACAGCAGATTGCAGGCCTGGTGCGGTCGTCGCGGCACGAACCGGGGCCAGACGCCGGTCAGCCCGCAGCGTCCGGCAGCCGTCAGGTGCCGGGCAGCATGCCCTTCGTCTCCACCCGACGTGTCGGCGAACTCGGACGCCGAGAGTGCATTGAGGAAATCGGCGAACTGGCCACGGGTCAGTTCGTACCGCATGCAGTAGAAGGGGGCGTATCCGGTCGGGAAGCCGTCGTCGAGCGGCGCGGCGACGTGCCGTGTCGCATCGTCGGCGGCCCAGAGCATGCCCGAGTCGAGGCCGATTCGCCGGGCCGTGCTCCCGGCCGCCGCCGGAGCACTCCAGACGGCATCGACGAGAAACGGCCCGCCGGGTGTCCCGTCGCCGCCGGTGCACAACGCCCCCGGCTCGCTGCCGCCGGAACCGGCGTGAAACGCCCCGGCTGGCAGACGCACCATGTCGAGGGCGTAGACCTGTAGGTCGACCGCCGTCGGATCCTCGACGCCGTCGACTTCGTGCAGCCAGCGGAGCCCGATGTCGGACAGGGTAAGCGACCCGTGGCCGGGCTGCGCCCTGTGGACGAACACGCCCTTGCCGCGGCCGTCGGTCAGCCCGACCTCGAGCGTCGCCTCGTCAGGAACGGCGTGGTCCTCTCGATCCGCTGCGAGCGTCGCATGCGCAGAGCCATCTTCCCCGGGCCTGCGGAACTTGGCGAACACCCAGGCCGCACTCCAGCTCTCGACCGGCTCGTCGCGGCCCGTCGCGCTGGTCGCCGCGGGCTCCGTCCAGCGGGCTCGCCACGCGTTGTCGGACCGAAGGCTGAAATGGATCACGCTCTGTCCGGCGACCGGGGCGGCCGTGCGGCGAACGGGCCCGACCTGGACGATGGTGGCAGCGGCATCGCCCCCCCGAAACCGCTCTGCCGCCGGCTCCGACGCGGGGACGGCCGCCGAATCCGCCCGGCTCGCGGCCTCGACCTCAGCCGCGTAGCGGACGAACTCGTCGAACGTCCAGGTCCAGTAGGCGAAGGCCCGGCGGGCGTCGGCGTCGTCCGCCTTCTCGATGGCGGCCCGGGCCGCGTCCCGCAGCGCTTTCATCCGCGCGACGATCTCCGCCGGCCAGATCAGGCGAAATGCAGCCGGCGGAATCCGATTCTCGCCGACACGCAGTCGGACGTCGGCCGGAAGATGCTGCCAACGATCGCACTGCAGACGGAGCAGTTCGCGGGCCGGCTCCTTTCCCGGCCCGAACAGCCGCCGGCACATCTCGTCGAGCGTCGCATCGACGTCGAGATCGGGATTCCACAACGACCGCATCCAGACGTAGGCCGTCGGTGCCGCGGTGACGTGGCATGCCGCGCCGTAGGTGAGGGCCTGCGCACCGGCGATCGTGTCGCGGTTCGCCGCGAAGAAATCGCGGACGAGGTGCGGAAACTGGACTGGACCGTACGTCCAGTCGCTCGGACTTTGGTAGTCGATCCAGAGGCCGATCTTCCGCCCGGAAGCCTCCCGCCAGTCACGGATCCGGCGGTCCGTGATCGCGCGGACCGCAGGCTGCTGGCAAAGCCCGAGCGTGCCCACGTCGAGGAAACTGACGACGAGATTGTCTGGAAACTCGACGCCCGGCGGACGGTCGGGGACCGTGAACGGTGCGTAGATCACCCGCTTTTCGGGCCAGCGTTCCTTCACGGCCACGCACAGCGAGCGCAGGAACCCACCCACGAGCGCCGCCTCGCCGTGGCGGGCGACCTGTTCCCGACAGCGCTCGCAGAGGCAGGTACCGACCAGAGGCTCCCAGCCGGCCGATCCGGGCGACCAAAGGTTGATGCCCGTGGCCGTGATGCCTCCCGGCCGCGGTCCCTTGCCGCCGCCACCCCAGGCCCGGTCGAGGCCGTCGCGGTAGAACTGGAGCGTCTCCGGAGCCGACAGGCAGAAGGCGACCCGCGACCGGCTCCCGTCGGCCTGCAGTTGAAACATCGCCGCCGGCTCGGGGGGCAGGCCGGGGCCGTATTCGAAGACCCGTGCCCCCTGCATGACGCGGTCGTACGGCCAGGAGTCTTCGCCCCGCACGAGGAGCATGTGATTGCCGACCCAGAGCGGCTTGTCGGCCTGCCGAAAAATCTCGCCGTCGAACGGGAGCAGGCCCTCGTCCCGGGAGCGGGCCTGCATGAACCACCAGTCTTGGTACATGCGCCGCAGCTGAAAGACCGGCTGATCCCGATAGTGAAGCGGAGCGACGGCGAGCGACGCACGACGCGGCACCGATCGGCCCCCGAAGTTGGCCGGCCAGTACCAGCGGACGCCGACGACCCGCTCCAGGAAATCGGCGACCGCCCAGGCCACGCCGGCATTCGACTTCTTCACGGGCGAGAGGCGGGTGCTGCCCACGAGATAGACGCGACTCGGCCCGGTCTTGACGGCAAAGCCCTCCAGCGGGAGGTCTGCGGCGTCGATCCCCGCCTTCCGGCTTTCATCACAGTCGCCGACGATGATCGCCGGCTGGTCCGGCGCGGGCGCCGTCTCGACGACCTCGAGCGTCGCCCCGGTCGCCGTCTTGATGCAGCCCACGAGTTCGCCGACGAATTGCTTGAGGAACGGCGGCGGAGCGGCCGTGCCGTCGGCCTTGGGCGAGCGGTCCGCGGCGATGTGGATCACCGCGTGCGGCGTTCCCTCGTGGACGAGCATGACGGGATCGTGCCGCGGCTGCTCGAGCCACGTGACACCGGCCAGGTCGTCGGGTTCGTACGGAGCATCTGCGGACGCAAGTCCGGTGCCAAAGACCGCGATCAACGCCACCAATCCATGCCTGCCGATCATGACCGCTCCAGCTTCAGAGACGTCCGACGGATCAGGTCGAGATCCTACCGCTCCTCCAGGGCGTCGGCCACGGCGGGTGAAGCCGCACGTGCGGACTGTCCGTATCCTCCTTTACTACCGGGAGCATCCAACAGTTGACGAAACGCTCCGGCGGTTCGGGGTTGCCTCTCACGGATTCAGCGACGATGATTGTCAACAAGATCCCGCTCCGGGTAGTATCTTCGTCCCGCCGGGCCTTCCGTCCCACATGCGACCCCGCACCGCGCTGCTCGTCGCCGTCTGGCTAGCCGTGCCGCCCATGGCCGGAGGCCGCGCGGACGAACTGGCTCCGGGTATCGCCGCCTTCGTGCGCGATCACTGCCTCGGCTGCCACGCCGGGCCGACCCCGGATGCCGGGCTGACGCTCGACGGCTTTGCCACCGCGGCCACGATCCGCACCGACCGGTCGCGCTGGCAGGCGATCCTCGGCCGGGTGACGCATGAAGAAATGCCGCCGGCCGACGCCGACCAACCCGACGACGCGGACCGCAACGCCTTCGTGACCGCCGTCCGGGCGGCATTCGCCGCCGCCGACGCCGGCCCGCCCGATCCCGGACCGGCCATCATCCGCCGCCTCAACAGGGCCGAGTACGACAACACGATCCGCGATCTGTTCCGTACGGACTTCCGCGCGGCCAACGCCTTTCCCGCGGACGAGGTGGGCCACGGGTTTGCAAACATCGCCGACGTCCTCACGGTTTCAACGCTCCTCATGGAGCGGCTGCTCGATGCGGCCGAGGTGATCGCCGGGCAGGCGATCCCGGCCGAACTGCCGTCGGCTCCGGTCCGGCGAACGAAGGGCAGGCAGCTGTGGCCGATCCGCGAGGACCTCGCCGGCGTCGAGTTTCGCGAGGTCCGTGCCGATGGCGGGAAACCGGCATTCACGGGGCCCCTCTGGATGCCGATCGCACTCGATCCGACCGGCGCATACCGGGTGCGGGCTCGGCTCTACGCCACGAGCCCCTCCGGGCACCCCGTCAAGGTCGCCCTGATGGCCGAGGGGAAGGACGCCGCCCGCGCATCCCCGCCGGCGGACGACGCGCAGATCGGCGGCGCGCCGCCGGCGGAGGGACGCCGGGAGATCCTCTCCACGCACACGATCGCCGCCCGCACGCCCGAGGAGGCGGAGACGATCGAGGTCACGGTCGCGCACCGCAACAATGTCGGCGGCGTGGCGGTCGGCTGCCTCAAGCAGCCCGAGGGACTCCCCGCGCCGACGCTGCACGTGGAGTGGGTCGAGGTCACGGGGCCGCTCGACACCCGGCCCGAATCGATGCGGGCGATTCTCGGCGACACGTCGGTGGCCGACGCCGTCGCCCATCCGCGGCCGGTCCTCGCGGCCTTCGCCCGCCGTGCCTGGCGCGGACCGGTCGCAGAACCCCAACTTGACGCCCTGTGCCGCGTCGTCACCGATGCGCTGGCGGCAGGCGAGCCCGCGATCGTCGGCCTGCGCCGAGCCATCGCCGCAGTGCTCGCCTCACCCCGCTTCCTGTTCCGGCTCGAGTCGCCCCCCGCTGCCGACGTACAGTCCGTCACGCCGGTCCCCGACGTGGCACTCGCCACCCGGCTCTCGTACTTCATCTGGAGCTCCTGCCCCGACGAGGAACTGCTGACGCTCGCGGAGCAGGGCCGGCTCGGTGCCGCGGTCGACGACCAAGTCGACCGCATGCTCGCCGATCCGCGGGCCGATGCCCTCGTCGACCAGTTCGCCATTCAGTGGCTGGGGCTGGAGCGGTTGGCCGCGCACGCCGTCGATCCACGCGCACTGCCGACCTGGACCCCGCAGCTCAACGCGGACATGGTCGAGGAGACGCGCCGATTCATCCGTGCCGTGTTCCGCGGGCAGGATGGCCTGCTGCGGCTGCTCGACGGTGAGTTCACGTTCGTGAACGACGCCTTGGCCGCGCACTACGGCCTCGCAGTCGATCCGCCGCTCGGGAAGCGGGAGTGGCGCCGCGTGTCGCTCGCCGGCACCCCGCGGGCCGGCCTCGTGGCACAGGGCTCGATTCTCACGCTGACGTCGAATCCAGGCCGAACCTCGCCGGTGAAGCGCGGCAAGTGGGTGCTGGACACGCTGCTCGACGCCCCGCCGCCGGCGGCGCCCCCGGATGTGCCTGCGCTCGAGAAGACCGGCCGGGGACAGGGAACGGCATCTCTGCGGGACCGCCTGGAACGACATCGGGCCGATCCGGCCTGCGCCGGCTGTCACCGGCGGATGGATGCCATCGGGTTCACACTCGAGCGGTTCGACCCGCTGGGCCGGCTCCGCGACCATGATTCGGACGGCGGGCCGGTGGACGACCGGGGCGACATGGGCTCCGGCCGGCCGCTGCAAGGCATCTCCGGCCTCCGCCAGCACCTGCGGGTCCATCGTCAGGAATTCATCCGCGCCATGGCCAAAAAACTCCTCATCTATGCGATCGGCAGGGGTCTGGAGCCTGGCGACGAGCCCGCGTTGGCGGAGGTCGAGCGGACTGTCGATAATGGCCGCGTGGGATGGTCCGACCTCGTGAAGGCCGTCGTCCGCAGTCCTCCGTTTCGACTCCGCCGGCCGGCCGGAGCGGTCGGCGTCGGCCCGTCGCCGCGACAAAACCCGCAGGAAGGGGTTGAATGAACCATCGCATCCGGTTTCGCCGCCGCAGTGTGCTCCGGGGCATCGGAGCCGCGGTGGGACTGCCCTGGCTCGAATCACTCGCTGTCGCCGGCGCCGGGTCGCCGCGCCGCCTGGCTTTCATCTACGTTCCCAATGGGATCGACATGCCGCGCTGGCGGCCGGCTGCGGAGGGTCCGCTCCCGGCCGACCTGCCGCCGATCCTCGCACCGCTTGATTCCCAGCGCGAGAAAATCCTCGTGATCTCCGGCCTCGCGGCCGACAAGGCCCGGGCCCATGGCGACGGCGTGGGCGACCACGCCCGGGCCATGGCCGCGTTTCTCACCGGTGCTCATCCGCGCAAGACCGACGGCACGAACATCCTCGCCGGCATTTCCGCCGACCAGGTTGCCGCCGGCGTCGTCGGTGAAGCGACGCGGCTCCCCTCGCTCGAACTCGGCTGTGAGCCGGGGGGGCTCAAGGGAGCCTGCGACAGCGGCTACGCCTGCGTCTACAGTTGGGCGATGTCGTGGAAGTCGGCATCGCAGCCGCTGCCCATGGATACCGATCCCCGGCTCGCCTTCGAACGGTTGTTCGGCGCGGGCTCGTCGACCGAACGCCGGGCCAGGGAGTCCAGTCGCCGCAGCCTCATTGACGTCGTTCGCGAGGATGCCCGGGGGCTGGAGCGGAGCCTCGGCACAATCGACCGCCGCAAGATCGACGAGTACTTCACGTCGCTCCGCGAGGTCGAGCGTCGGCTCGACGGCGTTGCGTCGCGGCCGGTGCCCGTTCCGCCCACCGGTGTCGGGCCGCCGCCGGCCAACCCGACCGACCTCGGCGAGCGGGCCAGGCTGATGTGCGACGTGCTGGCGATCGCCTTTCAGTCCGACGCGACGCGTGTCTGCACGCTCAGTTTCGCCGGCGAGGGAAGCATGGCCACCTATCCGCAGATCGACGTCAACGACGGGCACCACGAACTTTCGCACCATGCCGGGGATGCGGCCAAGATGGAGAAGGTCGCCCGGATCAACTCCTTCCACGTCGGGCACCTCGCCCACCTGCTCGATCGCCTGGCGGCAGTCGAGGAGGCGGGCCGGCCGCTGCTGGAAAACTGCATGATCGCTTACGGAAGCGGCACCAGCGACGGCAACCGGCACAACCACGACGACCTGCCGATCCTCGTCGCGGGGGGTGGCGGCGGCACGATTCGTGGGGGACGGCACCTGCGGCTCGCGACCGAGACCCCGGTTGCGAACCTCTGGCTCTCGTTGCTGCACCGCATGGGAGTCGAGTGCCGCTCGTTCGGCGACAGTACGGGGCCCCTCGACGGGATCTGCTGACGCTGTCGCCCGTCCAAACGACGACTCCTGTATCATGGAGGATCTGTCCAGGTGCCTCCCATGAAACGGCAAATCGCCTCCGTCCTCGCGGTCGTCGTGGCGGCAGCCGCCGGTGCCGCGGAGCCGCTGCGATTCGGTGGCTTTCACACGCGGATCGAAGGCGGCGCCGACTGGGAGCCGCGCTGCCGCTCGGGCGAGCATGCCGACGTGGTCGTGCGGGTGGCCGATGCAGGAGGCGACCTCGTCTTCTGGCGCGGCACGAGCTACCTGCCCGAGTGGCGGACGCCGCGCGGCACGTGGCGGCTGGCCGAGATCGTGCCGCGGCAGGGGGACGGCCCGCCCGAACGCCCCGACCGGGTCAACGCCTATTCCAACGCGGCCGTCGTCGCCTCGACAGCGGACGAGGTCACGGTCCGCTGGCGGTATCTCGCCCGATTCACCCCCGGCAATCCGCACGGGGACGTGCGTCAGGAGAACATCGTCGAGGAGACGTTCGTCATCTCCCGCGGCGGGGCGGTCGAACGGACCATCCGCCGAGCCACGCCGCGCATCGACGCCTGGGAAGACGCGGCTGGCTGGCGTGTGCAACGGGTGCGACTGCATCCCGATGGCATCGAGGAGCGGGCGGTCCCTCGGCCGTCGATCACGACGCGGCCGCCGCGTGTCGCCGGGAGCCCGCGGCTCGATTTCGGTGCCGCCGTGCCGGCCGTCTGGTTTCGGTTCGACGAGGGCCACGGGGACACGACCCGTGAGGAGCGGTCCGGCGTCGCACCCGAGGTGCGCGGACACAAGACGCTCTGGACGCCCGGCGTCTCGGGGAGCGCGCTGGCGTTCGACGGGTACCACTCTGCCATCGTGGTTCCAGCCGACCGCGTCCCGAAACTCGGCGGCAGCATCACGGTCGAGGGCTGGGTCGCACTGGGCGCGTACCCTTGGAACTGGGTCCCGCTCGTCCAGCAGGGGGACGAGACCGGTTTCTTCCTCGGCATCGACAGCCACGGCTATCCGGGGTTCGGCATCCGGGCCGGCGACCGCTGGGAACTGCTCGCCCAGCCGGGCAAGCCGCCATTTGCCGACCGGCTGACCCTGCGCCGCTGGTACCACCTCGCGGGGTCGTACGAGGCGGCGACGGGCACGATGCGGCTCTTTGTAGACGGCCGGGAAGTGGCCCGCGGCGCGGCCCCGGCGGGGGGCGTGGCCCAGCCGCCGGCCGAACTGCGGATCGGCAAGGCCGGGATCCTGCGTGTGCCCACGGAAGGGACGCATGACAATCTCGCCAGTGAGTTCGGCCTCGACGGGCTCATCGACGAGGTCCGCGTCCACGCGGCTGCGGTCAGCGGCGACGCGATCGCCCGGGCGGCCGCCGTGGCCGGCGCATCGCCGCCGGCGGTCGCCGCGGAGGCCATGCCGCCCCGTGCCCTGCCGCGCACCGATACCGGGAACTCCTTCGGCGCGGTCGCGACTCGGCTCCGCTACCACCCGACGTGGGACAACCTCTGGCGGGTCGGCCCGCACGCCGACGTCGTGGTCGGCTTCGACCGGCTGCCGACGAAGCTCGTCTTCTGGCGCGGAGTGAGCTACATCCCCATGCTCGTCAACGACGCCGGTCAGTGGTTCACGCAGGAGTTCAACGAGACCGGCTTCACGCCCACGGCGCCCGGCGACTGCGAGCCGATGTCCGACAAGGGCTGCCGCGACTCGCACGTGCGGATCATCGAGCCGGACGGCCCGCGGGCCGTGATTCACTGGCGGTACCGGCTCGTCAACTCCGAGTACCACTGGGCCAACATGGACGAGCACGGCTGGGGGGACATCGCCGACTGGCACTACTCCGTCTACCCCGACGGCGTGGCCGTCAAGGTGATGCGCTGCTACTCTTCGAAGCCGGAAACCTGGCACGAGTGGAACGAGCAGATCGTCATCCTCGGCGAAGGGCAGCATCCCGAACAGGTCCTCGGCCGCACGCCGGTCATGACGCTGGTGGACGGGGAGGGCCGGGCGACCGCCTATGACTGGAACCCGGATCCGCCGCGGCCCGACTTCGGCAACCAGTCGATCCAGTTGGTGCACCTGACGGGCGACTACAAACCGTTCGCCATCCAACGGTTCGACAGCGGACGCATGTATCTCGGGGAGCGGACCTGGTACTCGGTGTTCCCCACCTGGAATCACTGGCCCACCGCCCAGATCAATTCCTCGGGGCGGAACGCGATTTTTCCCGACAGGGCGGCACACGCCTCGATCTCCGGACTGGAATGGCCGGTGAGCCGCCAGCAGCGCGGCATCGTGCCCTACCAGGAAAAGATCCTCATGGAGGGCCTCACCAACCGGCCGGCGGCCGAGCTGTTGCCGCTGGCCCGTTCCTGGCTCGATCCGCCGGCGGCGACGGACGTCACAGGCGGCACGGGAGGCGACTACGCCGCCGGCCGCCGGGCGTATGTTTTCGAGTGCCGCGGTGCACCGCTCGCCTTCACGCTCGATGCGTCGGCACGACGGCCGATCCGCAATCTGTGCGTCGAGGTCCGGAACTGGCCCGGCCCGGCGACGCAGGCGACCCTTGCCATCGACGGCATCGACAGGCCCGGCGGAGCAGCGTTTCGGCAGGCGGTGCGGATCGCACCAGATGCCACCTGGACGCTTGTCATCTGGATCGAATTGTCGGCCGAGGCGCCGAAGCGGTTCGTCGTTGCCGGTCGTGATCCCGCCCTTTCCACGGGCCGCCGCTGACCGGCTGCCGATCTCCCCGAAGACGACGATGCATTTCCCGCTGACGATGACGTTTCGGATCCTCGCCCTGGCGCCGCAGGTACACGTTCGTGATCTGCAAGGCACCACGGTCTTCTTCGTCCGCCAGAAACTGATGCGGCTCAAGGAACACGTCGAGGTGTTCGCGGACGAATCCCGGTCGCGGCTGCTGTATGACATCCATGCCGACCGGATGATCGACTTCTCGGCGACCTATCGGTTCACCGACGCGGCAGGCCGGTCATCGGGCGCCGTGCGGCGTCGCGGCTTGCGGTCGCTGTGGCGGGCCAGGTACGACCTTCTCGACGAGCAGGACCGGCAATGTGGCACCATCACCGAGGTCAACCCGTTGGCCTCGTTCGCCGACCAGCTGCTGGGCAACGTGCCCGGCGTCTCTTTCGTGACCGGCTTCATCCTCCATCCGGTCTACAGCCTGGCTGACGCGACCGGCAGGGAACTCCTCCGCCTGACCAAGCAACCGGCGTTCTTCGAATCGCGATTCCTGATCGACCGCTGCGGGCCCTGCACCGGAACCGAGGAACTGCGGGGTGTGCTCGCATTTCTGATGATGACGCTTCTGGAGCGGAAGCGGGGCTGACCGGCCCAGCGATCCGCTGCACGCGGCTGCCACCGCGGCCCAGGCGGCATCAGTCATCGGCGAGGCCGCGACACTCCGCGGCGATCCGATTCCACGTCGCCTCCAGAGCTGTCACTCGCCCCGGCTCCGCTGCGGCTCGGTCGTTCGTTTCCGTGCGGTCCGAGCAACCGAGTTCCAACGGCACGTCTTCCCAAAGACATTCGGTCACGAGAACAAACCAGATCACCTTGACGACTACGCGTTTGGTGTCCGGGGCCTTCCACCACGTCGTCCGACCGGCTTCTCGACGGGAAGGAACGGCTGCAACTCATCAAAGAACTCTTCCGGCATCCGTGAAACTGCCATCTTGGCTCCCTCCAAGGCTTGTGTGGACCTCGAGGGCGATGGCGCACATCTCGTGCCAAATGAGGTTTTGTCAGGGCCTGTAAAACTCGCCGTGCCGCTCGATCGGCGCGCCGTCGACCACGACACCGGCGGAATCGAAGTAGTCGTTTTCACCCGTCTCGATCCGCAGCGAGCGGTCGAAGCCCTGCCGCAGCGGATCACCATCGACGTGCCACTTGCCCGAGTGCCACTGCGACCGCCGGCAGGAGTCCGGCAGCTATGATCATCTGGAGGATGCGGTGCATGACGGCCATGGCGCCTGCAGGGGGTGCGAATTCGGTATTCTGGAGTCTACCCGAGGAGTCTCGACATGATGAACCGGTTTGGCACGTGTCTGCTCGCGGCCTGCTGTCTGGTGACCGTCGTCATTCCCTGGCCGGTCCCGTGTCGCGCCGCCGACACCACGGCGGCTCCGGCCGCGAGTCCCGCCACCCAGCCCCCTGACACCAGGGCGGCGCCGCAGGCCGCGGGCGACGACGAGGCTCGACGCGAGGAGAAGTTCCGGCGGCTCGTCACGAACGTCACGCTCACCGGTCACTTCACGACGGACGGCGATCGGGAGGCGAAACCGCGACAGGAAGAGTACGTGATCACCGGCGCAACGAAGCTCGGCAAGGGGGACGCATGGGCGCTGACGTCGACGATCAGGTACGGAACCGTCGACGTGACGATGCCGGTTCCGGTTCAAGTCAAGTGGGCCGGCGAGACTCCGGTCATCACCCTCGACAAGGTCGCCATTCCGGGGCTGGGGACGTTTTCGGCCCGCGTCGTGCTCGACGAGGGTCGTTATGCAGGCGTCTGGAGTCATGACGAAGTCGGTGGTCATCTGTTCGGCAGGATCACGCCGATCGCCAAGCAACCGGCGGCCGTTCAGGCTACGCCTGCCCCGCGATGAACCAGAGCGTCACGCCCCCCGTCATCAGGCCACTCAACAGTATCAGGCCGAGTACCACGCCAATCGCGCAGGCACGTTCGTGCGAGCCTCCCAGCCCCGACACCAGCATGCCATACGGCAGGATCGTGACGACTGCCGTGACGCCAAAGACAACACTCGGGCCGCGGCCGCAAGGCACCCGGCGGTGTCCACGACGGTGAAGGCGGAAGGAGATCGGGCGACGAACCATCAGATGGCAGAGTTGAACAGCCATGCACTCGGCTGACGCCCGCAGCGAGCGTCCGGCGATGGGGCCTGGGCAGCCCCGCCAGGGAATCGCGCGCGGCTCGAGTGTGACCCGTATGAGTCACCTGCTCCGGCGATGCCTGCGGCGCCACTTCTCAACGGCCCGATGCTCTAACGGTCCCCCGTGGCCGACGAACAGCCGCCCGGAGGTCGCAGCGAGAATACGGTCAAGGCTCGCCATGGCTCCCGGCAAGTCTTCGGCAAAGTAGTGGAAGTTTGGTTGCGACGGCCTGATCGCCCCGCCTGCGTATCCGCCCATGATCACATCGCCGATGATCGCGTCCCCAGAGTCGAAGAGGACGGAGAGAGAACCGGGCGTATGCCCCGGCGTGTGCAACACGGACGCCGCAATGCCGAACTCGTCGAGCCGTATCGCGTCCTCTGCGTCCATGTCCGCCGCCCGCGTGCGAAATGGCAGATGAGCAAGAAACCGTGCCAGGATCCGCCCGCGCAGCCCCACGCCCCGGAGAGCGCCATTGTTCCCCTGCATGGCGAGCGGTCCATCGCCCGGGTGATAGGCCACACGGCAGCCTGCCTCGGACGCCACATCCACCGTGTTGCCGAAGTGGTCCGAGTGCACGTGCGTGTGGAGGATGAGCGCGAGGTCGCGAATCTTCACGCCCGCCGCAGCACAGCCGGCAACGATTTGTGGGGCATCGCCCCGCGATCCGGTATCGACGAGAATCGGTCGTTCTCCGACGACAAGGTATGCGTTGGAATAACGCAGGCGGAGCGGATGGATGACACTCACGGGCGGCCGTTGACCTCGATGCTGCGACGGACGTGGGGCACATGCAGATGAAGGTGGAAGGCCAAGAGGGCGTACGCCCCGCGACTGTTCAGCCGGCCGAAGATCGGGTGCAGAAACGTCCCGCGGCCATTGAAAGCATGCGACTCAGGCAGGCTTGCGACCCGCGTGACCAAGTCTCGAAACCGTTGCATGACCTCTGGGCCGCAGTCGCCGGGATGATCGAATCGACCGATGTCCCCGATGTCTGGCTGTCGGCCTGCTTCGAGTTGTGGGATCAGTTCGAGCATCGCCTCGTGGACTCCGTTGACATGGTCGATGGTCATGAATGCCGACCAACCCCGCATCACCGGCGTCACCCCGGGCAATGCCGCAACTGGCCGACGGCCCCGCAGGACCGATTCGGGAGTCGTCGCGACCAGTTCCTCGATCGTCCTCGCTGCGGCCCGGAACTGCCGCTCGTTCGTAGTGAGCGAGCGACTACGGTAACCGGCCCAGAGGAGCATCCTGGCTATCATGTTTTCGAGCAGGGTTGGTGCCGCGTCGTGCATCGACCTGCCAGAAGCCGCAAACCGCAATTCGGCTGGGGTGGGATTCGGAGATCTGGAGGAATCATCGCAAAAACAGCAGTTTCCGCAAAACGTAACGCAGGATCCCACGCATTCGCCGGCGGAAGTCGCACATGCGGCTCGAGTGCTGCTCTTGGTCCATCGAATTGCCAAGATGCCGCCCGATGTGCCGGCGGTCTTGTTCGCCCTCTTCAATTCGCCGCTTGAACAGGCACACTCCGCTGTTCAAGCCAGCCCACCGTCCGCTGATGAAAGCCCGGTGCCCCCATCACAGCTGCCCGAAGCCTGAAGCCTCGCTGGCTCGTCTACGTCGTCCGCTGCCGTGACGGCTCGCTCTACACCGGGATCACCAACGACCTGCCCAGGCGGCTGAAGGCCCATAGCGCCGGCAAGGCGTCCCGGTACACCCGGGCCAGGCTTCCGGTGGCCCTGGCCTACAGCGAGCCCCAGAAGTCTAAATCAGCCGCCCTGAAGCGTGAGGCGGCCATCAAAAAGCTCTCCCGGCCGCAGAAAGAGCGGCTCGTCGCCCGGCAGCCGCCCCGAAGCCGCCGTTCTGCTGTTTCATTCACAACAAAGTCCGTCCCCTGGAGGCCCCCATGACCAACCCGCTGCTGCACACCTGGAATCTCAATCTCGGCTACGCGAAACGGCTCGTGGCCGACATCCCTGACGACAAAATGGCCCTCCAGCCGGCTCCGGGGATGAACCACGCCGCGTGGGTGCTGGGGCATCTGGCCTGCACTGCGGACATGCTTGGGGCCATGATTGGCGCGAAGCCCGTCTGCCCGCCTGACTGGGCCGCCATGTTCGACTGGAACTCGAGCCCGTCCAGCGAGGCCAGCCGCTACCCCTCCAAAGCGATCCTGCTGAAGGCCCTCGAAGACGCCCACGCTGGAATCGCCACCGCCCTGCCCTCCGTTCCCGAGGCCCGCTGGTCGGAAACCACGCCGCTGGAGGCTGTCAGGGGTTTCCTGCCGACCCTGGGCGACTGCTTCGTGTTCGTGATGGCCGCCCATGAGAACATGCACCTCGGCCAAGTCTCGGCCTGGCGGCGGGTACAGGGCCTAGGCCGCGTGTAAACCGGAAAGCGATCCATCCACTTCCTCGGATTCGGCCTGGCTGTCCTGGCATCGGTCCTGTGGGGCCTGACCTACTGCCTCGACGAACGGGTCTTGCCGAGCCTGTCGGTCTTCAAGCTGTATTTTCTGCACTGCCTCTGCGGCGTGTTCGTCTTCAGTCGGATCTGCGAACATCGTGCTCGCCAAATAACCTGGCTCCCTCTGATAATGACAACAAAGAAGTCCCGGCCATGCCCTCCCCAATAACCCTCCTCATCGCCTACCCGAAGGAACTCATCCGGGCGGGCCTACGGGCGATGCTATTGAGCTTTGAATTGTTCTTTCAAGGATCTACAGGTCGAGTTCAGCCTGACGGAAGAAGGAACGGAGCAGCCGCTGCTGGCGCCGGGTCTTTCTGAGAGCGTCGGAGACGGTCCTGCCAAGAT
>Ga0315904_10000818_pt1 | contig 49357 bp, 48 predicted proteins | sample LakEriMetagenome_6_FD_203529 | JGI IMG/M metagenome (GOLD analysis project Ga0315904, IMG submission 203529) | Freshwater fungal communities from buoy surface, Lake Erie, Ohio, United States - Buoy 12 MA120 | ecosystem: Environmental > Aquatic > Freshwater > Lake | place: USA: Lake Erie, Ohio...
GTTCAGGCTCTGGTGAAGCAACATTACGATTTCATACTTCAATTCTGGACTCCAACGAAAGAGGCTTATAAGTCACTTGCTATGAGTTACATCCTTCCGTCCTCGTATAGAGACCACTATGAGGATATCGAGAAGGGCTTAGGCAAGTTTCATTACGATGCCGTTTGTATTTGGGCTGATAAGAACCTTTGAATCTATCTGGGTTTTAGGGCGACTCTTCATTTTGTACAATTTCACTATGGCAAGTGAAAAAACAGGCATGGACTTTGCAACCGAGTTAGCCATGGGAAAACCTAACTCACTGGGCAACACCCTCAAGATTGTGAAGATAGTCGAGTCAGATCCAAGGATGTTTCCTCAACTATTGAAACTACTTCTTCATAAAGATTCCATTGTGGCCATGCGTGCCATGAACGGCACAAAGCGCCTAATGCGGGCAGACAAGAATTTCTTCGACCCACAAAAGGAATCACTAGTAAAAGTTTACTCAAAGACTAAACACAATGTGGTGAAACTAGGATTAATCACTCTGTACTTCGATTTCATCAAAGAATTCTCATCATCTGAGTTGAAGCGAATTAAGACATTGACTTTGAAATGGATGGACGAGAGTGAAGATTGGATGATTCTTGCCCAAGGTCTCAAATTACTTGAGAAGTTAGCCAAAATTGACCCAACGATTCAACCCGAGGTCATAGCTGTAGCGAAAAGGCTTCAGAAAGATCCTAGGAAAGCTGTAGCTATGAAGGCCAAGAAAGTTCTATCCGGCTTGTAGGGCGACTCTTCATTCTAGTTTTACGTCCTGATGAATTAAACTCGGGATGCAACGATAAAGAAAATTGACTTCGCTTCCGAATTGGCGCAGGAGAGGAGATAAGACATGGAAGATAAAATTTGTGATCTGGGTCAGCCAAAGGGCGTTAAAGAAAAGAAGTTAGAAGTGATTGACGGGTACACGATTAAATACCACGCGAATGGGGCCACCGTTTGGTCAAAGGGAAAAATGGTGGACGACCAGCCCGAAGGTTATTGGGAGTGGTACCGAATTGATGGCACGATTAAACGTTCGGGACATTTTGAAAAGGGAGAGCCTGTCGGCGAATGGGTTACTTACGATGATAAAGGAAAAAAGTATAAAACAACCAACAGAGGAAAAAAATAGCGGGGCTTGAAAACTAATAGCGTAAAAATATGGCGTAGAAACGGCTTATAGGGCGACTCTTCTTTACATTTAGTTACTGCGAGTAACTTCATTAATGTGCCATAATTCAGCAACGCTTGTTTGGTAGCAATTGGGACTTGGTTAATAACCGGGTCCCTTTTGCTTTCCAAATTAATTTTTGTCCACAGATACCATCGCTCAATAATTTCCAAAGTTAGGAAGGCCGTAACTTCGCTCCCTTGTTGGGGGCGCGTTGTAATTGGCTGCCTGGTCGTTTACCAAACAAGCGGAGCGGGTTCGAACCCCGTCGCCTCCACCACAGTCTTAACTGCTCATGCTCGATCTATTGGTAATGATCAAAAGAGCTGCAGCAGATTTGCACGGGAGGGCCTCGAGAGATCGGGGCCCTTTCCAATTTCTTTGGCTTGTCGGATTCTCATTGTTGTATTAATGCTACATAGCATATATGCTATTTCCTATGAGTCGCAATCCCGAAGAGCCGGTGTACAACCGCATCGAAGAGGCACGTGTTGCCTTAGGGCTTTCAAGGCAGGAGCTTGCCGATAAAGCCGGCGTGCACTACCAAACCATCGGCTATCTAGAACGTGAGGAATACAGCCCTTCACTTGTTCTCGCACTGCGGATTGCTAAATCACTCAATAAAGAAGTTTCAGAGCTTTTTTCACTTAACCCATTAAAGAAAGGGAAGTAAGGATGTCGAAGAAGAACAAGATTTATTGGTTTGAGGGCGTTACGGAAAAGGGAGTTAAGTCCTTACTGACCGATGAAAACTCAAAGTACAGATGGTTACGGTTTCAGAGGAATCGAAGAATTCTTGTCGTTTTGATGGCCCTGGGAACTGGTCTTGTTGCCGCAGGAAGTTATTGGCCAACTCTAAAAGCCAATTTGAATCTATCTGACGGAACTGAAGTAGTGATTTACAGCGTTACCGCCATCTTCGCTATTTTTGCCGTTCTAATGGGTTATCTGTTTCTACGAATTAGTGTTCGAGGGATTGCAGATGCACCTGATGAACTACTAGATGAACGTCAGATCAAAATTCGTGACACGTCATTTAGATATGCATATTATGGGTTTGGATACATAGTTTTAGTGCTTTTGCTTCTAATGAACTTTGGGCCTGAAGTGAAGCTGTTTCAGCCAGAGGGCAATGATGGCAGCTACTTAATAATTTCAATGATGTTCTTGTGCGCCGCTTTACCATCGATGATCTTGGCCTGGCGCGAGCGAGATATTTAATGGCCATGCAGCGTGATATCGCCCCAGATGTCTTAAGAGGTTTTGCACTCCTTGGAATATTGGTTGTAAACATCCAATTCATGGGTTTGAACAGTGGTGAAGGGGCGCGTGGGGAATGGGCAAGTGGCATAGCAAATGGGTCAGCAGCGTTTGTGATCGCTGCGATCTTTACCGGAAAGTTTTATCTACTTTTCTCTTTTCTATTCGGGTATAGCTCAAATTACATAATCAGAGGCGAGCGTTCCAATAGAACGCGATGGATAAAGCGCTGTTTTGCTCTCATGGGCCTTGGAGTACTTCACTTCACATTTTTGTGGCACGGGGACATCATCTTTGTCTATGGATTATTTGGTTTACTGCTCACAGTATTCCTTTTCCGTACAGATCGAATGCTTAAGATCTGGACCCGCATAGTTTTTATCTTCAGCTCTACATTGATTCTTTTGGTTGGTGCCTTGGCTTTTCTTGCCGAGCGGTTGTTCCCAGAAGAAAGCTTGCAAGCTCCAATGGAGACAAGACTCGATGAAGTCTTATTGGACGGTTCCTTTTTCGATTCAGTTTCACCTCGCTTAGAGATGTGGGCGTATGGCGTTTCAACTGGCGTCTTTCTTCAAGGAGGAATGGCATTTGCTGCCTTCTTAGTTGGAGTTCGTATGGCAAGAGCCAACTTCCTGTCTTCGCCAATAGATACTGAACAGAATTCAAGAATGATGAAGAAGGGCTTTCTCTTCGGTGCTCCGATTCAACTAATTGCAGCGACGGTGCTTGTCCTTAATGAACAGAAGGCAGAACCTTCCGAGGCAGTTTATTTGCTAAGTCTTGTTGGCTCTTTTATTGCAGCACCGCTCTTATCGATGTTCTATGTCGGAATTATTCGAAAGCTAGTTGAAGAGAAACCTCATTCTGTGTCTTGGATGCTGCCGGCGGGCAAGATGTCTCTGACTGTATATATCTCTCAATCCTTAATTACTTCCATGATCTTTGGGCCATGGGGGTTGGGATTGTTCCAAGATCTTCAGACCTGGCAGGTTCTGATACTTGCCATTGGAATTTGGCTCGCACTTGTCTATTTTGCAAAAATCTGGTTGAAGAGATTTAAGCAAGGTCCCCTCGAGCGATTGGTAAATTCACTCACAAGAAATAGAAAAGGAAAGTAAATGGCTTGGTTAGCGGTGATAACGGCAGGGCTATTAGAAGTTGGCTTTGCATCAATGCTCAAACTTTCAAATAACTTTACGAAAGTTGTTCCGAGTATCGCCTTCCTAGTCTTTGCTACAGGTAGCTTTTCGCTCCTAGCGTGGTCTCTCAAGGTTCTGCCTATTGGAACTGCATATGCAGTTTGGACGGGAATAGGCGCAGCTGGCACAGCAATTCTGGGAATGATCTTCTTTAAGGATCCGGTTTCATTAGCGCGAATTACGGCTATCGGGTTCATTGTTACAGGAGTAATTCTTCTGAACTTTTCCAGCTCCAGCCATTGACGGCTTCAATACTTAACCATCGAGAATAGGGCTGCGCTCCTCCTTTAATGATTTTGCGGCTGATAAATACCGAAGAAACTCGCGTCTAATTTGCACAGCCTCAAAACTGAACATAGACTCGCGCAAAGTTAAGGGGAGTACCTCGCTAACGCACCTTCGTCAATACGGATAGAAATTATCCCGGAGTTGCGACCACATTGTGGTGAGGGAGACCTTGGCAGTATCTGCCCCTTTAACGAATAGGTTTAATAAACATGGATGTAACACTTTTAACTTGGGCTGTAGTAATTGGCTTGATCACTGCGCTTATCGTTGTAGATCTACTTACCGTAAGTCGAAAACCCCACGATGTAATGTTCAAAGAGGCCGCAATCTGGTCGATCTTCTACATCGGTGTAGCACTCGCATTTGGTGTTTGGGTCTGGCAGAGCGCAGGTTCGCAATTTGGTACCGAGTACTTCGCGGCATACCTTGTAGAGAAGTCACTTTCGGTCGATAACTTATTCGTATTCATAATCATCTTGGCTCAATTCAAGGTGCCATCAATATTCCATCAACGCGTACTAATGTTTGGCGTCATTCTTGCGCTCGTTCTCCGCGCAATCTTTATCGCAGTCGGTGCGGCAGCGCTAGCCGCCTTTAGCTTCACATTCGTGATCTTCGGTGCAATTCTGATCTGGACCGGCGTTGGCTTGTTCAAGCACTGGGACGAAGACCCTTCTCCTGAAGATAACGCCATGGTACGCACCATCAGAAAACGTATTGCTATGACTGATGAATACGACGGCTCAAAAATCTTCACTCGCATTAATGGCAAGCGCATCGCAACCCCAATGTTTTTGGTGATGATTGCAATCGCATCAACTGATCTGTTGTTTGCGCTGGATTCAATTCCAGCCACATTCGGCGTTACTCAAGAGCCTTTCTTGGTATTTGCGGCAAATGCATTCGCATTACTAGGGCTGCGCGCCTTGTACTTCTTGCTTAAGGGGCTGCTCGATAAGTTGGTTTACCTATCCCTTGGACTTTCAGTAATCTTGATGTTTATCGGCGTGAAGTTGATCCTTACCTACTTGCATGAAACATGGACTGAGATCCCTAAGATCCCAACTGTGGGCAGTCTTGCCGTTATCGGTTTGATCTTGTTCGTTTCAACTGTGGCGAGCTTTATCAAGGTTAGAAAAGATCCAACGGCGCAAGCTCATGCTGGTCGCATGACTTCAGGAAAGCATTCCGAAGAAAGTCACTGATTCTTGTAATGTAAACTCACTTTATGAAATTCATTATCTTTGTAATCGATGACCTGACTAATTCAGGAACTCCGGCTGAGATGGTCGAAATAAATGCATTCAACGACAGGTTGCGTGCCAATGGCCAATGGATTTTCGCTGGGGGATTAAGCGCACCTGAAAATGCGAGCGTGATTGATAATCGCGGCGATGCAGGAATCGAGACGGGCAAACCTCTATTCGATGCAAAAGAAAACTTCAGTGGTTTCTGGCTTATCGAAGCAGCCGATGCAGAAGTTGCTAAAGATTTAGCTTTCGCCGGTTCCAAAGCGTGCAACCGCAAAGTCGAACTTCGCCCACTTCTCTAATGCAACGAACACTGCTGAACTTAATTAGAAGATTTCTTCCAATACTCGGATTGGTGATTGGAGCCCTAGCGCTAGTTTCTGGCGAAGCCGATGACTCACCTGGACTACAGGGTCTGGGTTTGGCGCTGATACTTTGGATTAACTATCGATTTTGGAAGAAACGCCAGCAATCAAAGGGGTGAAAACACCCATTCTCGTATCAGTTGCTGAGACTCAAGGATCTGGCCTGGTAGAAGTTTTGATAGAGTCCAAATCATTAAGCGTTAGTTAGAGGAGTGCAAAATGGCTGAAAATTCAGGTAAGTGTCCAGTTGTTCACGGTTCAAATACTGAAGTTGGCGCATCTAATGTCAACTGGTGGCCAAAGAATTTAAATCTAGATATTTTGCATCAGCACGATACAAAATCTAACCCGCTCGGTGAAGATTTCGATTATCACGAAGAGCTAAAGACGCTCGACTTTGCAGCACTTAAGAAAGATCTTCATGCGTTAATGACAGAGAGCCAGCCTTGGTGGCCAGCTGACTGGGGACATTACGGCGGGTTAATGATTCGTATGTCGTGGCATGCCGCTGGTACATACCGCACAACTGATGGTCGCGGTGGTGGCGGAACTGGAAACCTTCGCTTTGCACCACTTAACTCTTTTCCAGATAACGTAAACCTCGATAAGGCCCGCCGCATTCTCTGGCCGATTAAGCAGAAGTACGGAAACAAAGTTAGCTGGGCAGATCTATTGGTTCTCGCTGGAACAATCGCATACGAATCTATGGGACTAAAGACATTTGGTTTCGGTTTCGGACGCACAGATATTTGGCACCCAGAGAAAGATATTTACTGGGGTCCTGAGACTGAATTCTTAGCGCCAAGTGATGCCCGCTATAAGGATGTTAAAGATGCGAGCACAATGGAGAACCCATTAGCCGCAGTTCAAATGGGCTTGATTTATGTAAACCCAGAAGGCGTAAATGGAAAGTCTGATCCATTGCTAACCGCCCAACATGTTCGCGAAACATTTGCGCGTATGGCGATGAATGACGAAGAGACTGTTGCGCTAACCGCAGGTGGTCACACCGTAGGAAAGGCACACGGAAACGGTGATGCATCACGACTGGGACCAAGCCCAGAAGGTGCTGATATTCATGAGGCCGGTCTTGGTTGGATGAACCACACAACTCGCAGCATTGGCCGCGACACAGTTTCAAGTGGAATTGAAGGCGCTTGGACAACACATCCAACTAAATGGGATGCCGGATACTTTGAACTTCTCTTTAAGTACGACTGGGAGCTAAAGAAATCTCCAGCCGGTGCAACACAATGGGAGCCAATCAATATCGCCGAAGAAGATAAGCCGGTAGATGTTGAAGATCCATCAATTCGCTACAACCCAATGATGACCGATGCCGATATGGCGATGATCAAAGATCCAATTTATCTTGAGATCTCAAAGCGCTTCCACGCAGATCCCGCTTACTTCAGCGAAGTCTTTGCGCGCGCTTGGTTTAAGTTAACCCACCGCGATCTCGGACCAAAGGTGAATTACTTTGGACCAGATGTTCCCAAGGAAGATTTAATTTGGCAGGATCCAATTGCTCCTGGCTCAACTTCATATGATGTTGCATCAGTTAAGGCAAAGATTGCAGCGACTGGAATTTCAGTTTCCGATCTAGTTGCAACAGCATGGGATAGCGCTCGCACTTTCCGTGGTTCAGATAACCGCGGTGGCGCAAACGGGTCCCGTATCCGTCTTGCACCTCAAAAAGATTGGCAAGGCAACGAGCCAGTGCGCTTGGCAAAGGTGCTTGCAGCACTTGAGCCAATTGCAAAGGAATCTGGCGCAAGCATCGCCGATGTAATTGTCTTGGCCGGAAATGTTGGAGTTGAAACTGCAGCTAAGGCTGCTGGCTTTGATATCACCGTTCCATTTGCAGCAGGTCGTGGAGATGCAACAGCAGAACAGACAGATGGTCATTCATTTGCACCACTTGAACCAATTCACGATGGATTCCGTAACTGGTTGAAGCAGGAGTACTCAGCTAAGCCTGAAGAACTACTCCTTGATCGCGCTCAACTTATGGGGCTAACTGCGCCAGAGATGACCGTGTTAATGGGTGGCATGCGTGCACTTGGAACAAACTACGGTGGAACTAAGCATGGTGTGTTCACGGAAAAAGTTGGAACACTTAATACCGACTTCTTCAGCGTGCTAACCAGCATGACCTATATCTGGGAGCCAGCTGGTGAAAACCTTTATAACTTACGCAACAGAACAACTGGCGAAGTTAAATTCACTGCAACTCGCGCTGATTTAGTCTTCGGATCTAACTCAATCTTGCGCGCATATGCTGAGGTTTATGCCCAGAGCGATGGCCAAGCGAAGTTCGTTAAGGACTTTGTAAAGGCCTGGACAAAGGTGATGAACGCAGATCGCTTCGACCTAAAGAGATAATTTACTTATCTGGATTAGGAACAGTTACATCTCGAACAAATGCTTCGAGATCGTTAACAGATTGTAAGAAGCCGCGCAAAGTGCGAAGAGTTGCACCGAAGTTGGTGAACTCATCGACCTTAAGTCCGTCGACGTCATACATCTTGTTAAACTCTGGCAGCGTCTGAAGCGTCTTTAGAATCGTTGGGTCAACTGGCTCTTCGATGCTATTTAGATTCGGAACAAGCCCTGCTTTATTGATCTTTACCTGCCAGGCATATGGTGGTGAGATAACTGAGTCTCCACCAAGAATTTGGCTCCAATGCATGTGATTGCGAAATGCTGCAGATAACAAACGAGTGCGATAGCCACGCTCTTTGTAAACCTGGTGTGCCTGCTTAAAGACGGCAACGCCGGCCCACTCCATAACGCCTGGATCGATCATCGCGCCAGATTTTTCTGCTGAAACCTTTACCCAGTCATCAACGCGACCAACCATGATTGTGCAGACCGGACCCATCTGGGAGATATCTAAACCTTCTGCTTCACGGCGCTTAAGACCGCGCTCAATCGCTTCGGCTACTGCAATAGTTTGTGCAACCGAGAATGAAACAGTCGCATTCAAACTAACACCTTGGTAGGTAGCTTCTTCAAAAGCGCTAATCGCCTCTGAAGTTACAGGGATCTTCACAATAATATTTTTCGCTAACTTTGAAAACACAACTGCTTGATCAGCCAGCGCCTTGGCATCGCGGAAGTTACGAGGGTCGGTCTGAATGGAAAGACGACCATTGCGACCATTCTGCTTTTCAAATTCTGACTCAAGGATCTTTGCCGCGTTGATCGAAAGCTCTTCAACCATCGCCCAGCCAATTTGATCATCAGTTGCTGATGGATGGTTCTTGGCATATTCCTTAATGCGCCCTACCCAATATTCCTTATCCGCTTTGATCGCACTCAGCGCGATAACCGGGTTACAGGTTGCTCCGACAATTCCCCAAGTAAGTGCATCCTTTAGCTCTTTCGGATCAGCAGAGTCATTCCAAAGTACTGTCTTGGAGTTCTCTTTCATGTAAAGGAAAGGTGATTGAGTCATATTTCTATCTTAGTAGATATCGCCTTTTTGCCATAAAGTTTCAGCTATGAACTTTGAAATGCGCCCTTACAAGCCAGAAGAATTTGAGCGCGCCTGCCAAGTTCGCGGCCTTGAAACCAGCGAAGCGCAACAGAGATTTAAAGCGCGCTTTGATTCCTCAGGTAGCTGGCTTGATCACTATCTGCATTTTGCCCTAGTGCGAGATGGGAAGTTGATTGGCGATATTCAGCTACGCCATTGCGATAAAACTATGCCAGATGGATCTGGGCATATCGGTCTCGATATTGCTCAAGATGAAAGGGGAAGAGGCGCTGGGACTGCAGCGCTTAACTTAGCCTGGGAGTGGGCTTTGGCCAATGGATTTCATCGCCTAGAAGGCTCCACATCTGAAGTGAATGTTGCAATGCAGAAAGCCTTTGAAAAAGCTGGCTGGGAATATGAAGGTCGACTTAAGAAACTTTTTATGCACGATGGCGTTACAGAGGATTACTTGTCTTTTGCAAAAACTATTTAGTTAGTAACCATTTTCTGCGTTCACTTTCTGAAAATTTCTCAATCGAATAACGCAACGCTGTTCTAGGCATTTCAGTGCAATGTTCTTGCAAGAAAGACCTGAGCAAACCAGGATCTCGTTTACCCATCTCACGTAAAAGCCAACCGACCGCCTTGTGCATTAAATCGTGTTTATCTCCAAGGTGGCGCTCTGCCATCTCGTAAGTTGGTTCAAGATCGCCAGCGCGCAGAAAGGCGAAGGTAAAAACGACAGATACACGTCGTTCCCAGAGAGATTTACTCTTGGCTAACTTGTTTAGGACCGCCATCGGATCTTCTAGCTGAAGCAGATACTCACCCAAGGTTGGCGCTGTCACATCAACTAAGTCCCAGTTGTTTACATTCCCAGATTTCAACTCTTTTAGATAGAAGTTGAAGAGATTTTTCTTCGCATTTAAATCTCGAGATCTCTTAAATTGATTTGTAAGAATAATCAGTCCGCAGAGTCGAACTTCGTGTATATCTGAATCAGTAAGTTTTGCAATCTCAATGAGAGGTAACTCTCTGAAACGTGCAGCGACTTTGCGGGTCTGCGGTACAACAACGCCAATAAATATATCGCCTTCGGCGTAGTCTCCTGGACCGGTTTTAAAGAATCGTTGCAGCTCGGCGGCTTTTCCAACAGATGACAGGGCTTTGAGATCTGCAATGACCTGTTTTGCGCTCATATCTAGATTCTATTCGCTATTCTTTTAGTTAAGAACTTTTGGCTTTTCTAATTCGGTTATGGGGTAGCGATGTTTGAGGCGATTTTTCTCGGCGCGCTCCAAGGGCTAACCGAATTTCTCCCGATTTCATCTAGCGCACATATTCGTATCGCTGGAGAGTTATTTGGAACGAACTCCGATCCTGGCGCAACATTTACCGCGATAACTCAAATCGGTACCGAACTTGCCGTACTTATCTATTTCCGCAGAGATATTGTTCGAATAATTAGCGCATGGTTTAGCCAAGTTTCTCGCAAACAGCTAAACGCTGCTGAAAAAGCCGATGCGCGATTAGGTTGGTTGATCATTCTTGGCACATTGCCAATAGTTGCCTTGGGATATTTCGGCCAAGAGATAATCAGGAATGATTTCCGCTCTCTATGGCTAATCGCTACAACCTTGATTGTTTTCGGAATCATTCTGGGGATCGCAGATAAATACGGAAATACTGAACGCCAACTACATCAATTAACTCCTATGCATGGCGTTTTGTATGGCTTCGCGCAATCACTCGCACTTATTCCAGGCGTTTCTCGTTCCGGTGCAACTATCGCAATGGGTCGATTTATGGGCTACAGCCGCGAAGCTGCCTTGCGCTATTCATTCTTGCTCGCACTACCTGCGGTTTTTGGAAGTGGGTTTTATGAGTTGAAGGGCGCCTTTGACGAGACTGCATCAGCGCGAGTATTTTCACTTCCAGAAACTTTCATGGCGACTGCAGTTGCCTTTGTAATTGGTTACGCAGTAATCGCTTGGTTATTAAAATATGTAACGACTAAGAGCTTTGCGCCATTTATTATCTATCGCGTGATTCTCGGCTTTGTACTTCTTGCCCTGCTATCAACCGGTGTTATTAGTTAGAGTCGCTTAAGAAGTAATTTCCAACTATTCCATCGATCAGAGCATTCCAGTCTTCTTCAGAGACCCTATTTGGACTAAAGTCGTCTACTAATTTGCCCAGGGTATAGGCCTGGATAAAGACGGCAATGGCACGCGGATGAAGATCTTTGCGGAACCAACCCTTTTCAATTACTTCTCGGCATAGATCTTCAAGAGAGTCAGTTAACTTCTCTGTTTCGGCGGTAAGCGCCTTTTGAAAACGAAGATTTCCCTCAGCATTTGAAAGGGCGCGGGCACGTTCTAATCGAAACTTTGCTAGGTCGTGTCTCTGCGTTAACTCAGTAACCATCGAGAGCGCCTTACGTAATTCAGCTGGGCTCTTTGCCTTTGGAAGAGTTTCGGTCATGAATTCCACCGATTTAGTAATCCATTTTGAATATCGATAGACCTGAGCAGTTTCAACTAGCTCACCCAGGTCTTCGAAGTGGTGATAGAGCGAACCCTTGGAAATGCCGGAAATTTCTAGGACGTTATCGGCATGAATTTCACTCGGCATTTGCGTTTCTAAAAGTTCGACTACGGTCTTTACGAGCACGGCTTTAGTCGGGTGCATTGAGGCCCATGGCATGGCTCGATAATAGCGAACTAGAGAGAAGGAGCAGAATAGGGCTACGATTATTTTATGAGCGCTAATTGGTCGGGCACCGTAAATTTTCGAGATGCGCAACGATTAGCGCCGACATCGCTCGACGAAATGCAAGATTTAGTCTCAAAGTCCAAACGAGTGCGGGCACGTGGCAGCGCGCATTGCTTCAATGACATTGCCGATACTTGTGCAACGGCGATCACCTTTGAGGGCATGCCAACAGAAATTGAAATCAATAAAGAGAAGAAAACCGTAAGAGTTCCAGCAGGAATGAAGTATGGAGAGTTAGCGGTTGCTTTGCACGATCGAGGCTGGGCGATACACAACATGGCTTCACTTCCGCACATCTCAATCGCGGGCGCGGTTGCAACAGCGACTCATGGTTCTGGAGTCGGAAACGGAAACCTTGCGACAGCAGTTGAAAGTCTTGAACTAGTTCTGCCTGATGGATCGCTTAAGCGAATTTCTAAAGGCGATCCGAACTTTGAGGGTTATGTAGTCGGACTTGGTTTAACTGGCGTTGTAGTTAACTTGGATTTGGCTATAGAGCCGACATTTACCATTGCACAAACTGTTTATCGCGGAATGTCTCGCGAAAGTTATGCCGCAAACTTAGATGAAATCATGAGCCTTGCTTACAGCGTTAGTTACTTCACCACCTGGGCTGCGGCAGGCGGGGGAGAAGTCTGGGCAAAGTTTAAATCCGGCACAACTGCTCCAACAGAATTGTTCGAGGCATATCCGGCAACATCAAATCGCCATCCACTGCCAGGGCTTAATCCAGAACCTTGCACCGAGCAGATGGCTGTAGGTGGACCATGGCATTTACGTTTGCCGCATTTCAAGATGGAGTTCACCCCGAGCGCTGGCGATGAAATTCAGAGCGAGTTCTTCGTTGCACGTAAAGATGCACCTGCGGCGATCGCTGCACTTGAGAAAATTGCGCCACAAATAAATGAGATTCTCTGGGTTACCGAGATCCGCGCCATTGCAGCAGATGACCTTTGGATGAGTCCGCACTATCAACGCGATTCAATCGGAATTCACTTTACCTGGAAGAAAGTTGATGCGGTCTATGAAATGGTTAAGGTTGTTGAAGCAACGCTTGCGCCATTTGGCTGTCGCCCACATCTAGGGAAGGTCTTTTTGGCTAGCCCTGATTACTTTAAATCGGTCATGCCGAAGTTCGATGATTTCAAGAAGCTCGTAGCGGAAATAGATCCGACTAATAAATTTGGTAACGAGTTCACTAATCGGCTGATCGGCCGTTAAATCTCGAGTTTGTAGCCCAAGCCTCGGATCGTATGAATGATCTTGGGATTTGCTGGATCTTTCTCGATCTTGGCGCGCAAGCGCTTGATGTGAACATCCAAAGTCTTGGTATCACCGAAGTAATCACTGCCCCAGACGCGATCTATCAACTGGTTTCGGGTTAGAACTCGCCCAGAATTGCGAAGCAAGAACTCAAGTAGTTCAAACTCTTTTAGTGGCAGTGGAATCACTGCAGAATCAATAGTCACTTGATGTTTATCGATATCCATCTTAATCGGACCAACAGTTAAGGATCCGGTGTCGCCAGGATGATCGCCACTTGAGGTGTTCCGGCGAAGAATTGCTTTAATGCGAGCCAGCAATTCGCGTGACGAATATGGCTTGGTTACGTAATCATCAGCGCCGAGTTCAAGGCCAACCACCTTATCGATCTCAGCATCTTTGGCAGTGAGCATAATTATTGGTACTTGCGATTTTGTACGAATGATTCGGCAGACTTCAGTACCTGAGACTTCAGGGATCATGAGATCCAGCAGGATTAAATCTGCGCCTTTTTCATCAAACTTCTCCAGCGCTTCGCGGCCATTTTCAGCGACAGTTATTTGGAAACCTTCTTTTTCAAGCAAGAAAGCTAAAGCTTCAGAGAAAGAAATTTCATCTTCAACTATCAAGATATGAGTCATGCTGGCTCCACTACATTTATGACAATGGGTAAACGAATCGAGAATGTGCTTCCGATATTTTCTGAACTCCATACTTTAATTTCGCCACCATGCTTTGCAACAATGTGCTTAACGATCGATAGACCAAGGCCTGTTCCACCGGTTTGGCGAGAGCGAGCGGGATCAACGCGGTAGAAGCGCTCAAAAATCCGCTCTATTTCGCTCTCTGGAATTCCAATACCCTGATCGGTAACAGTGATATCAATAATTGAATCTTGTAGCGAGGATGTAATCGAAACGGTAGTACCTTCCGGTGAGTAATTGATGGCATTTTCAATCAAATTATGTATAGCCATAATCAATTGTTCGCGATCACCTTTTACGGTGCAATCTTCTTTTTCGGTGAAGTTGACTGAAATATGTCTAGCATCGGCTGTCGTTTTGCATTGGTCAATCGCTTCTTTAATTAGATCGTTGACTCCAAATTCATAGGCGACCTTTAACGGATCGCTATCTTGTACTCGAGATAGTTGAATAATCTCTTGCACTAGATCAGTTAAACGCTTGGCCTCAGATTGCATACGCGTTGCAAATTTCTTAACCGCTTCAGGATCATCTTTTGCGCCTAACACAGCCTCACTCAGTAGAGATAAAGCACCGATTGGAGTTTTAAGTTCGTGAGAAATGTTTGCTACAAAATCACGACGAATTTCATGAACTCTCTGTGCTTCACTTTCATCGCTTAGCAATACCAGGACTAAATTTTCATCTTCAAGAGGAATGACATTTACGGTTAGTTCGTGCTTGCCTTCACCGATGGGGCCACGTGCGATCTCAATCGAACCTTGTTGCTTGGTCGCTGTTCTGCGCACAACTCGGACCAGAGCGAGAAGCTCTTGGCTTTCGATTCGGTTCTCTTTGAGAATTCCGAGATCATCTATGGCTGCGCTTTGGTAGATCGGGATTTCACCTGGCGCCAAAATCATGGAGGCGCCCTCGAGCTGTTCAAGGACTCCGGTGAGTAGATTGGGCAGGGCGCGCTCACCTAGATCTGTATCAGAGTTGCGCCGCAGCCTCATAGCGCCAACTCTAGCGTGTGGAAATCTCTGTTTACCTTCCGTTCACTTTCTATACCGGATCTATTCACTAAGCCCACATACGGTGCAGCCATGGCACTTATCCGCTCCGTTTTCCAAGATGAACTAGATGGCGTCTCACAATCACTGGTGGATCTGACTTCGATGGTTTCGAATTCGATCTCAAGAGCAACCACCGCAATTCTTTCGGCAGATTTAAAGCTCTCCGAAGAGATCATCGCAACCGATGACCAGATCGATACCTTTCAACATGAACTAGATGCGCGCATTATCGACATCATCGCGCGCCAACAACCAGTTGCATCAGATCTTCGCGCACTCGTAACTGCTCTTCGTATGTCAGCAGATCTTGAACGTATGGGCGATATGTCGCACCACGTCGCCAAGATTGCGCGTCTGCGCCATCCAGGGGGAGCAGTTCCTGCAGAACTGCATCCAATGTTCCAAGCGATGGGGAATTCTGCTGAAAAGATTGCAACAAAGACGGGATTAGTCATCGCTACTCGCGACACGGAAATGGCGTTACAAGTCGAACGCGATGATGATGAGATGGATAAGTTGCACCGTCAATTAATCGGCACCTTGGTAGATCCATCTTGGACTCACGGAGTTGAATCCGCAATTGATTTAACTTTGCTTGGTCGCTACTACGAGCGATTTGCAGATCATGCAGTCTCTGTTTCACGTCGCGTTTACTTCTTGGTTACAGGAAAATACGCATAAATAATGACAACACCCGCAATTCAAATTCCCGCACCACGAGTAACGACAACTGAACCGCGCCGTTCAGATAAAGTCTTTCGTGGCGTTGTTACAGCTGGCGGATTATCTTCACTCGTAATCCTCGGTTTAATTGCACTCTTTCTGGCATACCGCGGATTTGAAGTTATTAAGCAAGAAGGCTTGGGATTTCTAACTAGCGCTGAATGGTCCATCACGCTAGATGAGTCAGCAAATGTGGTGGACAGCAACTTTGGGCTCTCTGCCATGTTGGTTGGAACAATTCTCTGCGCCTTAGTTGCAGTTGTAATTGCCGTTCCAATTTCAGTTTTTTCCGCGCTTTTCTTAAATTTTTACGCGCCACAGTGGATGAAGAAGATTTTGGTTGCAATCGTCGACATGATGGCCGCATTTCCCTCAATTCTCTTTGGAATCTGGGGCTTTTTAGTATTGATGCCCAGCGTTGAGTACTGGGGCAAGTTAATCAATAAGTATTTAGGTTGGATCCCACTCTTTGAAGTTAAGCCATATTTCTTTACTAGATCTCCATTCGTTGCAGGTGTTGTTTTGGCGATCATGATTATTCCGATTATCACTTCGGTCTCACGCGAAGTTTTTGCGCAAGCTCCACTTGATCGTATCCAGGCAGCATTTGCACTTGGCGCAACTCGCTGGGCGATGATCAAGGCAGTTGTAATTCCACATGGGCGCAGCGGTGTTGTTGGTGGAGCGATGTTGGGTCTTGGGCGCGCGATGGGCGAAACAGTTGCCGTTTACACAGTCTTAAATATTGTCTTTCAGATTAACTGGCATGTTTTGCTGGGTGCTGGCGGCAACGTTGCTTCTCTAATTATTTTGAAGTTTGGTGAAGCAAGTGAGTACGAGATTAAAGCGCTCATGGCCGCCGGTCTTGTGCTCTTCTTCTTAACGTTAAGCGTCAATGCCATGGCCAACTTCATTGTTAAGAGAACTGGAAAATCAGGACGATGAGTACTGAAGTAAAGCCACAGAAACCTTGGGCGAAACGTCCCGCAGATAGAGTTCGCGAACTCTCGATTGTTCTAGCAGCTGTTGCTTTCTCATTGGCTTTCGTTGCAGCCACCGAGCTAAAAGGAAAATTGGCTTATGCCTTGATTTTCTTTATTGCATACGGGTTATTATCTTCGACTTTTGCCTTTATTAAGCGAGGTGCTCCCGCTGCTAAAGATGCATTTGTAAGTACATTAGTTTCGCTAGGTGCAGTACTTACCGTGTTACCTATGATGAGCATTCTTTTCACAGTTATAAGTAAGGGTCTGCCGGGCCTTCATTTCGGTCTTCTGACATCTGACATGTCTATGGCAACACCTACGGATCCGATTGCAACTGGTGGAATCTTGCATGCAATTACAGGCACTCTTACCTTGGTTGCCCTAGCACTGATCATGAGCGTTCCTATCGGTATTTTGACCGCACTTTACCTAACGGAAGTAAAAGGAAAATTCTCTGGACCTATTCGCTTTTTAGTTCAAGCGATGTCTGGTGTTCCATCGATTGTGGCGGGACTCTTTATCCTGTCTGCAGTTTTATACACAATCACTAAAGACTATTCCGCGTTGATGGGTTCTTTGGCGCTAACGATTTTGATGATTCCAACAATTGCTCGTACATCTGAAGAAGTTTTGCTACTAATCCCAAATGATCTACGTGAAGCTGGAACTGCTCTAGGCGGAACGCAGTGGAGAACCGTTGCGATGATCGTGCTTCCAGCAGCGCGAAGCGGTTTGATGACAGCGGTAATTCTGGGCGTTGCCCGTATCGCAGGTGAAACCGCGCCAATTCTCTTGCTAACAGGTGGCGGAGATAAGGTAAATCCAAATCCTTTTGATGGTTCTGTTGGTTCACTTCCTTTCTACATCTGGAAGTCATTTAATGCTGGTTCACCGGAAGCGATAACGCGTGCCTGGGCTGGCTTATTAGTTCTTATGGTTCTCGTTCTACTCCTATTTATGGGTGCGAGATCCCTATCTAGTCGAAAGATTTCCAAATGATTCAAACTCCGGAAAGCGAGAAATCCATGTCATCCACCACTCCAAACTCTCTGGCGAGCGTTGCAAATGCAAAGCCTGCCCGCACTGGTGTTAGTACAGCCCAAGGCACTGGTTTAGAGACTCGCGGAATCCATGCCTGGTTTGGTAAAAACCATGTCCTTTCAAATATCAATTTAGATTTCACTGCGGGATCAGTGACAGCTTTGATCGGACCATCGGGTTGTGGCAAATCAACATTTATCCGCACCGTTAACCGAATGCATGAATTTATCCCGGGTGCTGCGATGGCCGGTGAGGTTCTGCTCGATGGAAAAGATATCTATGCACCTGGTGTAGATGTCACGAAGATTCGTTTACAAATCGGTATGGTCTTTCAGAAGCCAAACCCATTCCCATCAATGACTATCGGTGAGAACGTACTTTCAGGGCTAAAACTTGCCCAGCTTAAGGTTGATAACAAAGATGATTTGATGGAAGAGTGCTTGGTTCGCGCAGGCTTATGGAATGAAGTTAAAGATCGCCTTGATACCCACGGTGGTTCGCTATCTGGTGGTCAACAACAGCGGCTATGTATCGCTCGTGCACTTGCGGTACGCCCTCAAGTACTTCTGATGGATGAGCCATGTTCAGCGCTCGATCCAGGCTCAACGCTTCGAATCGAAGATACGATCCGGGAACTTTCAGATTCGATGACCATAGTTATCGTTACTCACAATATGCAGCAGGCGGCTCGCGTCTCTGACTACACCGCATTCTTCTTATCTGATGGCGGCCCTGGCGAGATGATTGAAGTTGCTCGGACCAGCGAGATCTTCTCGCAACCAAAGGACCAGCGCACCGAAAATTACGTCACCGGACGTTTCGGGTAGTCGTTACCTGTTGTTCATCTAAACGTCGATTGGCGTTTGCCTTCACGGTTCTGGTTGTTAACCCAGGCTTCTTATCTTTGGCCTTGTTCGACACCTAAATCTAAAAGGGGAAATTAATGAAAGTTTCATTGCTCGCAAAATCTGCAGCAGTAGCACTAGTTTTTGGGCTCGTATCTTCTACGCCAGCCCACGCGGTTGATCTTCAAGGTTCAGGCGCATCATTTCCTGCACTTCTAGTTGAAGCTTGCAAGGCTCCATTTGCAACGACTTCCAGCCACTCATTTACTTACGCATCATCTGGTTCAGGTGCAGGCCGCACAAACTCAGATAAATCTGTTGGAGATTTCTGGTTCTCAGATGCAGCGCACACAGCATCAACAAAGCGCGCCAGCATTATTCACGTACCAGTAATTGCAGCGCCAATTGGCATTCTGCATAACCTTCCATCACGAAACACACTTTCACTTTCTGCTTCAACAATCGCCGGAATTTTCTCTGGAAATATCACACGTTGGAACGATCCAGCAATTGTTAAAGATAACAACCGTGCTTACGACAAGATCATTTATAAGAAGGATAAGAACGGAAACCCTGTTCTAGATGCTAAGGGAAATCCAGTTGTATCAACAAAGCTAGCAACAACTACACGCTATACCTTGCCAAATAAGCCAATTAAGGTCATCTATCGCTCTGACTCATCTGGAACAACTGAAAACTTTACAAACTACCTAAACAAGTCAGCCCCAACTATTTGGACAAAGGCTAAGGCTGCGGTATTCACAAGCTCTTTCCCAGGCAACATCAACGCTCCTGAAAATCTAGGTCGCATCGTTGGCGCGTCATCTTCAACTGGTGTCTCTCAGCTTGCTGGAAAGACTCCATACTCAGTTACATTCGCTGAAGTAAATTACGCTGTTGCAAATAAGTTAAAGGTTGCACATGTAATCAACCCAGCTGGAAATGCAGTTGAGCCAAACTCTGTGAACACCTCTGCATTCTTGGCGCAAGCTGAAATGAACGCAAACGGCATCATGACATTTGACTACGCAACCAAGGAAGCAGGCGCTTACCCACTAGGTATCGTCTCTTACATGCTTGCAGATACTTCATATCCTGATAAGAACAAGGCTGCTGCAGTTAAATCTCTAGCAACCTTCTTGTTATCTCCAGCTTGCGCGAAGGACAAGGGAGCATCCCTTGGATTTAGCGTTATCGACGGAGCATTCCTTAAAAAGGCTCAAGAACTAGTAGCAAAGATCGGTTAATTTTTAACCTATCCACGAGGGGAGAACGGCCAGGGAAACCTGGCCGTTTTTCTTTTCCCCTAAACTCAACTCATGCTTATCCGCCTAGCAACACCTGAAGACACATCAGATATTCACCGCTTGATATATGAGCTTGCGGTCTACGAAAAAGCACCTGATGAGATGGTTGCAACGATTGAGCAAATAGAGCAATCCTTATTTAACAGCCACCCAGTTGCCTTCTGTCACGTTGCTGAAGTTGAAGGAAAAATTGTTGGCATTGCGCTCTGGTTCTTAAACTACTCAACCTGGCTCGGCAAACCTGGCATTTATCTAGAAGATCTCTTCGTGCAGCCGGAATACCGCGGCCACGGAATCGGTAAAGGATTTATGAAGACCTTGGCTCAGCTTTGCGTTGAACGCGGCTACGAGCGTTTCCAATGGTGGGTATTGGATTGGAATACCCCATCAATTGATTTCTATAAATCACTTGGGGCTGTGGCGATGGATGACTGGACTGTCTTTAGGCTTTACGGAGATGCACTAAAGAAATTTGCCAGCCAGGCTTAATTAATTCTTTACGACTCTGTAACTCTTTAGCGTTGGATCAGTGGCATAAGCAATTCGAACACCTGCTTTTTGAGATGCACTGAGGCCGCTGACAATCTGCTCTGTTAGAACTTCACCTGGAGCAACGACTGCAACCCCTGGTGGATATGGAGCGATGAGATCTGCTGAGATTCGACCAATTGCTTCGCTTGCGCTGACCATTTCGGTTCTTGCAAAATAAGCATCACGCATTGAGGTTGCAATCTCTGGCACTACTGACCAGCTCAGCGCGGTTGCGCTCTCACGCGGTGCTTTCTGTAAATTCTTAAGAATTGGTACGAGCGTCATGGCAAGTGCCTGGAAATCTTCTTTGGTATCTGCCAAGGTCGCTAAGAAAACTATGGTGTCGTTATCTGCCATCTCAACTCGGATACCTTGTGCAATTAGCGCGCGCTCAATTTCAACGCCTGCAGCACCAAGTTGTTGTACGCGCAGCACGATCTTTGCTGGATCGAATCTTCCGGCAGAAAAGTCACTTGGATTTAAGAAGATTGGTAGGTCAAAGTTCGCCTGAACCGATAATTTAAATTGCGCCACATTTTCAATTAGCGCGCCAAGTAGCTCAGTACCGCGGGTTTGTAGCAGCGCCCGAACCGCATCAATTGAAGCCAGGGGAGCGCCAGCTGGTGACGTTGTATGCGTAGTTTCAAAGCTCTGCTCAAGTCTTTCGGCGCTAATAAATTTAGTTTTAGCAAGCAGTAGCGCAGAAGCGCTATATCCAGGAAGCGCCTTATGAACGCTGGTAATCAAAGCATCAGCGCCTTGTGCAATAACGTGTTGTGGCAGGTCGGGATGGAATCCAAAATGTCCGCCCCAAGCGGCATCAACAATTACCGGGATAGATTTTTCGTGCGCTGCGGCAATCAAAGGTTTTAAGTCAGAGAGCGTTCCGAGATAACCAGGTTCGGTTAATAAAATTGCGATTGGGCTCTCTTTGAGAGTGCGTTGTAATTCAGTTACGGCAATCCCGATAGGTACACCTGTTGCACCATCAAGTTCGGGGTTCATCCAAATTGGTTCTAACCCTGCAAGTACTAGTGCGCTTAGAACTGAGCGATGTGCGGTGCGCGATACCGCAACTTTATCTCCAGGTTTTCCAAGCGCCAGGATTACTGCTTGATTGGCATGGGTTGATCCACCGGTTGAAAAACGTGCAAAATCGGCGCTCCAGAATTGCGCGGCAATCTTCTCCGACTTTGCCAAAATCTGATTAGTTAATTTGATTTCATCTAAGCCACCGTAGAGCGGAATATCAGAATCTACAACGGCGCCCAATCCAACATCGATCTGGGAAGCTCTTTGTTTATGTCCTGGAATTGTGAAAGGAGTGTGATCTACCTCAAAGTAAGATAAGTAAGCATCAAGCAGCGGAGCGCTGCGACGTAGTTCATTTCTCTTCTCCACTGGTTGAGCCTAACTCGTTGCACCACAGAAGTTAAAAAGAGGCTCTACAATTTCTCCATGACCTCAAAGGACCCTCTCCCGCAAACACGACACTTGGCCACCGCTATTCCAGGGCCAAAATCGCAGGAGTTAATCGCGCGCCGTAAAGAGGCAGTTTCAGCAGGTCTTGGGATGGCAATCCCCGCAATCATCGAACGCGGTGAAGGCGCAATTCTGCAAGATGTAGATGGCAATCGCATTATCGACCTCGGTGCCGGAATCGGCGTAGTAAATGTTGGAAACGCGGCTCCTCGCGTAGTAGCACGCGTTGTTGAAGCGGTGCAGGCATTTACACATACCAACTTCACTACCGCTCCATATATGGGCTACATAGAAGTCTGTGAGGCGCTTAATCGTTTAACGCCAGGCACACACAAGAAGAAATCTATTTTGCAAAACTCTGGCGCCGAAGCTGTAGAAAATGCCATCAAGATTGCGCGTCACTCAACAAAGCGCCCAGCGATTATCGTCTTTGAACATGCCTATCACGGCCGCACCAACTTAACCATGGCGCTGACGGCCAAGAACGTTCCTTACAAAGAAGGTTTTGGTCCTTTTGCCAACGAGATTTATCGCATGCCAATGCCTTACCCATTCCACTATGAAGGCAACCTGGCAACGATGGCGCAGGATTACCTGGACATTGTTACTTCAAAGATTGAAAAAGAAGTTGGCGCACATAACGTTGCAGCAATCATTATCGAACCAATTTTGGGCGAAGGTGGATTCATCGTTCCACCTAAGGGTTTCTTGCCAGGGCTTTCAAAGTTTGCAACTGAACATGGCATCGTCTTTATTGCGGATGAAGTTCAAACAGGATTTGCGCGCACCGGAAATATGTTTGCCTGCGAAGATGAAGGCGTTGTTCCGGACATGATCGTTACCGCAAAGGGAATCGCAGGTGGCTTGCCACTTGCTGCAGTTACTGCGCGCGCCGAAATTATGGATTCATCACATGTTGGTGGACTCGGCGGAACCTACGGCGGAAACCCAATCGCATGCGCTGCTGCTCTTGGTGCGATCGAAACAATTGAAGAAGATAAACTCGTCGAACGTGCACGTCACATTGGAAAGATTCTTAACGAATCTCTAACTGCGCTGGCGAAGAGGTATCCGATCATTGGCGAAGTCCGCGGACGCGGCGCCATGCAAGCGATCGAACTTGTTGAGGCTGGAACTAAGAACCCAAACCCTGCTGCAATGGCTGCGGTAATCAAGTATTGCCAGAGCAAAGGCGTTCTTATTCTTACTGCGGGCACTTATGCCAACGTCATTCGCTTCTTGCCTCCGATCGTAATTAGCGATGAGCTTCTAAAGGATGCGCTTGGCATTTTAGAAGAAGCTTTCGCCAGCCTCTAAATTCACCCGCTGGTCTCACCCTCATAGGGTGATTTCTACTAGCCATTTCGCCCCCGCATGCCTCACCCTTAGGCGTGGCTCCAAATCGCGTTAACTTAGGTCAACCTGCTGGGGTGATCCCTGGGGTTGGCCTGACTCGAACCCTGCCTCCAGTATTGCCACCAAACTTCTTATCGAGAAAAAACATCTTGGCCGAGATCGCAATAGATCGCACAGGCCTTACTTTGATTACGGCGCCGACCGGTTTTGGAAAATCCTCAATCGTCGCCGAGTATCTATCCAATAGCGCGCATCCAGTTATTTGGTACACAGCATCCGAGAACGATGGAACTGTGGAGTTAAATGCACACTTACTGCAAGCAATTAGAAATGTAGAACCAGGCTTTGCACCTTGGCTTTCTGGATCAGAAGAGATTTCATCGCATGATTTTCTCGCGAAAATCCTCGCAGAGATAGCAGTTATCCCTAAACACTTTATAGTTGTAGTAGATAACAATAGAACTTCAATTGCCGGTGATGAGAATACTGTAAATCGGTTTCTAGATTTAATGCCGAGTAATGTTCATGCCATTGCAATCAGGAGATCCACGATAGCTGCTACGTATTCTAGACTCACAAGTTTCCAGAATTTTAAAGTATTTGGAGTCAACGAACTTAAATTAAACTCTAGCGAAGTTCAACAAATTTCTAAGATGTATGGATTATCAGAGAACGACGAAAAAACGCAAGTGCTACTTGAATCTGCTCAAGGCTGGCCCGCCGCAGTTAACCTCATCGCAAACAACTTAAGCCGCGGAGTAAAGATGGAATCTGTGCTAGATGTCAGCAACTTCTCCACTGAACCACTAAATTTAATGGTGGCTGAACTTCTAAAATCACTTGAAGAAGAAGATCGATCAACACTTGAATTACTTTCGGTATTTGATGATTTCTCTACAGAGGCTGCCGAACTAGTTTTGGGAGATAAATTCTCGCTAGCAAAGATAAATAACTTTGCTACCGAGGCGCTCTTCTTGATTCATACCGCGGATCCAGTCAATAAATTTGCGCTAAATCCGCTGATTAGAAGTTCTTTAAAGATGCAGGCAAAGTTAACTAGTGCGGAATTAAAGCGAATCCACTGCGATTTGAGTAGCTACTTTGAAAAACAGCAGGATTATCTAAAGGCGCTAATGCACAGTAAAGAATCGGGAGATGCCGATCGGTACCGTGCTTTATTCCGAGAAAGTATGCCAATTCTGATCGCAACCGGACGTGGCAAAGATTTGATTCAGATGTCCTCAATTGTTGGCGACCTATCCTTACCTGGAACTCTAAAACGCCAGACAGTTCAGTTGATGGGATATGTCGCAGATTTACAATATGCAGTTGCACAGAGTTTGATTGACGAGATGCGGTTTTCTTCCAGAGGCACCGAAATGGAGCCATTTATCAAGAAATTCACGGCAGCAGTAAGTATTTATATGGATTTTGCTAACGGTCTCACTGATGAATTGGAAGATGCTTATACCCATGTGCGAAGCGAAAGTGATGAGCAGTTAGATTTGGGGGCCGCAGATAAAATATCGATCTTGCGAGTTATGGCTGCTAAGGCAATTATTTATGATAACCCAGCAGAGTTGCTCAAACTGCAAAAGGAAGCCTACGAAATTGCAGGCGACACCAAATCGCTTCTGATTCTCTACTCACTTAATGCGATTGAAGCTTCAACTTTGCTTTCACTTGGCGAATATAAAGATGCGCTACTAGTGGCAAACAATGTTATTGCCCAAGCAGCCAGATATGGATATTCAGGAATCTTTGGTCCGCTTGACGCTATGTATGTAAGAGCGCGCTGTTTATTGGAGTTTTCACAGACAGCTGATTCCATCTTGCTCTTTGAGCAAATACGAAACCTAGCTGGAAGCTGGTCTCAACACATTTGGGTCTACGTGGCAGAGAGTTTCTTAGCGCGCGACCTTGCCTTGAGTGGAAAGAGTTCAGCCGCCTTAGAGCTAGTGCGTACTGGAAGAGATCGCGCATCTGCAATAGATACACGTAATGGCCTTGTTACCTTCTGCGACCTAACTGAACTTTTTATTAAATACACAATGAAGGATTGGGATCGAGTCGGTGTACTCCTTGGGCGTCTGCCTAATTTTCTAGTCGTAGAGCGCATACGTGTTATCCACGCCGATGTAACTGGTAAGAAATCCCCACCATTCATCGTCTCGAACCTTCCCAATGCAACGCCAAGTCAGCAGATATACAGGTTGCTATCAGAGGCGGAAGAAAATATTGATAAAGAAAAGGTTGCCGTTGAAGCGATGAGAAAAGCCTTGGTCATCGGAGCGCGCGTAGGAGCGAAAGAGACCTTTCTTCGTCAAGATGCCCATATTTTGAATTTGATAATCAAGATAGCAAGTGAGAAACCGACGGTTTATCTGGAGGAAATGGCCGCGCTAATTACATCTCGTCTAAAGGAAAGGTCGGAAAATACTGTGGGATTGAGTTCTGCTTTGACTAAACGCGAATTGGAAATTTTGCGCCATTTGGCAACTGGGGCGCCAATCAGTGCAATTGCTACAACCCTGCATGTCTCGCTCAACACCATGAAGACCCACCTAAAAAATGTCTACCGCAAGATAGGTGCATCGGGTCGAGATGAGGCTGTTGCTAAGGCGAAGAGTCTTTACATTCTCTAGATCGACCTCACCTATACTTGCGAAGTGGATCTAGAACTCTTAGTTAATCTCCTTGACTTGGCTGGCACCTTTGCCTTTGCTTTAGTTGGTGCGCGTATCGCCGCGGATAAAGGTTTGGATTACGGCGGCATCGCATTTATCGCAGCCATTGCATCTCTTTCAGGTGGAACTTTCCGAAATCTTCTTATGGGGGAGCGACCACCGTGGGTTTTACATACGTGGTTATTTGCAGGCGTTGTAATTGCAGTTCTAATTACCTTAGCGATCCAAAGAACGCGCCCAGTTGGAAGATTTGTATTGACGCTAGATACGATTGGTTTAGCAGTTTGTTCGGTATCTGGTGCGCAATTTGCACTGACACATGGAGCGCCATTTGTGGCAGCAGTATTTCTTGGCCTTATCGGAGCAGTAACCGGCGGCTTGTTGCGAGATGTACTTTGCCAAGTTGAGCCAGTTTTACTGCACCGTGAAACCATCGGAACATCTTGTTTAGCAGGATCACTTGTCTATGTCACGGGTGATTACTTTGAGTTGAATTCTGGTTTTGTCGCGATATCAGCGGGTCTGGTCGTCATCATTGTTCGCGAACTATCTATCCGCTTTGACTGGCATCTGCCAAAGGTGGGCGCGCGTTAAGTGCATCTGAAGCAACCGGTTATCTCGACCGCAAGACTTGAACTTCACCATATTTCAGCCGATCGACTGATTGATCTCTTTGAAAAGCGTGACGACACCTTCGCTCTCGAAGGTGAGACTTTCACCAATCCGCTTCGTAATTTGATTGATTTTCAAGGGCCGCTTGCCTGGCGCGTGCCACAAGTAAAGGCAGATCCAGCAACCAATAAATGGTTTGTCCGTTGGATTGTTTTAAAGGAAAATCGCGAAATAATTGGAAGTACCAGTTTTCATGGCGTACCAGATGCGCAGGGAATGATGGAGATCGGCCTTGGCATTGAGACCCAATATCAGAACCAGGGCTACGCAAAAGAAGCGCTGCTCGGCATGTGGCGCTGGGTCTTAACTTTTCCTGAGGTAAAGACACTTCGATACACGGTCAGCCCCGAAAATCTTGCCTCAAGAGCAGTCATTAAATACTTTGGTTTTGACTTCAAAGGACAACAGATTGATGAAGAAGATGGTCCGGAAGATATTTACGAGATGGATCGAGAAACTTTCTTAAAAAAGTGGGGCGCTAACTAATCGCGGGATTGTCCAGATCTATGGGTATAGCGTCCTAAGAATTCCTTCTTCATATCTATAAAGTTGCCATCAATTAGCGCCTGGCGCATTTGATCAACTAAGCGAACTACGAAGCGTTCGTTGTGGATCGTAGCCAGAGTTGCGGCAACCATCTCTTTACCTCGGAATAAGTGGCACAAGTAAGCGCGTGTGAAATTGGTGCAGGTATAACAATCGCACTCGTCATCAATTGGGTTGAAGTCGCGTACGTACGGTGCGTTAGAGAGATTAAATCGCCCCTGCATTGTGTAGACAGCACTAGAACGCGCGATACGTGAGGCAAGTACGCAGTCGAAGGTATCTACGCCATTTTCAACACCGACAAATAAATCTTCTGGCGCACCAATGCCGAGCAAGTGTTTTGGCTTATCTTCTGGCAAGGTGCTATTTACCCAGCCAACGATTGTGCCAAGGGATGATTTATCGAGCGCGCCACCAATCCCGAAGCCATCAAATTCGATTCCGGAAGATGACATTGTTCCTAAATCGTGCGCTGCTTTCTTGCGGAGATCTTCATATTGCGCACCTTGAATAACGCCAAAGAGCGCCTGGTATGGCTTATCGCTACGGACATCAGTTAAACGCTTATGTTCATCTAAGCAGCGGATCGCCCAGTCGTAGGTGCGTTCCATTGCTAGCTCTTGATAAGGACGGGTGTTATGCAGCGTTGTGCATTCATCAAAGGCGAAGATTATGTCGGCGCCAATCTTGTGTTGGATCTGCATCGATATTTCCGCGGTAAAGCGATGCATCGAACCATCTAGGTGAGACTTAAAGGTGACGCCATCATCATCGACATGGGCTAAACGCTCTTTATTGCCAGCAATAACTTGATCTGATCGGAAAGTCTTGGCATCCATCGCTAAAACTTTTTTAAATCCAACACCGAGTGAGAGGACTTGAAATCCACCGCTATCGGTGAAGGTAGGACCTGGCCAGTTCATAAAATTGGCTAAGCCACCGGCTTCATCTAAAACATCAGGGCCGGGCTGTAAATAGAGGTGATAAGCGTTTGCTAACAAAGCCTGTGCACCGAGATCTTGCATCGCCGCAGGAAGAACTGCTTTAACGGTGGCCTTTGTGCCAACTGGAATAAATGCCGGCGTTTGAATTTCGCCGTGTGGGGTTGAAAGCGTGCCAACGCGCGCGAGTGAATTCTCTGCGCTCTTCTTTATCTCAAATGAGAAATTATTTGAAGTTAATGTGGACACAAGAGCTATTGTCTCAGATATAGACTGCCCTGATGTTCGCAGGAAAAGCGCCCTTTCAAGAGTTCACATCTCTTTTAAATCCGCATTCGCGACGTATTGTTGCGGGAATCGCTCTCAGCGCCATTGGTCGCGGAATGACGCTCTCGTTATTAATGGTCTATCTCCACGATATCCGCGGATTTTCTATCGCATTTGGAGGAGTTGTAATGGCATGGGGCGCGCTCTTTGGGATTATCTGCACCCCACCACTTGGGTCACTAGTCGATCACATCGGACCAAAGAAAGTAATGCTTGCCGGTCTTGTGATCTCTGGTTTTTCAGCCCTGGCCTTCGCATTTGTTACAACTCAAGCACATGCCTTAATTGCAATAACTCTCTTCGCATTTGGTGGTCAATGTGTTTGGCCTTCGCAGATGGTGATTTTGACGCGGGTTACACCGATAAAAGATCGCACCAAGATCTTCGGCTTTAACTTTATGTTGATGAACCTAGGCCTAGGCGTTGGTGGATTTATATCGGCTCTGATTATTCGTGAAGATTCGATTCTTTCTTATCAAATTATGTACTTTATTGATTCGCTAACTTACTTTGTCTTTATCTTCTTTATTTGGGGACTTAACACCCCTCATGCAGGCAAGTACGTTGCGAAAGAGCATGAGCCTGAGAAGGGGAGTTATCGAGAGCTCTTTGCGATCAAAGAGTTATCGATCCTGACGATCGCAGGAATTATTCTTTTAACGTTTGGATATGGACCGCTGCAATCAGGGCTACCAATTTATGCCACGCAATATCTTGATTTAGCGCCAAACTGGCTTGGAATTATCTTCGGAGTAAATACCTTTGCAATTGTGGCTTTCCAGCCGCTAGTTTTAAAGTTAATCGCTAATTATTCAAAGTACACCGCACTCATTTCTGTAGGAGTAATTTGGGCGCTATCTTGGCTAGCCGTTGGTATTTCGCCATACCTCTCAATGTTTATGGCCGGTATCGCACTTTGTGTAAGTCAATTGATCTTCGCATTCGGTGAGATGGTTCATGCACCGACAAGTCCGGCGTTGACACAAGAACTTGCTCCTGAACATATCCGCGGCCGCGCAAGTGCGCTAACTAGTTTGCAGTGGGGAATTTCTGGAATCGCAGGTCCTGCCGTCGCCGGACTAATGATCGGTGCCAATCTAGAACAACTCTGGGTATTTACTATGGCGATCGGGGTGCTTGCACCAATTCCTTTATTTGCGTACTTAAAGCGCACTACAGAGAAGGCAAAGAAATAGCCCGCCCACTCAGATAGCGTGAACGGGCTATTTATCTAATTATTTAAGCAAGTTTTCCAGTTACTTCAATCAAAGTAGTTACTCCATTTGAAAGAGTTACTGAGATTTCTTCGCCACCCTTACCTGGGCAAGAAAGTCCCCAAGAGAAGTTGGCAGTTGCGCCAGCTGCAAGTGGCGTAGTTGGCGCACCCTCCATTTGGTTATCGCCATCAAAGATATCGACGCATTCGCCAGTGGTTGTTGAACCCTTAACGATTAGCGTTGCTAAATCTAAATCTGCAGCTGAGCCATTTTCAACGGTTACGTTGAATCGCTCGTTGGTCTGGCCAGGCAGCATTCCGGAAGCGAATTTTCCAGGTGTAAAGCTAGATGGTGAAGAAAGTGTGTAGGTCACTTTGTCTGGTGTTACGACTGGTGAATCAAATCCGCCAGAAGCCTGTGGTGCTTCCTCAACTTCGGTTACGAGTGATTGGTCATCAACTTGAGCAACCTCATCGCCGCCACATGCAGTGAGCGTTAATGCGAGGGCCAAGGCGATTCCGGCTGGTACAAATTTAGATCCAGCGCGGGAAGATTTAACGGTAAACATTGAGGCCTCCAAGAGAAATTTCAGTATGCAGGTGACTATTTACTAGCCATAAGTATAGAGTAGCCCGCATGTCTCTCAACTCAGCCGCAAACACAGAAGTTGACGCACCAGTTAGTGCTAGCCCTGCAATTGCTGGCCGTAGCCCACGCCAAATTGCCTGGAGCCGCTTTAAGCGAAATAAAGTAGGAATGGCAGCAGCTGGCATCAGTATCTTGCTATTGAGTATGTCGCTCTTTGCTCCGATTGTTTGCCGCATTTTAGGAATTAATCCAAACGACCTGAATCTTGAAGGTTTAGATAGCAGCGGGGTTCCCAGGGGTGATCTTGCTGGCTTTAGTAGGGAACATCCACTCGGAGTGATTCCAGGCACCGGCCGCGACTTGCTGGCACAACTTTTATACGGATCACGAATCTCGTTCATGATCGCAATCCTCACAACCACAACAGCGCTAACTATCGGTTTCTTTGTGGGAATTGTTGGTGGTTATTTCCGCGGCCGCGTTGATGGATACCTTGGTCGCTTCACCGATTTTCTTCTTGCATTCCCTGCCTTCTTTATGATCGTTGCACTTAGCGAACCGATGGTTGATCGCATTGAAAAAACTGGAATCGTTGAAGGAAATGGCGCTCGCGTTCTCTTCTTAATAATTTTCCTATCTTTCTTCGGATGGCCAGGATTTTCTCGACTAATCCGTTCCCAGGTTCTCTCACTTCGCGAACGTGAATTCGTGACTGCCGCACAAGCGATGGGTGCAACTCGTCGTCGCATTATTTTGAAGGAACTCGTTCCAAACCTTTGGGCGCCAGTAATCGTGGTTGTCTCACTATCGCTTCCTGGTTATTTGGCATCTGAGGCAGTCTTCTCATTCTTAGGCCTTGGCGTTCAACCACCGGCATCTACTTGGGGCATCCTGCTTTCCAATGCCACCCGCTTTGTAACCGTTATGCCGAGCTTCTTCCTAATTACCGCAGCCTCCCTAGTCATCGTGGTTCTGGCCTTTAACTTGGTCGGCGATGCGCTGCGCGATGCACTCGACCCAAGAGCCGACAAGTAACGCCTCGATAACGATTTATCTGCGGGGCTCAAATCACCCCTGCTCCTACCGTCGAGTATTCACTTTTCGGATATTTTCTGCTTAACTCAACCCACTAGCGCCTGAGTTCAACCATGGAAATGGCTGAGTGAAGGTGCCCCCAATCGAAAGGATTACGGAATGAGCCCTCGTTTTGCTCTTCGTCGTGCCGTAGTTGTTGCATCTGCAAGCGCTTTGCTTATCGGAACCGTTGTGGTTGCCGGAACAAACGCTGCATCTGCTGCAACGAAACCAAAGACAGGTGGAATTCTCACTTTTCTTGAGCACGAACCACGTCTTGATCACCTAGATCCAAGCCGTATCTACACCGGACGCGACCTCGCGTTTATGAATTCATTTCACACTCGTACTTTGGTTGCATACAACCCAGTTCCAGGTGCTGCAGGAGCAAACCTTGTTCCAGATCTAGCAACCAACACTGGTGTTCCAAGCAACTCTGCTAAGACATGGAAGTTCACACTTCGTCCAGGCACAAAGTTTGAAGATGGAACTCCAATTACATGTGAGCATGTCCAATACGGAACATCTCGTGTATTCGCACAAGATGTAATCAACAACGGACCTACTTACTTGCTTTCATGGCTTGATATTCCAAAAGATAAAGATGGAAATTCAATCTACGTCGGCCCATACAAGAGCACCAAGGCAGCACAAGCTGCATTTAACAAGGCAGTCTCTTGCTCTGGCGACAACCGCACAATCACATTTAACTTGAACAAGTCAATTGCTGACTTCAACTACTTGGCTACATACGGTGTTATCTCACCTATCCAAAAGAAGAAGGACACTGGCGACAAGTACGACCTAAACCCACAGGCAACAGGTCCATACAAGATCGTAGAAAACAGTGCTAACCAGCTTCGTATGGTTCGTAACTCACAGTGGTCAAAAGCATCTGACCCAGTGCGTACTCCATACCCAGATGAAGTAATCATTCAGTTCGGTCTTGATGAAGAAGTTATCGACCAGATCATGTTGGAAGACACAATCCCAACAGCGATGAACTTTGGTGGACCACTTCCAACAAACAAGGACAAGTTCTTCACCGACGCAAAGTTCAAGAACCGTCGTATGAACAACTCAGATCCATACGCCATCTACATCGCATTTAACGTGAAGGCAATGCCTTGCTTGGAAATCCGCCAAGCGATGTACCACTCACGTGATGCAAAGGCGCTTCTTGACTACGCAGGCGGCCCAACTTACGCAGGTTCATATGCAACCGGTGTAATCAGCCCACTCGTAGCAGCTGACTACGCACCTACCAAGGTCGTCGGTCCTGGAAGCCCTGATTTCAAGCCTGAAGGAAACGTTGCAAAGGCGAAGGAATTGATGGAAATCGCAAAGACCAAGTGTCCTGCTGATTACAAGAAGGCAACTGAAGATGGAATCACATTGGACGTTCGTCAATCTGTAACTCTTAACGACACTATTCCAATCAACGAGGCTGCTTACGGTCGCGCTGGAATCAAGGTTAAGTGGAACATCATCAGCTCTGGTTACTACTCAACAGTTATGAACCCTGACAAGCAGAAAGATTTGACTGCCGCAGGTTGGGGTGCTGACTGGGCAAATGCTTCAACAGTTATTCCAGAACTATTTGCATCATTCGGTGGATTTAACCTTTCACAGAACACTGCAGATCCTGCTTACAAGGCCTTTGAAGATAAGGTCAACATTGCGATGAAGACAACTGATCGCAAGAAGCAAGCAGCGATGTGGAAAGAACTAGACGCATATGCAATGAAGCAGATGTGGGTATTGCCAACAACGTTTGGTAAGGCTCAGGAAGTTTGGGGCTCACAGCTTGCAAACGTCTTCTTCTGGGTACCTCAGGGTAACCCTGCATACGGAAAGATCTGGATTAACAACTAATCCAAATCTTTACCTGCAAGCGCTTTAAATAGCGCAAATAGCAGTAGAGACAGGTACTTCCGGCGCTAAGCAATTGGCGTCGGAAGTACCTTCTTACTGATAGGTTCAACTTTCTTAAAAGTAAAACAAGCAAGAAGGGATTGAAGAGATGCTGAAATTCATCGGGCGCCGCGCAATATTTGCAGCCTTCACAATCCTGATCGTCTCTGCAGTTGTCTTTGGAATCTTCTCTCTGCTCCCATTTGATCCAGCCGCCCTTACTTGTGGTCAGCGTTGTACAGATCAGATCGTTGAAGCAAATCGAGTTCGCTTAGGTTTTGATAAACCAATTTATGAGCAGTACTGGCTCTTCCTCTCTGGAATTTTTGCTGGCCGCACCTACGGCGCCGGCAGCGCAGCTTTCACTTGTCCTGCACCGTCATTTGGGTACTCATTTAATGAAAATGCTTGTGTCACAAATTTATTGGTTGAAGCCCTTCCTATCACTATCAGCCTTGCTATCGGAGCGCTTTTACTCTGGCTTACTGTGGGAATTGGCTTAGGTATTGTCGCCGCTAAATTTAAAAACCGCTGGCCAGATACCGGTTCTTCAGTCTTCGTGCTACTGGCAACTTCGCTTCCAACATTTGTTACTGGCCTAGCACTGCTTATCTGGGTAACCATTAAATGGAAGTTAGTGCCGCTATCACTACAGGGCTACACCTCACTATTTGATAATCCATTTAAATTTGTCGAATATTTCATTCTTCCTTGGATCACTTTGGCGATTGCCTATGCCGCGATCTATACCCGTTTTACTCGTGCCGCACTTCTTGAAACTTTAGGTGAGGATTACATCCGCACCGCGCGCGCAAAAGGAGTTGGCGAACGCATCGTCTTCTTTAAGCACACACTTCGTGCGGTGCTGGCCCCATTGATTACTTTGGCTGGGCTCGACTTTGCTGGACTTATCGGCGGAGCAATTATCACTGAAACGATCTTTAACTTGCCAGGGCTTGGTCGCCTAACCCTGCGCTCGGTTTACGAATTCGATTTATCTGTAGTTCTTGCAACGACCATCTTGGCGGCAACTGTCGTAATCGTCATGAACTTAATCGTGGATATGTTCTATGCGGTACTTGACCCTCGGGTGCGCATCACATGACCGAACTACTTCGCATAGAAGATCTACACGTCTCCTTTAAAACTGACGATGGCTTGGTCCGCGCCGTAGATGGCGTATCGCTCTCACTTAACGCTGGTGAAACCGTTGCCATCGTGGGCGAGTCAGGTTCCGGTAAAACTGTTACCAGCCTTTCGGTGATGGGTCTGCATAAAAAGGGATCGGCTCAGATCTCGGGATCAATTTCTCTCAACGATGCCGGCACCTTTAAAGACGTCGTGTCGCTAAGCGAGGATGCGATCCGCGATATCCGTGGGCGCGCAGTTGCGATGATCTTCCAGGATCCCATGTCCTCACTGCATCCTTTTTACAAGATTGGCAGCCAGCTCGCTGAGGCTTACTTGGTTCACAATCCAGGTAAGAAGAAAGAGGCGATGGCCCGCGCAATCGAGATGCTTGATCTCGTTGGCATTCCAGAGCCAGCAAAGCGCGCCGTGGAATTTCCGCATCAATTTTCGGGCGGTATGCGCCAGCGCGTAATGATTGCAATGGCTTTGATGAACTCACCACAAATCTTGATCGCCGATGAACCAACAACTGCACTAGATGTAACTGTGCAAGCCCAGATCCTGGCGCTACTTTCCAAACTTAAGAAAGAATTTAACATGGGTATCTTGTTGATTACCCACGATCTTGGCGTAGTTGCGCAAGTGGCCGATCGCGTAAATGTTATGTATGCCGGGCGCATCGTTGAAGAAGGCCCAGTAGATGACATCTTCTACTCACCACTTGCTCCTTACACACTGGGACTTCTTAAATCAGTGCCACGAGTTTCATCAAAGAACGAACGCCTCAAGGCGATTCCAGGACAGCCTCCTTCACTAATTAACTTGCCAGTTGGTTGCCCATTTGCACCACGTTGTGAGTACAAGCAGCATTCATCAGAATCTGGCTGCAACACAACAAAGCCAGATCTAATCGGCACCTCAGCAACCCATCGCTCTCGCTGCCATATCCCTGAGCCACTGCGCAATGATTTATTTGCTAAAGAGTTAAGGGAGTTACAGGCATGAGCGATGTAATTCTTAAAGTAGATAATCTTGTTAAGCACTTCCCAACTGGCAAAGGCAAGCGCGGTGAGAAGGAAGTAGTAAAGGCTGTCGATGGAATCTCCTTCGAGTTAAAGGCAGGCGAGACTCTTGGCCTGGTAGGCGAATCCGGTTGCGGTAAGACAACCGCGGGCCGCACAATCTTGAAGTTAACTGAACCAACTTCCGGAAAGTTAATCTTCGAAGATCAAGACATTACAGATTTCAAAGCTAGCAAGATGCGCGCAATCCGCGCCCAGATGCAGATCATTTTCCAAGATCCATACTCTGCGCTAAATCCACGTCAGACAATCGGCAAGGTTATTTCTGCACCCTTTGAAATCCAAGGAATTACTCCACCTGAAGGAACCAAGACTGCAGTTCAAAACTTAATGGCGCGCGTTGGTCTAAACCCAGAGCACTACAACCGTTACCCACATGAGTTCTCAGGCGGACAGCGCCAGCGCATCGGTATCGCACGTGCAATCGCGCTAAAGCCACGTTTTATCGTTGCTGACGAACCAGTTTCAGCACTGGATGTTTCAATCCAGGCCCAGGTAATTAACTTGCTCGAAGACCTGCAAGAAGAAGAAAAAATCAGCATGGTCTTTATCGCCCACGATTTATCTGTGGTGCAACATATTTCAGATCGCGTGGCAGTTATGTACCTCGGCAAGATGATGGAGATCGCAGCAACCGCTGATCTCTACGACAAGCCGCGCCACCCTTACACAACAGCGCTCTTATCTGCGGTGCCACTGCCAGATCCACGATCTGAACGCACCCGCGAACGCATTATCTTGACCGGAGATCTACCTAGCCCAATTAATCCACCATCGGGTTGCGTCTTTAATACCCGTTGCTGGAAGGCGCAAGATAAGTGCCGCACCGAAGTGCCACAGTTGGTACAGCTCGGGGCATCACAAGTGGCCTGCCACTTCCCCGAGAATTAATCACCAGATTTCTACTCTGTCTTTCTCAGCCAGCCATAACTTGTCGCCCTCGGTAACTTCAAAGGCCTCATAGAAATCACTGAGATTGGCAACGATCGCGTTGCAACGGAACTCATATGGAGAATGCGGATCAGTTGCGATGCGCCGGCGAAGTTCTTCGGCACGAACCTTGCCGCGCCATGCTTGCGCCCACGATAAGAAGAAACGTTGTTCTCCCGTTAAACCATCGATTACAGGCGCTGGAGCGCCCTTTAGAGCCAATTTATAAGCCTTAAAGCCGATTGCAAGGCCACCAAGGTCTCCAATGTTTTCTCCGACCGTTAGCGCGCCATTTACATGGATATCTGGGGTCTCCTCCGGATAAAGGGCATCAAATTGTTTAATCAACATATTTGCGCGCTTTTCAAACTCGGTGCGATCGGATTCGGTCCACCAATCGATCATGTTTCCATCGCCATCGAATTTAGAACCTTGGTCATCAAAGCCATGGCCGATTTCATGGCCAATGACCGCACCGATTCCTCCGTAATTGGCTGCGATATCGGCCTCTAGATCGAAGAATGGTGGCTGCAAGATTGCGGCCGGAAAGACGATCTCGTTCTGGATCGGGTGGTAATAAGCGTTAACGGTCTGCGGGGTCATTAGCCATTCGGTCTTATCAACTGGCTTACCGATCTTGGCGAGTTCGATATCGCGCGAGAACTTGGTAATCCGGCCAATGTTTCCGAAGAGGTCATCGCGGGTAATTGTTAGCGCCGAATAATCGCGCCACTTGTCGGGATAGCCGATCTTTGGCGTGAACTTTCCTAACTTATCTAAAGCCTTTGCTTTGGTTTCTGGGCTCATCCAGGAAAGTTCGTTGATGCTAATGCGGTAGGCCTCAATCAAGTTATCAACTAGTTCGAGCATCGCAGTTTTAGCTGCCTCTGGGAAATGGCGTTGTACATAGATGCGGCCAATTGCTTCGCCAAGTGCGCCTTCTACAAAGGAGATAGCGCGCTTCCAGCGAACCCGGATTTCAGGGGTGCCCGATAAAGTCTTGGCGTAGAAATCAAAGTTCTGATTTACAAATTCATCCGGCAGATATGCGGCAGCCCCAGAAATTAACTGCCACTTCATCCACGCCTTCCATGGGGCGGGATCAAAGTTTTCGAGGATGCTAGATAAGCCAGCAAAGAACGGTGGCTGTTGAACAACTAACTCGTCAAAGGCCGCCTTTGGAATCTGGCTGAACTCAAGCCAGGTCGCCCAATCAAAGTGTGGGGCAAGGGCGCAGAGCTCTTTAAAGGTCATCTTGTTATAGGTCAGTTCGACATCGCGATCTTTAACCTGATCAAAATGGTGTGATGCAATTTGGGCTTCTAGGGCGTAGATCTTTTCTGCTAAATCTGCACCGTTATCAATCTTGGCCAGCGCAAACATTTTGGCGACGTGGACTTTAAAGGCTTTGCGAATTTCTTCATATTGTTCTTCGCGGTAGTAAGCCTCATCGGGCAGAGATAGGCCACCTTGTCCCAAATAGATAATGTTCATTTCGGAGTTCATGGCATCGCCGTAAATTCCAAGACCAAATGCGCCACCTAGCCCGCGCATTTCTAGATCGGCCATCGTCTTAATAAATTGATCACGAGTTTCGATGCGATCGATTGCGGCGAGATCATCTAGCAGGGGAGTGATTCCGGCTTTGGTGATCGCATCGGTGTCGAGGAAGCAGTCATATAAATCGCGAATCTTCTGGGCATCACCATCGCCTTTGGCAGTCTCGATGATTTCACGGACCTGGGCTTCAGCCTCTAAATAGAGTTGGTAGGTAATGCCATCAGATGAGCGATCTTGGGGGATCTCGTGGTCCTTGAGCCAGCGGCCATTGAAGTAGCGGTAGAGATCATCTTGGGGGCGAAAAGTTTTATCGATATGTGAAGGATCGATCCCACTGCGTAGCTGCTTAGTCATGGCTTCCTTTGTTCTAAGAACGTTCCAATAAGTAGTTGAAAGTTCAACTTTGCGGTAATTAACGTATGATTGCCAAATGGCACGGCAAAACGCTACCTCACCTCGCTGGCTCAACGCTGCTGAAATGAAGGCTTGGCGCCGCTATATCGTGGCTAGCCGGCGATTGCTCGAAGCCTTGGATTTAGACCTAGCCCACCACGAACTTTCGATGGCCGATTACGAGATTTTGGCTCAATTAAGTGATGCCCCAGAACGCCGGATGCGTATGTCAGAGCTAGCCGATGTTGCGATGTTGTCGCGCTCGCGCCTTTCACATCGCATGAAAGTTATGGAGAAGGCCGGCTGGGTAAAGCGTGAGGCTTGCCCTATAGATAAGCGCGGATATTTTGCGGTGATGACCGCTAAGGGTTGGAAGGCGATCGTTGCTGCCGCCCCGGACCATGTAGATAGTGTGCGCTCACGTTTTGTTGATCATCTATCGAAGGGCGATCAAGCAGCCCTTGCAGAAATTTTTGAGCGAGTTTCAGAATCGTTAAGAAAAGATTTGAAAGATAAATAAAAAACCCGCCACATAAAGTGGCGGGTTTTTTATTAAGTAATGAATTACTTAGCTGCTGCCTTCTTGCGGCGGCGCTTCTTTGGAGCAGCTGCTGGAGCTGCTGCCTTCTTACGGCGACGCTTTGGAGCTGCCTTCTTAGCTGCTGCCTTCTTGCGACGCTTTGGAGCTGCCTTCTTAGCTGCTGCCTTCTTGCGACGCTTTGGAGCTGCCTTCTTTGCTACTGCTGCCTTCTTGCGGCGCTTCTTTGGAGCTGCTGCTGGAGCTGCTGCCTTCTTGCGACGCTTCTTTGGTGCTGCTTTCTTAGCTGCGGCCACGTACTTCTCCTATCGGAATGGTTCGGATCCGTCACCCAAACCTGTTCGTGGATAAGTGTGACGGAAATGTAAAAATATTGCTAGTACATAGCGCGAAAAAACGGAGTGCGTGTCGCAATTTATTTTTTTATTTTTTTGTGCATTTAAGAAAAAAATCGCCAAATGATTTACCTAAATCGCCACCGATTTTTGCGATTTTCTCCGCACTTTCGCAAAAATTGGGAAAAATTACTCCGTTTTTTCGTCTTCCGCGCGAATTCTGCGCATTTCAACGGCATATTGGTTCGTTTCAGAGTCATATTTTCGCAATTTCGGCAGGCAAAGGGCCAAAATTGCGACCGAAACTATGCAGAGAACCCCTCCAAAAGTTACTGAGAAGTTCAATGTGGTAACCGCTGCCATCGATGCCGCGCGCATCTGGCCGGCTAGTGGACCGATCGAATATGAAAGTAGTTCGATCCCTGCAAGACGTCCCCGATAGCCATCCGGAATTGTTTGGTTCCAGATAACTCCGCGAAAAAGTGCACTGACCATATCGGCGGCCCCGGCCATGGCAAGAAATAGCAGAACCAGAATCAAGGAATTGGATAACCCGGCAAATGCAATCGCAGCGCCCCAACCGATGGCCGCCCAAATTACCGCCCGGCCATGAAAACGATAGGTGCGCGTCCATCCACTTGTCAGAGTTACTACAACCGAGCCAACAGTTCCGGCGGCATAGAGAAGTCCGAGCGCCCAAGGTGCGCCAAGTTGGTCTGCCCAAAATGGAAAGAGCGCAATTGGCATTGCAAAGAACATCGCAGCTAAATCAACTAGATAAGTCCCCATTAAATCTTGGCGACTAAATGCATAACGCACACCCTCAATTAACCCTGCCAGAGATGGCTTTTGCGCCTCTGGATTGGCGGGCACGTTTTTAACGCGCATCAGAAATGCGAGAGAGATAAAGAAGGTTGCGATATCTGCGATGTAACCAACTGATACGGAGAAGGTTGCAATTAAAACTCCACCAATTGTTGGACCGATGATTACACCGAGCTGCCAACGCAGTGACATCAACGCACTAGCCGCCGGAAGATCGGCATGGCCAACGAGCCGCGGCAAGATGGCATCGGCGCTAGGGCGTTGTAGTCCGTTGACGGCGGCGAAGATGCCGATGACCACATAGATCAGAATTAGATTGGGGTTGGGAGATAGGGCATTGACCAACAAGATTGCGACCAACACCAAGGATGCAACTTCGGTCGCCCAGATCATCTTTTTGCGATCGACGTAATCGGCTAAGACCCCACCATAGAGTCCAAAGAGAATCAGCGGGACGATCTCGACTAGGCCAGAGATACCAACTGCGATGTACGAGTTGGTCATCTCTTTGATCTGAAACGGAACGGCGACGTAGGTAATCATCGAACCGAGGTAGGTAATCAGGCCAGAGGCCCAAAGATTTCGAAAATCTGGGTATTTTTTGAGCGGAGTTAGATCAATCGCAAATTTTGAACGCTTATCTTCTTCCACGTGGGCTAGTTAAAGGTATTTTCGGAGCCAGGGAAAGTTCCCCCACGCACATCGGCGGCAAATTCTTGGGCGGCTGCCGAAATTTCAGAACGCAGATTGCGATAGGCCTTGGCCAACTTCGGTGGATTGGCAGTTAGTCCAACTAAATCTGTCCATACTAAAACTTGGGCATCGCAATTAACTCCAGCGCCGATTCCGATAGTTGGAATCGCAAGGGCCGCAGTTATCTTTGCGGCGAGTTCTGCTGGCACTAGTTCCAAGACAATTGCAAATGCTCCAGCCTTTTCCAGAGCGAGCGCGGCCTGCAAAATCGCATCCCCATCTTCGCGGCCCTGGACGCGATAGCCCCCAAGTTGATGAAGTGATTGCGGGGTAAGGCCGAGGTGGCCCATCACCGGAATGCCGGCTGCGGTTAACTTTTCAACAGTTGCTAAATGCGCACCCTCTAGTTTTACCGCCATTGCACCGGCTTCTTTAAAGAAGCGGATCGAAGTGGCAAGTGCTTGTTCAGGAGATGACTCGTAAGAACCAAAGGGAAGGTCCGCTACAACAAGTGCGCGCTTTGATCCGCGCACCACAGCTCGAGTTAGCGGAATCATTTCATCGACGGTGACCGGGATGGTGTTCTCTTCGCCCAGAAAATTATTGCCGGCGCTATCGCCGACCAGCAGAACAGGAATGCCTGCAGTATCGAAGATCTCTGCCGTCATCTGTTCGTAGGAAGTGAGCATCGCCCACTTTTCGCCGTCGGTCTTGGCCTTCTTTAAATCGAGAATCGTGACGCGACGATGTGCCGCGCCACCATAAAGGGTCGTTGTACTCATCTGTTCCTCCAGCCTCGAAGCTTCGCGAGAAGTCTCCGGGTCTTATCTATTGAGGGTTCTGGGAGTAAGGGTATTCCATTACTCTTGAAGAATGAAGTTGCGAGTAGCCCTCGCCCAGGTCAACCCAACAGTTGGTGATCTGGTTGCCAACGCTGCCTTGGTGCGCACCAACTTCAAGACCGCCCAAGATGCCGGCGCGCATATCGTTGTATTTCCTGAGATGGTTCTAACTGGATACCCGGTTGAAGATTTAGCGCTCCGCCCTTCCTTTCAACTAGCCAGCCAGAGCGCCTTAACTGAATTAGCCGGTCAATTAACTGGTGGATGTGTGGCGATAGTTGGGTATTTAGATCAAGTAGATGGAGCACCACAAAATATGGTTGCCGTCATCAGCGAAGGCAAAGTAGCGGCGCGTTATGCAAAGTGCCATCTGCCTAACTACGGCGTCTTCGATGAATTCCGCAACTTTGTTCCGGGAGATCAAACTCTGGTGGTGCGCATCCATGGCGCAGATATCGGAATCGCAATCTGTGAAGATCTCTGGATCGATGGAGGAATTACCGCCCAACTTGCTGATCGCAAACCTGGGCTAGTTATCGTTCCTAATGGTTCGCCATATGAACGCGCTAAAGATGACACACGTTTAGCTCTGGTAACCAAGCGCGCTCGCCAAGCCAAGGCGCCATTGGTCTATGTAAATATGACCGGCGGCCAAGATGATCTGGTCTTTGATGGCGACAGCATTGTGGTTGGCGCAGATGGTGCGGTCATTGCCCGAGCACCACAATTTGAAGATGGCATCGCGGTAGTTGATATCGATGTTGCAACCAAGACAAGTTCGCCAGATGTGATTATCTCTGAAGATGAAGTCAGCGTTGATCGCGCCCTGATTCCTGGTGTGGCAGTTCGCCTGGATGACCGCGAAGAAATTTGGAACGCGATTGTTGTTGGCTTGCGTGACTATGTTGAGAAGAACGGCTTCCGTAGCGTTGTCGTTGGTTTATCTGGCGGCATTGATTCGGCGTTAGTTGCAGCCTTGGCTGTCGATGCACTTGGCGCCAAGCGAGTAAATGGCGTTGCTATGCCAAGTAAATATTCATCTGATCATTCGATTGCCGATGCCCAAGCTTTCGCCGATGCCACCGGAATTCATTTCCGCACCGTGCCAATTGCGCCGATGGTTGATGCCTATATGAATAACCTGGTTTTAAAGGGGATCGCTGAAGAGAACTTGCAAGCCCGTGTGCGCGGAACAACGCTGATGGGGATCTCAAATCAAGAGGGACATTTGGTTTTAGCAACCGGCAATAAATCAGAGCTCGCAGTTGGTTACTCAACGCTTTACGGAGATGCCGTTGGTGGCTTTGCGCCAATTAAAGATATTTACAAGACCGATGTCTGGGCGCTATCTCGTTGGCGCAATGAAGTCGCGCGCGCCCGCGGTGAGGCTGAGCCAATTCCAGTTAACTCAATTGAGAAAGAGCCAAGTGCAGAGCTGCGCCCTGGCCAAAAAGATACCGATTCACTTCCTGATTACTTATTGCTCGATCGCGTCTTAACGTCATACGTAGATGATGATCAAGGATCCGCCGCGTTAATTGCGGCAGGCTTTGATGAGGCTTTGGTCCGTCGCGTAATTGCGATGGTCGATAAGGCCGAATACAAGCGCCGCCAATATCCACCTGGGCCAAAGGTTTCTAAGCGGGCATTCGGTAAGGATCGACGTCTTCCGATGACTTCGCGCTGGCAAGAAGTCCATAAATAATGACTTCGCGCTGGCAAGAAGTCCATAAATGATGACTAATTCCTGGGCTGAGTAAGGGCCACGTAACACAGCCGTAACTTTGACTTGGCAAGATCTGGGGTATGACTTCCCATGATTCACATCCAAATTCACAGATGAGTAAGCAGCAAGAGTTCGTACTTCGCACAATCGAAGAACGCAATATTCGTTTTATCCGTTTGTGGTTTACCGATGTCTTGGGTTATTTGAAATCCGTTGCAATTGCACCTGCTGAGCTAGTTAACGCCTTCGAAGAAGGTATCGGTTTCGATGGTTCGGCGATTGAAGGCTTTGCCCGCGTTACCGAATCAGATATGTTGGCAAAACCTGATCCTGCGACATTTTCAATCTTGCCATGGCGTACCGAAGCACCAGGGGCGGCACGTATGTTCTGCGATATCACCATGCCCGATGGTTCGCCATCACATGCAGATCCACGCAACGTGCTTCGTCGCACTTTAAATAAAGCAGCGCAGATGGGTTACACCTGCTACACCCACCCAGAAATTGAATTCTTCCTATTTAAAAATTCACCAGTTAAAGGTGAGCAGCCAGTGCCTGTTGATCAAGGTGGATATTTCGATCACACGCCAGCAGTTGTGGGACATGACTTCCGTCGCCAAGCGATCACTATGTTGGAGGCGATGGGAATCTCTGTTGAATTCAGCCACCATGAAGGCGCACCAGGACAGCAGGAAATTGATCTGCGATATGCCGATGCCTTAAGCACCGCAGATAACATCATGACCTTCCGCCATGTAATTAAAGAAGTGGCGCTGGAACAAGGTTTCTATGCATCATTTATGCCTAAGCCGTTTACCGAACATCCAGGTAGCGGAATGCATACCCACGTCTCGCTCTTTGAAGGCGAGAAGAATGCTTTCTACGATGCATCAGCCGAATTTAATTTATCTAAAGTTGCCCGCTCATTTATCGCCGGCATCTTGAAGCATTCATCTGAAATCACTGCAGTAACAAATCAATGGGTGAACTCATATAAGCGCCTGCAAGGTGGGGGAGAAGCGCCTTCGTTGATTTCGTGGGGCCATAACGATCGCAGTTCGTTAGTACGTATCCCGATGTATAAACCAAATAAAGAGAATTCAACTCGTATCGAATTTCGTTCACCTGATTCTGCCTGCAATCCATATCTGGCATATGCCGTGATGTTGGCTGCGGGCCTCAAGGGAATTGAAGAGAAGTACGAGCTATTAGATAACTCCAACCCAGAATCACTTCCAGCCAATCTCGATGAAGCGATTGGGGTTATGGAGAAGAGCGCACTGGTCCGTGAGACATTAGGTGAGCATGTCTTTGAATATGTTCTGCGCAATAAGCGCGCCGAGTGGCAGGACTATCGCCGCCAGGTCAGCGCTTACGAGTTAGACCGTTATTTACCTGTCCTGTAACGCCTAATTTGCCCTGAGGGCTGTTACTTTATCGGCATGGCTAAAGCGATAACAGATAACGGTTTACGACGCATCAATTTAATTGCTGGTGTTCTTCACTTGGCGCAGATGGTGGCAGTACTTGCTCTCGCATCGGATTTCACGCTTCCAATCACCGCGCGATACATGTCAGGTCCTCCCGGAAGTACTTACGGCGATCTAATCGTCTTATGGGATGCGCCACTTGCAATTGGTGTTGCAGTGTTCTTGGGATTGTCTGCTCTCGCCCACTTTATTGTCGTTAGCCCTAAATTCTTTCCACGTTACATCGCAGGGCTAGCAGCGCACCGAAACTTCTTCCGTTGGGTTGAATATTCAATTAGCTCTTCAGTGATGATCGTCCTGATCGCACAAGTAACTGGAATTTCAGAGGTAACAGCGCTTATCTCTATCTTCGGTGTTAACGCTTCGATGATTCTCTTTGGTTGGCTGCAGGAAAAATATGAAGAACCTGGTAACGGTGGATGGGTCCCATTTATCTTCGGTTGTATCACCGGCATAGTTCCTTGGTTAGCACTTGTCTTCTATGTCTTTGCAATCGGCGGGGAAGGCGAGAATAAAGCGCCAACCTTCGTCTATTTCATCGTCTTCACCATCTTCGTTCTATTCAACTCATTCGCACTTGTTCAATTTGTTCAATATAAGAAGATCGGCAAATGGTCGGATTATCTTCGCGGAGAGCGCACCTACATCACGCTTTCACTAGTTGCGAAATCGCTCCTTGCGTGGCAGATCTTCGCCAATACACTTATCCCCGTATAGAAATTTATTTAAACTTTTATTGGAGGATACGTGTCACTACGTTGGGGATATTTAGGCGCAGGCGGAATCGCTAAGACAATTGCAGCAGATTTTGGCCATGCTGGTTTAAAGATTCAAGCAGTTGCGACTCGCGACATGGCGCGAACCAACGCCTTTGCCGATCAATTTAACATTCCAAACCGACACCCAGATTATGCATCTCTAGTTGCAGATCCTGAAGTAGATGTCATCTATATATCTACTGTGCAGACCTTGCACCGCGATCATGCGCTCTTGGCGATTGAGGCCGGCAAGCATGTCTTGCTAGAAAAACCTTTCACCATGAACGCTGCAGATGCTCATGAAATCTATGCAGCTGCAAAGCGCAAAAATGTCTTTGTAATGGAGGCGATGTGGACTCGTTTCTTGCCGACTATGACTGCAGTTTTTGCGGCGATTAACGCAGGCGAAATTGGTACACCTCACTTTGTCTATGCCGATCACAGCCAGTATCTGCCAATCGAAAGAGCGCCGCGTCTTTGGAATCGCGAACAAGGTGGCGGTGCGCATTACGACCTAGGTATTTATCCAATGCATATGGCAATTTGCGCGCTCGGTTTCCCAGATTCAGTAAGTGGAAAATCGATCATGACCGATACCGGCGTTGACTCTGCAACTGCTGCCGTCTTGCAATACAACAACGGCAGCCTGGCGTTGATTAACTCATGCATGACTATGGCTGGCACTCTTACTGCGGCAATTCACGGCGATAAAGGTCGCATTGAAATTGATGGATGGTTCTTCGAACAGACAACATTTAGCATCTTCGATAATAAGCATCAGCTAGTGCGCACTTATGAAGAAAAAATTGCCGGACGCGGAATGCAGTACCAAGCAATTCACGTTGAAGAGTGCATTGCTAAAGGGCTAACTGAAAGTCCGATTCTTAGCCTTGCTGAAACTGTAAAAATTATGGAAGTTATGGAGCAGGTTCACGTCTTTTAAGCCCGGCTTGCTCGTATCTGACTAATCGCGTTACTATTTATACATGACACTTCGCAGCCTCCTCCTTCGCTGCCGTGGCGGGGCCAAGTAACCGGTCCCCTCGCCGCGGGGTTTGTCGCACCGGTAAAACCCGACAAAACCCAAAAAATTAGGAGTTAAGAAATGTCTCAAGATAAGAATTTTCCTGATCAAAAACCTTCCGCGATGCCGGTGCATCGTTACTCATCATTTATTCCAGTAGATCTTAAAGATCGCACCTGGCCAACTAAGCAGATGACCAAGGCGCCGCAGTGGTGTTCGGTTGATCTACGCGATGGTAATCAAGCGTTGATCGATCCCATGGATACGCCGCGCAAGTTGGCGATGTTCAAGCTTTTGGTAAAGATGGGCTACAAAGAGATCGAAGTTGGTTTCCCATCTGCTTCACAAACTGATTTTGATTTCGTTCGCAAAATTATCGACGAAGATATGATCCCCGATGATGTTGTCATCCAGGTTCTTACTCAAGCCCGCGAACCGTTAATCCGCCGCACCTATGAAGCGATCAAAGGCTCTAAGCAAGCGATCGTCCACCTTTACAACTCGACCTCAACTCTGCAACGTCGCGTGGTCTTTGGCCTAGATAAAGAAGGCATTAAGAAGATTGCAACTGATGGAGCCCAACTCTGTCTTGACCTGGTTTCCACTGTGCCTGGTACCAAGGTTTCCTTTGAGTATTCACCAGAGTCATATACCGGCACCGAACTCGAATTCGCAGTTGAAGTTTGCAACGCAGTAAATGCGATCTGGAAGCCGACACCGCAGTGGAAGACGATCATGAACTTGCCAGCAACAGTTGAAATGGCAACGCCCAATGTTTACGCCGATTCGATCGAGTGGATGTGTCGCAACCTTGTAAACCGTGAGAGCGTAATTGTTTCACTTCACCCACATAACGATCGCGGTACTGGAGTTGCAGCCGCTGAACTTGGTTATTTAGCAGGAGCAGATCGCATTGAAGGAACGCTCTTTGGAAACGGTGAGCGCACCGGAAATGTATGTCTGGTAACCCTTGGCATGAATTTGGTTTCGCATGGCATCGATCCGATGATTGATTTCTCAGATATCGATGAGATTCGCCGTACTGTGGAATATGCCAACCAACTTCGTGTTCCAGAGCGCCATCCATACGGTGGAGATCTAGTCTTCACCGCCTTCTCTGGTTCGCATCAAGATGCGATTAAGAAGGGCTTTGAGCACCTTGAAAGAGATGCGCAGGCGGCAGGCGTTGATAAAGATAAGTTCACTTGGGCGATTCCGTATCTACCAATTGATCCAAAAGATATTGGCCGCTCATACGAAGCCGTTATTCGCGTTAATTCACAATCCGGTAAGGGTGGAGTTTCCTATCTGATGAAGAATGAGCATCATCTTGATCTGCCACGTCGCCATCAAATTGAATTTAGTCGAGTTGTGCAGACTAAGACAGATACCGAAGGTGGCGAGATAACTTCAGATGCGCTCTGGCATATCTTCGAAGATGAATATTTGCCAACTGAATCTGCTCCTTGGGGACGTTTCAGACTTCGAGGACTTTCGCAGACTTCAGTATTAAACGAAGATGTTCACCTAACTGTGACAATTCTTGATCGTGGTGAAGTTAAAGAACTTTCCGGCCAAGGCAACGGTCCAATCGCTGCCTTCTGCAATATCTTGCAGAACTACGGCGTAGATGTTCGAGTCCTTGATTACTACGAGCATGCACTTTCTGCCGGTGGCGATGCATCAGCTGCTGCCTACTTGGAGTGCTCAATCGGTAGCGAAGTTTTCTGGGGCGTCGGAATCGACCCAAACACCACAACTGCTTCACTTAAAGCGGTCGTGTCTGCAATAAATCGCGCTATTCGCTGACTACCTTTACCTTCGTGAGCCTTTATCGTGACGAAGCGATTATTTTGCGCACCCAGAAGTTGGGTGAAGCAGATCGCATCATCACGCTCTTAACCCGCGAACACGGTCGCGTCCGCGGCGTTGCCAAAGGCGTGCGTCGCACGATGTCTAAATTTGGTGCGCGCCTTGAACCAGGCAGCCATGTAGATATCCAACTTCATAAAGGGCGCACCTTCGACACAATCACCCAAGTTGAAGCGATCAATAATTACGGTGAAGCGCTAACCGATGATTACCAACGTTGGACAATTGCATCCGCAATTTTGGAAACTGCCGAACGTTTTACTTCACAAGAGTACGAACCAGCGTTGCAAGAGTTTCAATTAGTTGTCGGCGGCATGAAGGCCCTCGCTGAAAATCGTTATGACCCATCTCTTATCTTGGATGCATTCCTATTGCGATCTCTTGCTATTGGTGGCTATGCGCCATCTACTACTAATTGTTCACGCTGTGAAAAACCCGGACCACATCGCTACTTCTCACTCGTTGGCGGGGGATCGGTCTGTCTGGAGTGTCGCCCATCAGCATCGGCAACTCCCGCCCCTGAAACTCTGCAATTACTTGGCGCGCTTTTGAGTAGTGATTGGGATATCGCGCAAGCAAGTGAACCGCGCCATCGCCGCGAGGCTAGTGGTTTAGTCATTGCTTACTTACAATGGCATCTCGAACGTGGCTTACGGAGCCTGCCGATCGTGGAGAGAGTTTAAGAGTTGAGCAAAAAGATCGAGATCCCCGAACACATCGCGATTGTGATGGATGGCAATGGCCGTTGGGCAAAAGATCGCGGACTTGCGCGCACCGCAGGACATGAAGCCGGTGAGAAAGTCTTATTCGATTTAGTAGAAGCAGCAATTGGTTTCGGTGTTAAAGAGTTAAGCGCGTATGCCTTTTCCACCGAAAACTGGAAGCGCACCCCTGAAGAAGTTAAGTTCTTGATGGGTTACAGCCGCGATGTCTTGCGCAAGCGCCGCGATCGTTTAAATGAGATGGGCGTAAAGATCCAATGGATTGGGCGCCCGCAGCGTTTATGGAAATCAGTTATCTCTGAGCTAGAAGAAGCCCAAGAGTTAACAAAGAAGAACAAGACCTTAACTTTAAATATGT